>Ga0213863_10003822_pt1 | contig 10269 bp, 11 predicted proteins | sample PICome_8_FD_160128 | JGI IMG/M metagenome (GOLD analysis project Ga0213863, IMG submission 160128) | Coastal seawater microbial communities near Pivers Island, North Carolina, United States - PICO497 | ecosystem: Environmental > Aquatic > Marine > Coastal | place: USA: North Carolina... | reverse complement strand
GTCCCGTCCGGTCCGCCAATAAATATTAAAGGCTACTTCGAAAGAAGTGGCCTTTTTTATTGCGCGACAGGATGTATGGATGAGAACCCTGTTCGACAAACTATGCCTAGGGCAGAGTTTGGACGCACAATACAGTTGGGCGCTTCGAAGAAGTGAAAAAATCCCACTAGGATTTTTTAATCAGTCCCGTCCGGTTCCGCCAATTAAATAGCTTTTCATTACTAAAATTCAGCTTTTGTTTAATAACTCAAAAAACAATCCGACAATCTCACAGTCAAAACTGCAGTCCAAACAGCGAATAATTAGATGCAAACTGTACTATGCAACCACAGGTTATTTGTGATAGCTTTAACTTTGGGCAAATAATGTATGGCCTTTTTTAAGGTTCGTCCATGACTAGGAAGTATTAAAAAAATAATAGGAAAGAAGCAAGCGATGCGCTTATGGAAAAGCATTTAACAACAAGGGAAATATGAACAAACCGCACGTTTATTCTTGATTTTCACAATATAGGGGTATGTTATGAAACATTTTAAACAGAAGTATCTATACGTTTCGCTTGCGCTATCAGCATTTTTAACTGCTGGGTCTGCACAAGCCGCAATAGAAGAAATCACCGTTACAGCTAACAAAAGAGAACAGTCGCTTCAGGATGTTCCTTTAACAGTTTCTGTAACTAGCGCTGAGGTTATCAAGCAATCAAGCATTTCTGATTTAATTGATTTGCAATCAGCGGTTCCCGCACTAAGAGTTAACCAATTACAAAATTCAGCGCAAACCAACTTTACCATTCGTGGTTTTGGTAATGGCGCTAATAACCCAGGTATTGAACCTTCGGTTCTAGTAGTAGTTGATGGCGTGCCTAGATCAAGATCATCCTCAACAATGTCTGATCTACCCAATATCGAACGAATTGAGGTGTTAAGCGGCCCACAATCAACATTGTTTGGTAAAAATGCTTCTGCGGGTGTGATTAGCGTCACTACCAAGGCTCCGGAAGACGAAATGGGCGGCCTTATAGAAGCCACTATTGGTAACTATGGTTCTCAAATTATCAAAGGAACAGTTACAGGTCCTACCAGTATCGAAAATCTGACTTACAGAATTTCTGCTAGCACCAATGAAAATGATGGTAATGCCACCAACCTAACTGACAATAGTCCATTAAACAATCGTGATCGAAATTCATTAAGAGCACAACTTCAATGGAATGCAGCAGATGATTTGTCAGCTAGACTTATTTATGACAAAGACAAAATTGATGAGGTTTGCTGTGTAACTGGTCCACTTTTCAGAGGCGTTGCTAGTGCAACCAGCGACAATATTGCCGGAGCAGAAAACAGTCTACCGCTTGTCGCTACTCCTTGGGATAGAGAAATTTATATGAATTTCAAGCCCTACAATGTACTTGAAAATGAAGGCTTATCCCTTCATATTGAAAAAGACTTGGGCTATGCCACATTTACATCTATTACCTCGGACAGAAATACGTCAATGATGTCTGATTTTGATGCTGACTTCTCGGGTGCTGACCTTGTTGGCGAGCAGATGTTGCATTATGAGTTTGATACCTTTACACAAGAATTTAGATTAACTTCTGACTCTGATTCCGAGATGCAATGGTCGTTAGGCGCTTTTTACTCAGATGAAGAGACCTATTTCAATCGCACAGTTAAATTTGGTGAAGATATTGATGGCTATGCCAATTCACTTATATCTGCGCTTACTGATGGCGAAAATGATCTTGATACTATAAGCGAGGCAGTAGCGAGAGGTGCGCTAGCTCAAGCAATCGCAGCTGGAGCATTTGCAAGCCAAGGAATAACAGATCCTACATTTGCTCAAACCTCTCCTATCGAAAATGTGGATGGCCTTTTGCAGGCAGCACAGGCAGTTGACCCTCGACTTCTAACAAGCACCCAAATGAGATCACTGTTTTTTGTTCCTGGAACAGGCTCCACTGGCGAAAGATTTGACATGGAAGCAAAGACAGTGTCTGTATTTGCCAACATGGAGTTTCCTTTAGTTGATAACTGGACTGCCAATATTGGCGTTAATAAAACTTGGGACGAAAAAACTGTAGTCTCTATGGTTGAGGAAAACGTTAATGACTTTTTCGCTACACTTCCGCTAGCAGCAGTTGATCAAAGACTAGCAGCAGTGCAATTCTTCCCGCCATTCACTGATTATCCAAATGATTCGGAAAGTGGTATTTTCAAGACAGACGATATTACCCATACACTTCGTTTAACACACGATTTGAGTGACAGCACGAAGTTCTATGCATCACACTCAACTGGCTTTAAACCTACGTCTGTTAATCTTTCAGTAAACGCTACTGGTCCGACGCCAGAAATCACAGCTGAAAGACGATCAGCACTACCAGAACATTCTCAAAATATTGAATTTGGACTAAAGCACAGCTATGACGCTGGTTACGTTAATATTGCACTTTTCAATCAAAATATTGAAAATTTCCAATCAAATACATTTGTGGGTAATGGCTTTCAACTAGTTAATGCTGGAGACCAAAGACACCAGGGTCTAGAGTTGGATATCTCGCACCAGCTTGATGAACAATGGAAACTTGGCCTTAGTGCAATGAAAATCAATGCAGAGTATGAAAGTTTTGTTGATGGACCATGTAGTGATGTTGATCTTCCAAACGGAACCGTTGTTTTCAATGATGTAGATTGCGATAATGGAAGAGAGTTTGCTGACCTTTCTGGTTCAACGCCTGCGGGAATTCACGACTGGAGTGCAAATCTAAATGCAGTTTATTCCTTTAATGTAAGCGACGCGGTATCAAGCTTTTTAAGACTTGAGTATGTATATGAGTCTGAAGTTCCTGTTGTAGAAAATGTACCTGCTGTTGTATCTCCTACTTCAATTGGCTTTAATGCTGTGTCTTATCTTGACCCTAATGGAGGCAATGCAAATATACCTGCTACTCGAAGCACTAAAAACTTTAATATGAGCATGGGCTTTAATCATGCGCCAAGCGGTATTGAAGTGATGCTTTGGGGACGCAATTTGACTAATCATCAGTCATTGCTTTCTGCATTCCCAACCACAGCAGCACCAGGTAGCTTTGGTGGTTATCCAAATACACCAAAAACCTATGGTTTAACTGCTAGAGCAGCTTTCTAACGCTAAACCAAGTTAGTAAAACTAAAGGACGGGCATTGCCCGTCCTTTTTTTTGCCTTTTTAAATTCAAGACCATTGAATTTTTGATGGGTGACCCCCATCTTAGTATTAAATCGAAAGAGGTAATTATCATGGAGCAATATCGAGGAACCACAATTCTGTCAGTGCGTCGCAATGGCAAGGTAGTTATTGGTGGTGATGGTCAGGTGAGTTTGGGCAATACCGTTATGAAAGGTAATGCCAGAAAAGTACGCCGCCTGTATAACGGCAAGGTAATTGCTGGCTTTGCCGGCGGTACAGCCGATGCCTTTACATTATTTGAGCGCTTTGAAGCCAAGCTTGAAATGCATCAGGGTCAGCTGACCCGTGCGGCAGTAGAGCTCGCTAAAGACTGGCGCACCGATCGTATGCTGCGCAAATTAGAAGCCCTTTTAGCAGTTGCTGATAGCGAGGCATCGCTGATTATTACCGGTAATGGTGATGTAATTCAGCCTGAAGATGACTTAATTGCTATCGGTTCTGGTGGCCCTTTTGCCCAATCAGCGGCTAAGGCACTTCTCGATAACACCGAGATGGATGCGCGCGCTATTGTCGAGCAAGGCCTAAGCATTGCTGGCGACATCTGCATCTATACCAACCACAATCGCACTATCGAAGAATTAGACTGTAAAGAATAAAGGTATTTGTATGTCTCAAATGACACCAAGAGAAATTGTTCACGAACTTAATCGCCATATTATTGGTCAAGATGATGCTAAACGTGCGGTGGCTATTGCCCTGCGTAATCGCTGGCGTCGATCTCAGCTTGACGATGAGATGCGCAACGAGGTCACACCCAAAAATATCCTAATGATAGGCCCCACCGGTGTGGGTAAAACTGAAATTGCTCGCCGTTTGGCACGCCTTGCCAATGCGCCTTTTGTGAAAGTCGAAGCCACTAAGTTTACTGAGGTGGGCTATGTGGGCAAAGATGTTGAATCAATTATTCGTGATCTGGTTGAAACGGCGGTTAAACAGAGTCGTGAACAGGAAATTGCCAAAGTTGAGCAACGCGCAGTAGATGCCGCTGAAGAGCGAGTGTTAGATGCCCTGCTGACCCCGGCAAGAGGTTCTGATGCAGAAGCTGAGCGCGACTCTACAACTCGCCAAGTATTCCGTAAGAAACTACGAGAGGGCTCGTTAGATGATAAGGAAATTGAAATTGAGCTGAGTAAAATTGCAGCCGGTGTTGAAATTATGGCACCCCCGGGCATGGAAGAGATGACCTCTCAGTTACAAAACATGTTTAGCAATATGAATAAAGGTGAAACAGCGACACGCAAAATTAATGTGGCTGATGCCATGAAGCAACTCAAAGATGAAGAAGCCTCTAAACTGATTAACGAAGAAGAAATCAAAACCAGTGCGGTAGAAGCCGCAGAGCAAAATGGTATTGTCTTCCTTGATGAAATTGACAAGGTCTGCCGTCGTGGAGAAGCCGGTGGTGCTGATGTTTCGCGCGAAGGTGTTCAAAGAGACCTTCTTCCGCTAATTGAAGGCAGTACGGTTTCTACTAAATACGGCATGATTAAAACCGATCATATTTTGTTTATTGCTTCGGGGGCATTTCACCTATCAAAGCCCTCTGATTTAATCCCTGAACTTCAGGGTCGTTTGCCTATTCGTGTCGAGCTAAATTCATTGGTTGTAGATGACCTTGAGCGTATCCTAACCGAGCCTAAGGCTTCATTAACCAAACAGTACTGTGCGCTAATGGGCACTGAAAACCTTGAGGTTGAATTTAAGGATGCGGGTGTACGTCGCATTGCTGAGCTAGCTTTTGAGGTTAATGAAAGTACAGAAAATATTGGTGCTCGTCGTTTGCATACTATTTTGGAACGCCTACTCGAAGAAATTTCCTTTGAGGCTTCAGACTTAGGCGCTAAGAATGAAAAAATTGTTATCGATAAAGCCTTTGTTAATCAGCATCTGAGCGAATTAGCGCAGGATGAAGATCTATCGCGCTTTATTCTTTAATTAGAGGCTAAATATGTCGATGCCCAGCCGAGTGGTTTTACGCGAATCTAAAGATGCTTTAATGCTGACTTATAGCAATGGGCAGGAATATACCCTGCCCGCAGAGTATTTGCGTGTGTATTCGCCAAGCGCAGAGGTTCGCGGCCATGGTGAGGGCAATGAAACTCTGCAGTTTGGCAAGCGCCTAGTGACCATAAATGCACTAGAAAAAGCCGGTAACTATGCCCTGCAAATTGTGTTTAGCGACGGTCATGATTCTGGTATTTACAGCTGGGATTATCTTCAGGCACTGGCAGAGGGTTATGAAGACAGATGGGCCACCTATCTTGAAAAACTTCACAATGCTGGACTCAGTCGTGATATTGATTCCCAAGTTATTAAGCTAATGTAACTCATAAAAAGAGCTTTCTACCTATTTGCATGCGTATCCATAGTCTTGGATACCCTATTGGCTCAACTCTCGCTACAATAGCTTCCCAAATTAAAGGAATTCTAGGCAAATGTCTGACAAAACCACCCATTTTGGTTACAAACAGGTCAACGTTGAGGAAAAAGCCGGCAAAGTTGCCGAGGTTTTTCACTCTGTTGCGGGCAACTATGATTTGATGAACGATCTCATGTCTGGGGGTGTTCACCGCCTCTGGAAACGGGTAACCATCGAAATGTCTGGGGTTCGTCCCGGTCATCATGTATTAGATATTGCCGGTGGAACCGGTGACCTAGCGGCTAAATTTTCTAGAATTGTCGGCCCAGAGGGTACGGTGGTACTGGCGGATATTAACGATTCTATGCTTAAAGTGGGTAGAGATAGACTGGTTGATCGCGGCATTACTGATAATGTGCGTTTTTCTCAGGCCGATGCCCAATACCTGCCCTTTCCGGATAATACCTTTGATGTGATTACCATTGCCTTTGGCTTGCGTAATGTCACCGACAAAGATATGGCACTGCGCTCTATGCTCAGAGTACTAAAACCGGGTGGCAAGCTATTGGTTCTTGAGTTTTCCAAGCCACCTAATCAGCTATTATCTAAAATATATGACGGCTACTCGTTTAATATACTGCCTAAACTGGGTAAGCTATTTGCCAATGACGCTGATAGCTATCAATATTTAGCCGAATCTATTCGTATGCACCCCGATCAAGAAACATTAATGGGTATGATGGAGAATGCGGGCTTTGCCAATACCGATTATCACAATATGACCGGCGGCATTGTCGCTCTGCACCGCGGAGTTAAGCCTTAGTGATATTCAGCACGCTGCAGGCAGGTGCATTTAATGGCTTAGAATTGGCCATTAACAGTGCCCTCAAATACGACCCAGCCACCCTACGTGAACTATCAGCCCTGGAAGGTCAGGTGTTATTAGTGGACTGCAAAATGCCGGCCATGCGTATCGCTATTCAAACTAGCCAACAACAGATTATCTTGCATTCCAGTTGGGATGATGAAGCCGCCGTTACTCTTCAGGGATCGTTAATAGCGCTGGCTAAAATGGCGGTAAATGCCTCAGATACTAGCTCTTTTGCTGGCTCTGGGGTTCAACTTTCAGGCGATCTGGAAACCCTGCACAAACTGCATAAAATTCTGTCTCAATTGAATATCGATTGGGAAGGCGCGCTGGCGGATATTATTGGCGATGTCCCCGCTCATATGGTTGGCTCAGCACTGCGAAAATCTTCTGAAATAGCCCAGCAGAACAAGCAACGTGTTACCACAGCACTCACTGAGGTTGCTCAAGAAGAGCTTCAAATAGTGCCCAGTCGCAATGGCTTCGAACAATTTAAAAAAGAGGTACGAGGCATGGCCTCTGATACCGACCGATTAATGGCTAAGGTAAGTTTACTGGGTCAGAAAATTGATCAGATGCTAAATGAGAAGCCTAAATCATGAGTCAATTGCGACGTTTGGCTAAAATTTATTATGTGGTGGGTAAATACCGACTCGATAACCTGATTGATCAGCGCCGCTTACCCCTAGCAGTTCGACTGGCTTTAGCGCCCAGTAAACTGTTTAGCAACAGCCAACTTTCTCGTGGTCAGCGCCTGCGCCTTGCCCTAGAGGAATTAGGCCCTATTTTTATTAAGTTTGGTCAACTGCTGTCAACTAGACCGGATTTGGTGGCACCGGATATCTTTGCTGAAATCAAGCAACTACAGGATAACGTAGCGCCCTTCTCATCTGAGATTTTTACCGCCAATGTTGAGACGGCACTGGATGGTAAGGTTGAAGATATTTTTGCAGAGTTCGATCAAAAACCACTGGCCACAGCTTCTATTGCGCAGGTGCACAAGGCGAGCTTAAAAGATGGCACTGAGGTGGTGGTTAAATCCATAAGACCCCATATTGAAAAAATCATTAGTCGCGATATTGCCCTGCTCTACAGCATTGCTAAATGGGTGGCTAAATACAGTATTGATGGTCCGCGCCTTAAACCAGTTGAAGTGGTTAAAGATTACGAAAAAGTGATTTTTGGCGAATTAAACCTGCAATCTGAAGGCGCTAATGCCTCGCTTTTAAAACATAACTTCAAAGATTCACCCTTACTGCATGTGCCTCAAATTCATTGGCCTTACTCGAATGAAAAAGTTTTGGTGATGGAGCGCATCAGCGGTATTCCGGTAACGAACATTGATGATCTTAAAGCCGTAGGGGTGAATTTCAAAAACCTCGCTGAGCGCGGAGTAGAGATATTCTTTACCCAGGTCTTTGATCACAATTTCTTTCATGCCGATATGCATCCGGGCAATATCTTTGTGGACGCGTCAAATGCAGAAAAACCCCGCTATATCTCCATAGACTGCGCCATTATGGGGTCATTAACCCGCGAGGATCAGTTTTATATGGCGCGCAATTTATTGGCCATATTTAAGCGCGATTACACTCAGGTTGCAGAATTGCATGTGCGTTCAGGCTGGGTACCCAAAGATACTTCAATAGCGGAATTTACAACTGCTATTCGCTCGGTCTGTGAGCCCATTTTTGAAAGGCCCCTAGGTGAAATTTCATTGGGTCATATGTTAGTGAGTCTCTTTAGTACTGCCAGACAGTTTAATATGGAAGTGCAGCCTTCGCTGATTCTGTTGCAAAAAACCCTGCTAAACATTGAAGGTTTGGGTCGTCAGCTGTATCCAGAGCTAGACCTTTGGGCCACCGCACAGCCCTATCTCGAGAGATGGCTTAAAGATCGCTATTCACCCAAGGCTATTTTTAAGCAGCTTAAAAATGATTTGCCCGACCTATTAGAAAAATTACCTCAGGTACCGCCTATGCTATTTCAGGCATTGGAAAATTTGCAAACCCCTACCAATGAGCAATCCTCGATACCGACACCAGCCGTCAAATCCCGTAAAATGCATTCCATGGGCGCAGTTATTGCTGGTCTTGGTTTGGGGTTATTGGCAACCCAATGGCTGACGGCCATGGGTCCAACATTGATTATTGGCTCGGCTATTACCGCCTGCGGTGCCCTTTTGATGTTATTTAAGTAAGCGGATCTTCTGGCATCACCTCTTTACATCACCTCTATGACTGCCATAATGACGCCATTAATAAGCAATAATGACTTTGGAGACTCAGCTTGAGTAGTTTTCTCGACAAAATAACTTGGAATAGAGATGGACTTGTTCCGGCGATCGCGCAGGACCATGAATCCGGTAGAATCCTGATGATGGCTTGGATGAATGCTGAATCGCTTAGCCTTACCGTAGAGGAAAACCGCGCTATTTACTGGTCGCGTTCACGACAAAAGTTGTGGCGCAAAGGTGAGGAATCTGGACATGTTCAGCATATCAAAGAGATCCGCCTCGACTGCGATAGCGACGTGATTATTTTAACCGTGGATCAGGTGGGTGGTATCGCCTGCCATACCGGTAGAGAATCCTGCTTTTATTTTGTTCTGGAAAACGGAAAATGGAAAGCGGTTGACCCAGTATTAAAGAATCAAAAGGATATCTATTCATGAGTGATGCGATATTAAAACAGCTCGCTGAGGTACTCGAACAACGCAAACAGTCCTCTGCGGACGACTCCTATGTGGCGAGCCTTCACCAAAAAGGGCTGAATAAAATTTTGGAAAAGGTCGGCGAAGAATCTGTTGAAACCATCTTGGCGGCAAGAGATTCAGAGCAGACTGGCGATAACAGCAAAGTTGTCTATGAAACTGCTGACCTATGGTTTCACAGCTTGGTGATGCTGTCGCATCTGGATATTGAAGTCGATGAGGTTCTAAAAGAACTTGAAAGGCGTTTTGGCCTGTCGGGTCTTGAAGAAAAAGCTAACAGATAAAGGGTAAACATTATGGGATTTGGCTGGCAGGAATTAATCATTGTGTTGGTGATTGTGGCGCTTATTTTTGGTACCAAAAAATTACGCAATATTGGTTCGGATCTCGGCGGTGCGGTTAAAGGGTTCAAAGACTCTGTAAACGATGCCAAAGATGACGATAAAAAAGATAGTTAACAGATAACCTCACCACAAATTTATGTTTGATATTGGTTTTCTTGAACTATTCGTGATAGCCCTTATTACACTAGTTGTAATGGGTCCTGAACGCCTACCTGAGGCAATTAGAGCGATCAGTCTATGGATTGGTCGCCTGAAGCAGTTATTGGCTAAAACACGCAAAAACATCGAAAATGAAGTGGGCATGGATGATATCCGTCATCAGCTGCATAACGAGCAGGTGCTCAAAGATTTGGGCGAGTCCAAAGATCAGCTTGAACAGTCACTAGAAAGCCACAAAACAGGTCAACCCTGAAATGACTGATTCACAGGCTTCCGTTAAACAGCCATTGATGGCGCACCTCTTAGAGCTGCGCAACCGTCTGTTGCGGGTTTTTATTCTGGTACTTGTGGTGTTCGCTGTTCTATTTCCGTTTAGCGAATCGCTCTATCTGTATATCTCAGAACCATTAAGAGACTTTTTACCTAGCACATCGACCATGATTGCTACCGAAATTACCTCGCCTTTTTTAACGCCATTTAAACTGGCGCTGGTATCCGCAATGTTTTTAAGCATGCCCTATATTCTTTATCAGCTATGGGCCTTTATAGCACCAGCACTGTACAAACAAGAAAAGAAAATCGCCCTGCCGCTATTTT
>Ga0213863_10003821_pt1 | contig 10270 bp, 8 predicted proteins | sample PICome_8_FD_160128 | JGI IMG/M metagenome (GOLD analysis project Ga0213863, IMG submission 160128) | Coastal seawater microbial communities near Pivers Island, North Carolina, United States - PICO497 | ecosystem: Environmental > Aquatic > Marine > Coastal | place: USA: North Carolina | collected... | reverse complement strand
TTGGTATTTTTTTCTTTACCATTTGGTCAGCGATTTGTTCTAAAATTTTTGAGCCTGACGCTTGATAAGGTAAGGCATTAATTATGATTTGATTTTTATCTTGCTGCCAAAAAGCTTGTGCTTTAAAACCTCCTCTTCCAGTAGAATAAATTTCTTCTAACTCTTCAGTGCTTATTATTATTGGAGAGTGATTAGAAAAATCAGGGCCTTTAACTATTTTTAATAAATCAGCTAATTCTGATTTTGGGTTTTCAAGAAGATGAACTGTTGCATCTATAATTTCATTAATATTATGAGACGGAATATCAGTTGCCATGCCTACAGCAATTCCAGAAGTCCCATTTAGTAGAATGGATGGGAGTTTAGAGGGGAAGATAACAGGCTCCAAGAGAGAGCCATCAAAATTTGGCTGCCAGTCTACAGTACCTGACTTTAGCTCTGAAATTAATAGGTTTGCAAATTTAGTTAATTTTGATTCTGTATACCTCATTGCAGCAAATGATTTTGGATCATCTTGAGACCCCCAGTTGCCTTGTCCATCAACTAAAGGGTATTTAAATGAAAAATTTTGAGCCATTAAAACCATTGCTTCATATGCAGCGCCGTCTCCATGAGGATGAAACTTACCTATTACATCTCCAACAGTTCTAGCGGATTTCTTATATTTGGAGCCTGCATCAAGTCCAAGTTCAGACATGGCATATAGAATTCTTCTTTGAACGGGTTTAAGGCCATCACCAATGTTAGGCAAAGCTCTATCAAGAATGACATACATTGCATAGTTTAAATAGGACTCCTCAGCATACTGCTTAAGGCTTATGGAATTAATTTGCTCTTGTTCTTTCATATTTATATTTTTGCTAAAGACCCTTTCTTTTCAAGCCACTCCTTTCTTGCCGAAGCATTTTTTTTTGAAAGCAGTAAGTCCATCATAGAATTGGCATTATCGCTTGAACTTATTGATAGCTGAACTAGCTGTCTAGTCAGAGGGTCCATAACAGTTTCTCTTAATTGCGGTGGGTTCATTTCACCTAGACCCTTAAATCTTTGGATATTAATTTTTGGTTTGCCTTTTTTCTTTTTAAATTCTGCAACTATCTCATCTCGTTGATTGTCATCAAGTGCGTAGAGCACATCCTTAGCAGAATCTATCCTGTAAAGGGGTGGCATAGATATATATATTCTGCCTTCTTGAACCAAAGATTTGTAATGTCTTAAAAATAATGCACATAGCAAGGTTGCGATATGCAGCCCATCTGAGTCTGCATCAGCTAATATACAAATTTTTCCATATCTTAAAGAAGATAGATCATTATTGCCTGGAAGAACACCTATTGCGGTAGAAAGGTTTTTAATTTCCTGAGACTTAATTATTTCAGTACTCTCTAGATCCCAAGTATTTAAGATTTTACCTCTTAGCGGCATTATGGCTTGGAATGACCTTTCCCTTGCTTGTTTAGCTGAGCCGCCAGCTGAATCTCCCTCAACTAAAAAAAGTTCAGTTTCATTAAGATCCTGACTGTTACAGTCCGAAAGCTTGCCTGGCAAAGCAGGCCCTCTAAAAGTTTTTTTTCTTTCTACAATGTTTGATACTTTAGCTCTGGTTTGCGCAGACATTATTGCAAGCTCTGCAATCTTTTCACCCTCTTCAGTGTGAGTATTGAGCCAGATGCTTAAAATATCTTTTGTTGTGCTAGCAACAAATGACATATGATCTTTTGAGTCTAGCCGTTCTTTGGTCTGACCTGCAAATTGTGGATTTTGTAATTTAGAAGAAATAATAAAAATTGCACTATTAAGAACATCGTCTGCATTTATTTTGAGTCCTTTTGGTAATAAATTTCTATAATCACAAAACTCTTTTATAGAATCCAATATCCCAGATTTGAAGCCATTTAAATGAGATCCTCCTTGCGCAGTTGGAATCAAATTTACATAAGTTTCATCTAATTTATTTTTTGGTGTTCTCAAAGACCAATTCACAGCAAATTCAAGTTCTTGAGCCTCAGATTTTTTAGAGCAGACTATGGAGTCTTGCAAAATAAGATCAGCACCCTCAGATGACTCAATCAGGTAAGTTTTTAAACCATCTTCAAAATACCATCTTTGCTTATCATCGCTTTTCTTTTCGTTTACAAAATCTATTGTAAGCCCAGGACAAAGTACCGCTTTTGCTTTTAGAAGGTGTTTAAGTTTTTTAATTTGAATTTCTGTAGTTTCAAAATATGATGGATTGGGCTTAAATTTTATTGACGTTCCAGAATTTCTTGGACCAACATCGCCAATAGGCTCAAGTTCACTGGCCTTCTCTCCATTATTAAAAGAAATTTGATATTCCTTGGAACCTCTTTTAACCCTAACCTCAAGCTCATCTGATAAGGCATTTACAACAGACACGCCAACACCATGAAGACCACCAGAAAAATTATAGTCATCCCCAGAAAACTTTGCTCCGGCATGAAGTTTGCAAAGAATAAGTTCAACACCAGATACTTTATGTTCTGGATGTTCATCAATTGGCATTCCTCTGCCATCATCAGATACTTTTATAAAACCATCTTTCATCACAGACACTTTTATATTTGAACAATATCCTGATAGAGCTTCATCAACAGAATTATCTAATACCTCTTGTATAAGATGATTTGGGTTGGAAGTATCCGTATACATTCCAGGTCTTTTTCTTACAGGGTCCAGTCCAGATAAGACTTCAATTGCCTGAGCGTCATATGAATTTTTAGCCAATTTTATAAGCCTTTTTTATAAAAAATTTATTGAACTTGTTAAAGTTATTCTACTCTAAGAAATATAAAATAAATCTAAATAACTAAAAAAAATTAAATGTTTGCACTGCAAACATTATTAATAGGTTAAAATATAATCATGAAAATTTATACCAAACTATTTATAGCCCTTCTAATTACTGGGAATGTTTCATCAGAAAGTCTTTTAGATATTTATAATGAAGCGTTGGATAATGATCCAACCTTTAAGGCTGCTGAATATTCATATTTAGCAGACAAAGAATTAAAAGTACAAGGACGTGCTGCACTATTACCTAGTTTGACATTAAGTGGGTCTACAAATTGGAATGAGTACTATCAAAATAAAGAACTTCAACAACAATATAATTCTTTTTCAACATCAGCTAGAGTATCTCAACCATTATTTAGGTTAGATACGTGGTTCCAGTATAGACAATCAAAATCACTCACGGATGCTGCTGAGGCTGATTTTGCTTTTGAACAACAAAATCTTTTAGTTAGAACTGCAGAATTATATTTTGGTGTTTTGAGAGCTATTGATAATTTAAATGCTGCTATTTCTGAAGAAAAGGCAATAAAGAAACAACTTGATCAAGCAAAACAAAGGTTTGAAGTTGGCTTATCAGCCATTACTGGAGTTCAAGAGGCTCAACTTGCATATGATCTCAGCAAGGCATCTAGAATTAGAACTGAAGGCTCTCTTTATTCAGCCAGAGAATCACTTAATGCACTCATAGGTAGAGAGATATTTAGCTTAAATGAACTCGGTGATGGTCTTTTAATTGAATTACCAACTCCAAATTCAAAAGAAAAATGGGTTGAGTTAGCACTAGAAAATAACTATCAGTTGAAAGCTGCATATCTAAGAAAAAAGGCTGCAAAAAGTAGTGCTAGGAGCGTTGCTTCAAATCACTTACCTAAAATTGACATAGTAGGCAGTCAGTCAGAGTCAGAAACAAATCAGTTTAATTATGAAGGTTTCAACATTGATGGCCAAGGCATTCCTGTTCCCTCTGTAACAGGAAGAAGGAATTATTCTATTCAGCTAAGTATGCCACTTTTTCAAGGAGGAGCAGTAAACTCAAGAAGAAAGCAAGCATACTCTCAGTATGAAAGAGCAAATGAAAATACACTATTTACTGAAAGAAGAATTATTCAAGAAGTTAGGTCTCAGTTCTCAAATGTTTTAACTTTAGTTGCAAATGTGAATGCGCAGAAACAAGCTGTGGTCTCAGCAACCAGTGCTTTAGAGGCAACACAGGTTGGCTATAAGGTAGGAACTAGAAATGTTGTTGACCTTTTACAGGCAGAGAAGAACCTATATAGCGCTGAAAAAAACTTAGCTAATGCAAAGTATGATTACATTCTCTCAAATCTAAAACTTTCACTAGCATCAGGAACAATTACTCCTGCTGATATTGTAAAAATAAATAACCTATTGAATTAAAAAATGCCTGAACTTCCAGAGGTTGAAACAACTCTGAGAGCTATTGAAAAATTTCAGAGCTTAAAAATCCATGAAGTAAAAATTTATAATCGAAATCTTAGATGGAAAATATCAAAGGATTTTGAATCTCTTACAATAGGACAAACGGTTGAAAGCTTAAAAAGAAGGGCTAAATACTTAATATTTCATTTATCTAATGGACAAAACATCATTCTTCATCTTGGTATGTCTGGAAGTTTAAGAATAGCTAAAAATAATGAAAATTTTTTTATTAAGCATGATCATGTAGAGTTAATCTTCGATGATGAGAGAATAATATACAACGATCCTAGAAGATTTGGTTCCATGCATATCACCTCTAATTACGAAAAACATAAACTAATAAAAAACTTAGGGCCTGAGCCATTATCTAAAAATTTTAATGCTGAAAGTTTTTATGCTGCATGTAAAACCTCTAAAACTAATATTAAAAGCTTCCTAATGAATCAAAAAAATGTTGTAGGTATTGGTAATATATATGCCTCAGAAAGCCTTTTTTTATCGTCTATTTCTCCATTAAGAGATGCTAAAGATTTAGATTTAAATGAATGCAAAAAACTGGTAGCCTCAGGAAAGAAGATACTTAAAAAGGCAATAAATGTTGGTGGCACTACATTAAAAGATTTTTACTCAGCTGATGGCAGTCCTGGATATTTCAAATTTGAGCTAAATGTATATGGTAGGGAAAATGAAAGTTGTAATAATTGTTGCGAGAATATTAGCAAGATAGTTATTAATCAAAGAGCTACTTTTTTTTGTAAGTCTTGTCAGAACTAGGTATCTAATTTAGCTCTGAGTGCCTGGGCAACAGTGGGGTGCACAAACTTTGAGATGTCACCCTTCAGGTCTGATATCTCTTTAATAAGACTGGATGATACATATATTAAACTTTCTTTAGGGGTCAAAAATATACTTTCAATATCAGGTGCAAGCGATCTATTCATTGTTGCAAGTTGAAACTCATACTCAAAATCTGAAACAGCACGCAAGCCTCTAATGATTGCACAAGCTCCATAATCTTTTGCCAAATCAACAGTTAATTTTCTTGGAAAGCCAACAACCTCAACTTTATCGTTATCTTTATAAATTGACTGAGAAAGGTTGATTCTGTCCTCAAGACTAAAAAGTGGGTTTTTCGATTCGCTTTTAGCAATAGCAACAACAATTTTGTCAAAAAGACCGCACCCTCTGTCAATGATATCCATGTGCCCATAGGTAATTGGGTCGAACGAACCTGGGTAAATTGCAACTCTCATAATTCCAATCATACTAAACTATTAACATTAATCAAAATAGGTATTAACAAAAAAACATTGTGTTTTGGCTACTAATTTTATTAAAAAAAATAGATGCTTTTTATTTGTATACTTTAAAAATATTAGTTAATATTGAGGTTCATAATTAATTAGGGGGGAGGCAATAATGCCTCTTATTCATTATTATAGGAGTTATTTATGAAATTATTACTAATATTGGGTAGTGTTATTGCGCTTCCAACATTTGCTGCTGGCGGTGGCGATCTTGATGCTAGTGACTACACTGGTGTTTCATTTTGGTTAGTTACAGCTGCTCTATTAGCGTCTACTGTATTCTTCTTTGTTGAAAGAGATAGAGTGTCTGCAAAATGGAAAACTTCATTAACAGTATCTGGTTTAGTTACTGGTATTGCTTTTTGGCATTACATGTACATGAGAGGTGTATGGATAGAAACTGGTGATTCGCCTACTGTCTTTAGATACATCGACTGGTTATTAACTGTACCTTTACTAATATGTGAGTTCTATCTAATACTTGCTGCAGCTACTAATGTTGCTGGTTCATTATTTAAGAAATTGCTAGTTGGTTCTCTTGTGATGCTTGTGTTTGGTTACATGGGTGAAGCAGGAATAATGGCGGCTTGGCCTGCATTCATCGTTGGATGTTTAGCATGGGTATATATGATTTATGAGCTATGGGCTGGTGAAGGAAAATCTGCATGTAATACTGCAAGTCCTGCTGTACAGTCAGCTTACAACACAATGATGTATATCATCATCGTTGGTTGGGCAATTTATCCTGTAGGTTATTTCACAGGTTACCTAATGGGTGACGGTGGATCAGCTCTTAATCTAAACCTTATTTATAACCTTGCTGACTTTGTTAACAAGATTCTATTTGGTTTAATTATATGGAATGTTGCTGTTAAAGAATCTTCTAATGCCTAGCATTAGATAACTTTAAGTAGTTATAAAAAACCCAGCATATGCTGGGTTTTTTTTGTCTTTAATTAAAATTAGCCATCTCTTAATGTTCTTTTAAGAACTTTACCAGTTGCATTTCTTGGAAGCGCTTCAATAAACTCAACTGCTTCAGGGGTTTTATACTTAGCTAAGTTTTTTAGACAATGGTCTATAACCTCTTCTGCTGATAAATCATGGCCTGGTTTCAAAGCAACGAAAGCTTTGCCTGTTTCACCCCACTTAGGGCTTTCAATTCCAATGACGCCAACCTCAGCAATCTGAGGTAATTGGTAGATAACGTTTTCAACTTCGGCAGGATAAACATTTTCTCCGCCTGAGATATACATATCTTTCCAACGATCAACTATATATAAAAAACCCTCATCATCAAAATATGCAGCATCACCTGTCTTTAACCAACCGTCTTCAAAAGCATCTCTAGTAGCCTCCTCTTTTCTCCAATAGCCTGGAGTTATATTTGGTCCTTTTATATAAATCTCGCCAACATCTCCAGCAGGAAGACTTTTGCCATCCTCTCCAACAACTTTTACTTCAGTATGTAAAAGAGGCTTTCCAGCAGAACCTATTTTTCTTTCTGCCTCAGATGATTCAAGGCCAGTTGCGCCAGGACTGGTTTCAGTCATACCCCAGCCTTGCTGCATTGAAACGCCCTTACTAATATATGTTTTAAGAATAGCTTCTGCACAAGGGGCGCCTCCCACTCCGGCATACTTAACACCAGAAAGATCTGTTGAATCAAAGTCAGGATGATTCATCATAAATTGATAAGGTGCTGGAACAGCAAATAAATGAGTGACCCCATAATTAATATCTCCAATAATTGAAAGAACCTTTCCTGGTTCAAATTCTTTTAATAGTATTAGCTCGCCACCTGCATGGAGTATTGGATTTGAATAACAGTTCATGCCACCAGTGTGAAATAATGGCAAGACAACTAGATGCACTGATTCTGGAGAAACTGCTGCAGAAATGCCTAAGTTAATGACATTGAAAAGCTGCATTTTATGATTAATCATTGCACCCTTTGGATGTCCTGTCGTTCCAGATGTGTACATAATCATTATATTGTCTTCAAGATCAACTTCTTCCTGAACATAGAGCCCATCAGAACTTGAAAGAATATCTTCATACTCACTATTTTCGTTAAATTGATCAAGAGCAATAATTTGAGGAATATTGCATTCTTCCTTAAGCTCCTTAACCATCTCTTCAAACTGGATGTCATAAATAAGAACCTCTGGCTCGCTATCATTTAAAATATAATTTAGTTCTGGCTTAGTTAATCTCCAATTTAGAGGTATCTCAATCGTACCAATCTTTCCACATGCAAATTCAAGCTCAAAAAATTCCGAACAATTTAAAGATAAAATTGCTACACGGTCACCCTTTTTTAAACCAGAACTCTGGAAGTGAGCTGCAAGCTCTGAAGACCTCTTATCTAGATCTCCATAAGTATAGATTTTATTGTTATCTAATTCTCTTATAGCAACTTTATTTGGCCTAGTATTAGCCTGAAATTTAGACCAATCGTAATATTTAATACTCATACTTTCCCCCGAAAAAATTCATTTAATTTATTTTACTTATTGATCAATTTCTAAGGCTTGATCTCTTCCCCATCCCAAGCAATCAGACTTCCTGAATTGCATGGAGATGCTTCATTGATGATTTTTTTGAGCATTGAGACACTGTAATCTGGTGTAAATAGATTGCCTTCTTTTACATTTCTTTTAAAAGGCTCACTTAAATTACTGTCAACTGTTCCTGGTTGCAGCCCAAAAATAATTGCATTTGGATTAGTTCTCCTCAGCTCAATACTAAAATTTTTTATAATTTGATTTAGTGCTGTTTTGCTTGACCTATAAGCATACCAGCCGCCTGTTTTATTATCTGAAATGCTTCCAACTCTTGCGCTTAAAAATGCCAAAATACTTTTATCTTTTTTGTTAAGCAAAGGGATAAAATATTTTCCAATTATTGCTGGTCCTACAGTATTGACCTTGAGAACTTTAATTAAATTATCAGCATTTAAATCTCTAATGCTTTTTTCTGGCCCAAAATCTTCGTTATGCAATATTCCACTTGCAACTATAATTTCATCTATTGAAGATTTATCTATTTTACTAGCAGCATTTGCAATAGACTGTTCATCTTCAATATCAATAAAAAAGCTATGGAGTTTGCTATCCTTAATTGGAAGATCTGATCTTGAAAAAGAGAAAATATTTTCAACATCAGTATCTTTTATATAACTTTCAACAAATGCTTTTCCTATAGCGCCTGAAGATCCAATTACTACGATGTTTTTCATGATAATTATTTAACTAAATATAACAGCATTAAATAATAACAATAAATTTATGCATATGCATGACGCAATTTTAAAATACTAAGGATAGAGTTTTTGTAATAAACTGTTTGAACATAAAATAAAAATTCAAAAGGAGGGGTTGTGAAAATTAACAATAAAAGAGTTGTGGTTACAGGTGCCGCTAGTGGAATAGGTAAAGCACTTTGTGAAGAATTTCATGCCTCTGGTGCAGACTCAATTATATGTGTTGATATGAACTTAAGTGGAGCAGAAGAAACTGCAAAAAGCGTTCATGGATTGGCAGTAGGCGCTGATGTTTCAAAAGAAAAAGATGTGATTAATGTTATTGAAAAAGCAAATGAATTTGCTGGTGGTATTGATATATTTTGTTCAAATGCAGGAATTGGTGGCAAGCCTGGGTTTTTTGAAGCTGACACATCTGATTGGGAAATAATATGGAGCGTTAATGTTCAATCTCACATTCATGCTGCTAAACATGTTCTTCCTCAAATGATAAAGCAAGGAGAAGGTTATCTAATGAATACTTCTTCTGCTGCTGGTCTTCTAACTCAATTAGGAGCAGCGGGTTATGCTGTTACTAAAGCAGCAGCAGTTAGTTTTGCTGAGTGGATTAAAATTACATATGGCAATAAGGGAATAGGTGTCTCATGTTTGTGCCCTCAAGCAGTAAGAACTGCTATGACAGCCAATGGACCTGGTGTTGCCGGCGTTGATGGGATGATAGAAGCCGATGTTGTAGCAAAAGATGTCTTAAATGCTATTGAAGAAGAGAGGTTTTTAGTGACCCCGCATGATGAAGTTTTAGAGTACGTAAAAAGAAAAGGAAATGACAGAGATAGATGGATAGCTGGCATGCAAAGATTACAAGTTCAATATGAAGATTTTTTAACCCCAATGGAAGATAAATAGGAGAATAAAATGAAAACAAAAATAACTGAATTATTTGGTATAGAACATCCTATTATCCAAGGTGGGATGCATCATGTTGGATTTGCTGAGCTTGCTGCAGCAGTTTCAAATGCTGGGGGACTTGGAACAATTACCGGGCTCACTCAGGGCACTCCAGAAAAATTAGCAAACGAAATTGCAAGATGTAAAGAAATGACTGATAAGCCATTTGCTGTTAACTTAACATTTCTTCCATCTTTAACTCCGCCAGATTATCCAGGACTAATAAAAGTAATTATTGATGCCGGAGTTCCTGTTGTTGAAACAGCCGGAAGAAATCCTGCTGAATACCTTCCTGCACTTAAAGACGCTGGTATAAAAGTAATCCATAAATGCACTTCAGTTAGACATTCATTAAAGGCTCAAGCAATAGGTTGCGATGCTGTATCAGTTGATGGCTTTGAATGTGGAGGTCACCCGGGAGAGGATGATATTCCTAATTTTATTTTACTGCCTAGAGCTGCTGATGAGCTTGAAATCCCTTTTGTAGCATCTGGTG
>Ga0213863_10003820_pt1 | contig 10270 bp, 6 predicted proteins | sample PICome_8_FD_160128 | JGI IMG/M metagenome (GOLD analysis project Ga0213863, IMG submission 160128) | Coastal seawater microbial communities near Pivers Island, North Carolina, United States - PICO497 | ecosystem: Environmental > Aquatic > Marine > Coastal | place: USA: North Carolina | collected... | reverse complement strand
TTAACTTTTTATCTACTGACTTTATGGCAGTAGCAACAAATTCAACAGTATCATCTGCCGCAGTAGATGGTGCAATCAATAATATAAAAATTAAAACTGCTGGTTCTGGTGGTACTAACGGTACACACGCAAGTGTTCCTATTAGAGGTGATGGATCAAGTGGTGTATGTACAGTGACTATCGCTGGTAATGCAGTGACTGCAGTCACAGTGACTGCTGCTGGTACAGGTTATACATATGGTTATGTTAGAGTAGCAGATATTAATACTGCTGGTGGAGGTTCTTTAAGCGGAGCTGAATTAGATTGTATTATTGAACCAAAAGGTGGACACGGATTTAACGCAGTAAAAGAATTAGGTGGTTTTTTTGTAATGTTAAACACTAACTTTGAAGGTGCAGAAACTTCAAATTCAGGTGACTTTACAACTGCAAACGATTTTAGAAAAATAGTTTTAATTAGAGATCCTAAATCTGGTGGTTCTGCTGCATCGGCGACAACTTTAAGAGGATCAAAAGCAATTTTATTAACTGGCTCACCAGGGACTTTTACAGCTGATGAAGAAATAAATCAAGCAACAACTGGCGCAGTTGGTAAAGTTGTAGAGTATGACGCAACAAATAAAATTTTATACTACATACAAACTAGATTTAACGATCAAGGTGTAGATGCTAATGGTAATCTGACAGCGTTTTCAGGTGCAAATACTATTACAGGTCAATCTTCAAGTGCTACTGGAACACCATCAACTTCATCATCTACAGTTGATAATGTGGCATTTACAAGTGGTTATAATTCTGGTGAGATTGATGCAGATACTGGTGATGTTATATATATTGAAAACAGAGCGCCAATAACAAGAGCTTCAGATCAAACTGAAAATGTTAAATTGATAATTGAATTTTAGAGGGAAATAAATGCCAAGTCCAACAGACTTTAACCTCTCGCCATATTATGATGACTTTACGGAAAGTAAAAAGTTTCATAGAATACTTTTCAGACCGTCATTTGCAGTTCAAGCGAGAGAATTAACACAGTCACAAACACAATTACAAAACCAGATAGAAAGAGTATCTGATCATCTTTTTGATAAAGGTGCTATGATTATTCCTGGTGAAATTGGTTATGACTTGGAATATTATGCTGTTAAGTTAACAAGTTTAGCTAGTGGTAATACTTTAGCACAATTTACAGCTGGTACAATTTTAACAGGTGGTACTTCAGGTGTTAAAGCAGAAATTGTAAATACAGCAGCGACAGATGGTACTGATCCAGATACTTTATTTGTAAAATATAGAGATAGTGGTACATCTAAAACAGCAACGGCGTTTTCAAACGGAGAAACAATTACTGGAACAAATAGTGCCAGTGTTTCATTATCTGCTGTTGTTAATTCAACTGCTACAGGTGCTGCAGCAGAAGTACAAGAAGGTGTTTATTACATTAACGGATTTCACGTACAAGTATCTAATCAAACTATAATACTTGACAAATATACAAACACTCCTAGTTATAGAGTTGGTTTAACAGTTGCTGAATCATTTGTAACTCCAAATGATGACTCAAGTTTAAATGATAATGCTGCTGGTTCTTCAAATGTTAATGCACCAGGTGCTCATAGATTTAAAATAGATTTAACATTAGCAAAAAAAACATTAACATCAACAGAAGACTCAAACTTTATTGAGTTATTAAGATTATCAAATGGTATCTTACAAAATAGAGTTAGAACAACTGATTATGCTGTATTAGAAGACACATTCGCAAGAAGAACATTTGACGAATCAGGAAACTATACAATTAATCCATTTGACATAGATGTAAGAGAACATTTAAAAAATACGGGTAGTTCAGATGCAGATATTGTAAGAGGGATTTATACTTCAGGTAATGGTGGTGATTCAACTAAACTTGCTATTGGTATGTCACCAGGTAAGGCATATGTTAAGGGTTATGAAATTGAAAAATTAGCAACTTCTTTTGTTGAGGTAGATAAGGCAAGAGATTTTGATACAGAAAATGCTTTTCAAACTAGATTTGATGTAGGTAATTTTGTAAATGTGACAAATATTTATGGTCAACCTGATACAACATTTGTATCTGGTGAAACAGAAGCATTTAAAAGAGTTAATTTATACCAAGAGGCAACAAGTTCTCGTGGTACAGAAAATGCTGGTTCAGAATCAAGTATTAATACAATCGGTAGAGCAAAGTCCAGAGGTTTTCAATACGTATCTGGTACAGCAACATCAAATATATTTTCAAGTTCTAGTTTAACAAGTGCTATATACAGACATTATTTGTTTGATATTAATTTGTTTACACACTTAAACATTACTAGTGCTCAGTCATTTACAACTGGTGAATTAATTACAGGTGGTACTTCAGGTGCGACAGGTACTTTAGAATCAATATCTACTACTGAAACAACTGCTGTTTCTGGTATAACAACAGCAAGTCCAGGGGTTTGTACATCAACAGCACACAATTTAAAAGAAGGACAACAAATTAAATTTAGTGCTATTAGTGCTGCTAACAATTCTACAGCAATGACAACTAGTGATATATTTACTGTTAGAAATCCAGGTACAAACACATTTGAATTATTTGAAAGTGATGGTACAACTGCTACAAATATTACATCTTTTAGTTCAGCGGGTAATGCTGTACACGGTGTTGTTATTTTATCAAGTGTTAATGGTGACTTTGTTGCTGGTGAAACAATTACTGGTGGTACATCATCAAACACAGCAGTTATTCAAGCTGACGCTGTAGGATTTAAAGGTGTAAGAAGTTTTGACTTTCCAAATGTTAAACACATTGGTATGGCTGGTTCGCCAACTTATACAGCAGATACTGCATTAGATGCAACATATGGATCAAATGTCACATTAACTGGTACATTATCTATCGCAAATGGTGGTACGGCAGTTACAGGTTTCAATACAAGATTTACAGAAGAATTAGTAATAGGTGACTCAATCTCATTTACTACGGACGGTGGTACTTCTTTAACTAGAATAGTTGAGGCTATTGTTAGTAATACTTCATTAACATTATCTGCTGCTGTAGGTGGTAGTGATGTATCAACAAAAACAATTGCTACAAGAAGAAGAACAAAAATACAATCACCTGAAAAAAATATTTCTATATTTAAATTACCTTATGAAAATATTAAAACACTAAAAACAACATCAAATGGTGGTGTCACAGATACAAGTTATAGCGCAAGAAGACAAACTGTTATAAATTTATCTGGTGGTTCAGAAACAATCACTGCTGGTACAAATGAAATATTTCCAAGTTTAGCCGAAGGTGATTACACAGTTTCAGTTATGTCAGCAAGTGGAAGTGCTGTTATTGGTGATATATTAAGTTTAAGTGGAAATAACCACGAAGGTGGTGCGATCTTTACATTAGGTGGTTCGCCTACAGGTAAACAGTTAACTTTAGATTTTGGTTCTAATTACGGAAGTGCAAAACTAAAAGTTATGTTTACTGTAAACAAATCAAGTACAGCGGCTAACTCAAAAACAAAAACTTTAAATTCAAATCAACAAGTACAAGTTTCTACTTTAGCAGCAGTCACAAAACAAGGTGGTATTAGTTTAGGTAAAGCTGATATTTTCAAATTAAATGCAGTTTATATGTCAGCAGATTTTTCTACTGACGCAACTTCTAGTAATACAAATATTACTAGTAGATTTGAGTTAGATAATGGACAAAGAGATAACTTCTATGACATTGGTAGAATAAAATTAAAAACGGGTGAGATAACTCCAACAGGTAGAATATTAATTGACTTTGATTATTTCACACACGGCGCAGGGGATTATTTTGATGTAGATTCATATTCTGGTGTTGTAGATTATGAAGATATACCAAGTTATACTTCAGATACAACAGGAGAAGTTTATCAGTTAAGAGATAGTTTAGATTTTAGACCAAGAGTAGGTGCATCATCTACAATTAATTCAGGTGGACAAGATAGAAAATTTCAAACTATAGATAGTGCTTTAGATACAGAAGCTTCTACTGTAAATGTTGTTAAATTTGAATCAGACATATCAACTGACCACGAATATTACTTACAAAGAGTAGATAAAATATTTTTAGATAAAGAAGGAAACTTTAAAGTTTTAAAAGGTGCTAGTTCTTTAACACCTGAAATTCCTGATGATTTAGATAACGCAATGCACTTATATACATTGTTTATTCCAGCTTACACATTAGATATTGCTGAAGTAGGTATTGAAGCAGTAGATAATAGAAGATATACAATGAGAGATATTGGTAGATTGGAAAAGAGAATTGAAAATGTTGAATATTACACACAACTTTCTTTATTAGAATCAGCAGCACAATCTTTACAAATACAAGACGCAGATGGTTTTGATAGATTTAAAAACGGATTTATTGTAGATAATTTTACAGGTCACGGAATAGGTGACGCTGGTAATTTAGATTACAAAGTATCAATGGATTATGCGAAAGGTGAAATGAGACCAACATTCCACGAAGACGCAATACAATTAGTTGAAAGAGATGATGATGGTACGGCAATAGTTGACGCTGATAGAGCAGCATCAAACTATCAAAAAACTGGTGATCTAATTACACTACCTTATACAGAAGCAACTTTAATAGATCAACCTTATGCAAGTAAATCTGTTAATGTTAACCCATTTGGTATCTTTACTTGGATTGGTTCTATTGCACTAACACCAACAAATGATGAATGGAAAGAAACTGAAAGAGCACCAGAATTAGTAATTAATAATGATGATGGTACTTGGGACACTTTAGTTAAAAATTCAGGTAATCCAAATCTAACATCTGTTGAAATAGGAACAGTTTGGAACGAATGGCAAAATCACTGGACAGGTGTATCAAACTCTAATAGTACAGAAACTTATAGAAGAAGACAAGGTCACGGTTGGGCAGTTATGCAACGTGATATTCAAACAGCAACTAGAACAGGTACAAGAACAAGAGTTGGTATTAGACAAGTATTAGTTCCAAAAACTGTGACTCAAAATATAGGTGATAGAATTATATCAGTAGCATTTGTACCATTTATTAGAAGTAGAACAATATCATTTAGCGCAACAAGATTAAAACCAAATACAAGAGTTTATCCTTATTTTGATAGTGATAGTGTATCAGCATATATTACACCTTCAGGAGGTAGTGCTGGAGACGCTGTAATTACAGATTCAAATGGTGCAGTTTCAGGTACTTTCGCAATACCTGATCCAAAAGTTGACGCTAATCCTAGATGGAGAACAGGTCAAAGAGTATTCAGATTGACAAGTTCATCTACAAATGATTTAACATCTGCGCCAGAAACTGCTGCAAACGCTGAATACATCGCAAGAGGTATTATTGAAACAGTACAAAATACAATAATTTCAACAAGAACAGCAGGAGTAGAATTTAGAGCAACTAACGAAACTGAAGCTGTGACACAAACTAGTGTTCAAAGAGGTGCTTCTCGTCAAGTAGGATACCACGATCCATTAGCAGAAACATTTATGATTGATGATGAAGGTGGTGTATTTTTAACTTCAATAGATATTTACTTTAGTTCAAAAGACGCAAATATTCCAGTGACTTTACAATTAAGAAATACTGTAAACGGTTATCCTGGACAACAAATATTACCATTTGCTGAAAAAACTTTAAACCCAAGTGCGGTAAGTACAAGTACAGATGGTACAACAGCAACTACATTTACTTTTGATAGTCCTGTTTATGTACAAGAAAATACAGAATACGCTTTTGTCTTAATGGCAAACTCAACAGATTACAATGTTTATGTTGCGAGATTAGGTGAAACTGCTTTAAATTCAGATAGAACAATCTCACAACAACCATATGCAGGTGTATTCTTTAAATCACAAAATGGTGTGACTTGGACAGCAGATCAAAATGAAGATATTAAATTTAAAATTAAGAGAGCAGAATTTAGTAATGTCACAGGTACAATTACTTTAACAAATGATACTTTAGGTAGTAGAACATTAAAAAATAATCCTTTAAGAACAAAAAATGCTTCTAAAGAGATTACAGTTTTCCACCCTAACCATGGAATGCATGGTACAAGTAATAATGTTACAATATCAGGTGTTGCATCTGGAACATATAATGGTATTGCGCATACAGATATAAATGGAACATACACATCTATTAAAGACGTGACTTTAGACAGTTATGTTATCACTTCAGGTTCTTCAAGTAATGCTACATCAACAGGTGATGTTGGTGGTACCACTGTTGTAGCAACTCAAAATAGAACATATGATGTATTAAACTTATCTGGTGTTCAAACAATGCAATTACCAGGAACAAGTATTAATCATTATATTAGACCTACAACAGGTAAATCAATTCACGGTTCTGAATCAGAATTTACTTTGACATCAAGTGCAAACAAATTATCAGTGGTTAATAACGATAATATTTACTTTACAGGACCAAATGCTGTTATGAGTGAGATAAATGAAACAAATGAAATGTCAGGTAATAAATCATTTTGGAATATATTAGAGTTCTCAACTACAAATACTAAATTGTCACCAGTGTTAGATACTCAACGAATGAGCGCATTTGTAATTTCAAATAGATTAAATAATCCTACTGTAAGTAATACACCAGATTTTGTTGATGATACAGCGAACACAGGTACATCATCATCAGCAGTTTATTTAACTAAATCAATTAATTTAGAAAATACTTCCACAGCGTTAGATGTTAGATTATCTCAAAATGTAAGATCAAGTTCAGGTGTTGAAGTTTACTTTAGAACATCTGGTCCTGATGAAGCAAGAAACATAGAAGATTTAAATTGGACACCATTTAATGGTGATGGTAGTGAAGACACAACAGTCACACCTGCTGAAGACGATACAACATTTAAAGAATACAAATATTCAGCAAGTGATATACAAGACTTTACAAGTTTTCAAATTAAAATAGTATTAACAGGTTCAGTATCATCATATCCACCTATTATAAAAGATATGAGAGCAATAGCATTGGCAGTATAATGGCAAGATTAAAAGTAGAAGGATATCAAAGTTTAATTAGAGATACTAATTCAAATGGTATTGTTAATACAAATACAACAGAATATAGTATATATATGGCAAGAGCGAGAGCGAGAGAGAAACAAGGTGATGAAATTAGAAACGCTGTAAAAGAAATAAATAATTTAAAATCTGAGTTAAGAGAAATTAAAGATTTATTAAAAGGAGCAATAAGTAAGTAAGATGGCAATTAGATCAGTAGCATCAACAGATACTTTAGAAACATTTAGAACGACATTTAATACTGTCGGGACAGACATAGGTGATCTAACAAGTCTAAGTACATCTCATAAAAGCACTTTAATAGGAGCGATTAATGAGGCTTTTGGTGCAACAAGTTCTTTTACTTTAAGAGACTCATCATCTACAACACAAGCTATTTCTGGTGGGGATACTTTAAATGTTGTCGGTGCCAGTAATATTAGCGCAGCAGTAAGTGCGACTGATACTCTAACAATTTCATTAAATAGTACAATAACAGGTGTGACAAGTATTACATCAACAACATTAACTGATGGTACTGCATCAATAAACAGTGGGTCTATAACTGGTGTTGTAAATATAACTGGTTCTGGAACAGCTAATTTTACTACAGATGTACAAGTTAATAGTGTATCTGTGGCAACTAAACCTTTTGCGATTGCTCAAGCAGTAGCTCTAGGTTAATTTTTGTAATGTTAATAAGGGTGTTAATCTATATAAATAGGTTAATACGGGCAAAATTATTTGTATAGTATCAATGATTTTGTTAATAACACATTTAAAACTATATAAATAACTATAAGAGAATAAAGGAAATAAAATGGCCAACGATTTTAAAAGATTTGCTAAACCCAATGTGGGAACAGGAACTGGTGCATCTGGTGATGCATTATACTCAGTACCTGCAGGTGCGGGTTCAAGTGCATTAGAGTCAATTGTAATTGGTATATCTATCTGTAATAAAAATGCCGCTGAAAGAACAGTAGGAATATTTTTAGATAATGAAGATGGATCAAATGATACTTATATTTGTAATGGATTAAAAGTACCAGGAAATACTACAGTTGAAGTTATGCAAGGAAACAAATTAATTCTTCAAAATGATGGATCAAACGCAGATGTATTAAGAGCTGAAGCTTCGGCAGGTTCTTCAATTGATGTTGTTGTATCCGTTTTAGAAGACGTATAATAAAAAGAGTTAAAAATGGTTAGATACATTCAGTCTAAAGATAGACCAACAGAGGTTAATGTTAGAGCAGCAACTGGTGACGGGTCAACAACAGGCTTTACAGTAACACAAGGTATGACAGTGAATAAAGTTATGGTCACAATTAACGGGTTGATGCAGAAACCCACTACTGATTATACAATATCTAGTACAACATTAACATTTGGTACTGCACCTGATGCATCTGACTCAATTGTAATAAGGGAGCTACCAGTTTAGAATAAGATATGGCAAAAATTAGACAATCAAATATAGATAAAAGTATTTTAAACGCTCAAACAGAATTATCAGCTCAAGTTGCAGATGATGATACATTTTTAGTTTACGATACAAGTGCAGGTGCACTTAAAAAAATTCAAAGAACAAATATAATATCACGTCCTGCTAAAATAACAAGTGTTTCTCCAACATCTGTTGCTGAAGGAGACGGAACAGGTAATCATACATTTACACTTACTGGATCTGGTTATGTATCAGGTACTACAGCAAATTTAATTAATGAATCAGGTAGCACAGTTAACTTTGATTCAGTGACAATTGACTCTTTAACACAAATTACTGGTGTGATAGCAAAATCTAGTTTACCTGGTAGCGGTGAACCTTATGATGTTAAAGTATCAAATTCTGATGGTAATGAAACAATAACAGATCAAATTAATGTTAACCAAACACCATCTTGGACAACAAGTGCAGGAAGTTTAGGTTCCTTTTCAGAACAATCTACAATTAGTACAATTACATTAGCTGCAACTGATCCTGAATCAGGATCAATAACATTTTCAGTAACTACAGGTTCATTACCTGGAGGTTTATCTTTAAATTCTTCTAATGGTCAAATTACAGGTACTTTAAACACAAATATTACAGGAACAACTACTACTAACTTTACAGTAACTGCATCAGACGGAACTAATAGTGTAGGAAGAGCCTTTTCAATAACAGAAGTTCCATCAGGAACTGAATCATTTACATCATCAGGTACTTTTTCTGTACCAACAGGTATTACTTCTGTTGATGTATTACTCGTTGCTGGAGGAGGTGGTGGTGGTACATCTGCTGGAGGTGGCGGAGGTGCTGGTGGATTAATTTATAAACCAGGTTTTACAGTCACACCTGGTGGTTCAATTCCAGTCACAGTTGGTGATGGTGGTGCGAATGCTGGACCTGGAACATCTGGACAAGATTCTGTATTTAGTACACTAACTGCTAAAGGCGGCGGTGGAGGTGGAGGACCTAGAAACCAAGCTGGACAACCTGGTGGATCAGGTGGTGGTGCTGGTTGTGGTGGACCAACTGGTGGTAGTGCAACTCAACCTACTCAATCAGGCGATTCTGGAAACTTTGGTTTTGGTAATCCTGGCGGGAACGCTGGAAACCCACCTAATTGGGGCGCTGGTGGTGGCGGTGGTGCCGGTAATGCTGGTAACTCTGGTGGACCTCATAACGCAGGTAATGGTGGTAATGGTAAAGCATATTCAATATCAGGAACATCAGTGACATATGGTGGTGGTGGTGGAGCCGTGACCGATCACAATATGGGTCCAGGTGGATCTGGTGGATCTGGTGGTGGCGGAAATAGGAATAGTGCAGGAACTGCCAATCGTGGTGGTGGAGGTGGTTCTGGTAATGGCCAAGATGGTAATATGGGCGGCGGCGGCGCAGGCGGTAAAGGTATTGTAATTGTTGATTACTAAATAATACTAAAATTATTTTATTTAATTAAAGGAGTTGAAATGACTGATAAAGAAGCAAAATATGATGGCGTAGATGAGTTTGGAAATCCTAATTATCTAGCCTCAGAAGACAAAGGTGATATAGTATTAAATACACTAAAGCCTGGCGAAATTATAACAGATCAAGGAACCATAGTTGAAGAAAATTATGACTATGGAAATATCACAGACCACGATAAAAGAGTCGTAAAAGAAATCATAAAACTATTAGAAGAACGAGCAAATGTACCTTGTAGAATGT
>Ga0213863_10003819_pt1 | contig 10271 bp, 9 predicted proteins | sample PICome_8_FD_160128 | JGI IMG/M metagenome (GOLD analysis project Ga0213863, IMG submission 160128) | Coastal seawater microbial communities near Pivers Island, North Carolina, United States - PICO497 | ecosystem: Environmental > Aquatic > Marine > Coastal | place: USA: North Carolina | collected... | reverse complement strand
CGCCGAGGAATAAGGTTTTAGCGCCTTAATATTTGCTCTTACAAGGGCATTTAGATTCCAATTTGTTTTCATTGTAAGTCTTTTAATCGAACGGTAACCGCATTTTTGTGTGCCGCTAAGCCTTCTGCTGCTGCCATTACTTCAATGGTATTTCCAAGGTTTAAAATTCCTTCTTGGGTAATTTCTTGAAAAGTGATGCTTTTTAAAAAGCTGTCCAGATTGACACCAGAATAGGCTTTTGAAAAACCATTTGTGGGTAGTGTATGGTTGGTGCCCGAAGCATAATCTCCTGCACTTTCTGGGGTATAATTACCAATAAAAACGGAGCCTGCATTTTCAATATTCTTAAGATAGTACTCATTATTATTCGTACAAAGAATGAAATGTTCTGGGCCATATTCATTAATAAGTGCCAAGGCAATCTCGTCTGTTGCAACAAAAATAGCTTTCGAATTGTCTATCGCTTTTTGCGCTAACTCTTTTCTCGGCAATGCCAAAATTTGTTGGGCGACTTCTTTTGAGACTTGATTGATAAATTCTTGAGAAGTGGCTACCAAAATCACCTGGCTATCAGCTCCGTGTTCTGCCTGACTTAATAAATCTGCAGCTACATAAGAAGCATTTGCAGAAGCGTCTGCCATTACTAACAATTCACTCGGACCAGCAGGCATGTCTATGGCTACGCCAAATTTTGTAGCCAATTGTTTGGCTACGGTAACAAACTGATTTCCTGGACCAAATATTTTAGATACTTGTGGGATGGTTTCGGTTCCAAAAGTCATACCGGCTATGGCTTGTATGCCTCCAACTTTTACTACTTTGGTAATGCCACAAAGTTGTGCTGCATACAAAATTGCTGCATGAATTTTACCTTCTTTATTGGGTGGAGAACACAAAACAATCTCTTTACAACCAGCTATTTTAGCTGGAACTGCCAACATTAAGACTGTTGAAAAAAGCGGTGCAGTTCCCCCTGGTATGTACAAGCCCACTTTCTGAATGGGTCTTTTTTCTTGCCAACAGGTAACTCCGGGACTGGTTTCTATGACTACCTTTTCTGTTTTCTGCGCAGTATGAAATAGCTCAATGTTTAATTTTGCTTTTTGAATGGCAATTTTAAGTGTATCTGAAACCTCAGCAATCGCCGTTTTTATTTCTGCGGCTGATACGATTGTACTTTCTAAGGATACTCCATCAAATAATTGGGTGTATTTTGAAATAGCAACGTCCTTGTTTCTTTGCACATCTTCAAAAATTTGTGTTACTGTCTTTTCGATATCATCTAACGTTTGTGTCGGTCTTTGTAAAAGCGTATTCCAATCTTTTATTGGAGGGTTGTTGATAATTTTCATTAGACGACCATATTTTCAATGGGACATACCAGAATTCCTTCTGCACCTTTTTCCTTCAATGCGTCGATGATTTGCCAAAACTGACCTTTATTGATCACAGAGTGCACAGAACTCCAACCATCTTTTGCCAGCGGCAATACGGTTGGACTCTTCATCCCTGGCAAAATAGCAATGATTTCTGAAAGCTTATCATTGGGAGCATTCAACAATACATATTTTGAATTCCTTCCTTTTAAAACAGCTTTTAAGCGAAACTGAATCTTTTCTAAAATCACTTTTTTATCCTCAGAAATTGCAGGAGATACCGCCAATACTGCTTCCGACTCAAATAAAACTTCAATCTCTTTCAAACCATTTTTATACAGCGTGCTTCCACTTGAAACGATGTCACAAATTCCATCTGCCAAACCAATATTTGGAGCAATTTCAACAGAACCGTTAATGGTGTGCAACTGGGCACTAATGTTATTTGCTGCTAAATATTTGTTTACGGTGTTTGGGTAGGAAGTTGCAATGCGCTTTCCATCCAAATCTTTCAATGCATTTGCTGTTGCATTTTTTGGAACAGCAATCGAAACCTTGCACTTTGAAAAACCGAGGCGCTCAACAAATTCGATATCATTTCCTTTTTCGATTAACACATTTTCTCCAATAATAGCGGCATCTACGACCCCGTCTCTCAGGTATTGAGGAATGTCTCCATTTCTTAGATAAAAAACCTCTAATGGAAAATTTCTTGCAGCGGCTTTTAATTGGTCTTTGCCATTGTCTATTGAAATACCAATTTCTTTTAAAATACGTAAGGAATCTTGATTCAATCTTCCAGATTTCTGAACGGCAATTCTAATTTTATTCATTTCTTGTTGTTTTGATGCTTGAGCAACCTTTTGAATTTAAATAGAAAACCCGTTTGATTGTCTCAAACGGGTTTGTAAATATCTTGATTTTATTCAATACACTTTCAGTTCGCTTGATTGCAAAATTGAAAATGATGGTGATGTTTTTGAATAGATTTCATATTTTTTAAAAAATATTTTTACAAATATATTGCCTTTATTTCTCATAATCCCAATCAGATACTTTTTTTTATATTTTTTTGACAACTATTATCAATATCTATACTTTTTACCACAAGTTTTTAATTATTGACAAATATCAGTCGTTATTTTTTGACTTTTGATGATAATAATTTAGTTGTACTGCGAACATTAAAAACACACACCTATGTTTATGGTATAAGTTAAAAATTAAACCTATTTTACAAGTAATAGAAATTGCTATAATATGGATTATAAGAAAAAATACGAAGCGGCACTAGAAAAGAATGCCTTACTTGAAAAAAATACAAAGTGCAGGTTGAAAAAAAGAATTCAAAACTACCTTCATTATTCAACACAACCAACAGTTCTTTTCAATTCATTACCCCCATTTATGATAAAAATGATAGTGTGGTGGATTATTATTACAAAAATGTGAATACTATTTTTCTGAATAATATTGGGAAAACTCGGGAAGAAGTAATCGGTAAAAAGGGAACTGATATTATTGGTTTTATTGAAGATTACTGTTACAAAACCATTGAGAAAGTTATAAAAATAGGAAATCCAATTATTTATAGAAACTACAGTGAAGCACGAAAAACACATTATGAAGTTTATTTTTGGAAAGCTAATGACAAGGATGTGGCCGCTTTATTAAATGATCTAACTGCACAAAAAGAGAACGAGCGATTTCTTCAAGAGTCTAAAAAAGAATTAGAACAAATAACCATTTCAAAGGAACGACTTATTGCTGTTATAGCACACGATTTAAGAAGTCCATTCAATGCCATTTTAGGTTTTTCTAATTTATTAATTGACAATGTATCAGATCAACAAGATGTAGAAGAAACGTTAAACTATAGTAGAATAATAAACGTAAAAGCGAAAGAAACGCTTACCCTACTTAATAATTTATTGGATTATGGAAATTTAAATAGCAAATACATCCATTTTAATCCAAAAAGAATCACACTTTCCGCTATCATCAACCAAACAGTCAAATCGCATCTTCCAGAGGCAACACTTAAAAACATTTGTTTGACATGTGAGATCGAAGAGCAACTTTATGTGTATGTAGATAAAATCATGTTCGAAGCTGTCATGAGAAATTTAATTTCAAATGCCTTAAAATTTAGTCATTTCGATAGTAATGTGAACATTTCAATAAAACAAATTAATGATGATTGTAAGGTTATGGTTTCAGATAAGGGTGTTGGAATTCCCTTTAACAAACTAGCAGATTTGTTCAATTTTAAAACAAACAGGACCACAAGAGGAACTCTGGATGAAAAGGGATCTGGATTGGGATTATTAATATGTAAAGAATATCTTGAAAAGAACAACGGAACGATTCGCGTAGATAGTGAACCTAAAAAAGGAAGCACATTTACCATATCACTGCCTTTGGCAGCTTCCCAATCCAACGGCTTTTAAAGAGAGTTTTAAGGATTTTCTTTTTTACTGATCCCAAAAAATCAATCTACATTAGATTGCAAAGCGATGTCGGGCAAAAGGTTTCTAAAACTTGGAGCATTGTCTCTATAAGAAATCATTTTCTTTTTAGAAATAAGGATCAACAAATCTTCACTTAAGGTAAATAAGGTTCCGGCTCTAAAGGTTTCAATGAGTAATTTCTCGATTTCTACTAAGGCTTCTACGAAAGTAAATTGCTTGTAAAGTTCTTGTGTTTTATATCGATATTTAAATTGAAAAATTTGTTTTCCATCCACCAAAAACAAACGCATGTATACATTTAGCAAGCCTTCACTTTTTCGTAGTGATTTACTGAGTGTTAATTTGACAAACTCATTCCTTGTCAGACTATTTTGTAATGTGTTAAAAAGGATATTAATATCACTCATAGTGCAAAGGTAGAGAATGAAAGGAATTATATGGGGCTATGTTCAAAAAAAAAGCCCAAGGAAAAACTTGGGCTTTTGTATTGTTGTTACTTTTTGGGTGTTTATCCTTTGAAAACAATCTTACGCATACGTAAGTTTTCTGGAGTTACTTCCAAATACTCATCTGCTTTGATGTATTCCATATTTTCCTCAAGAGAAAAATTTACTTTGGGTGCAATTTTCATTGCATCATCACTTCCAGATTTACGCATGTTTGTCAGTTGTTTTCCTTTGATCAAATTTACAGCCATTTCATCAGATTTAGAGTTTTCTCCAATTACCTGACCCACATAGATCTCTTGGTTGATATCGATAAAAAAGCGACCTCTATCTTGCAAACGGTTCAATGCATAAGCAGTAGCTTTACCCGCAGCTGAAGAAACAATGGCTCCTTTTACATCTTCTGTAAAGTCTCCTTTATAAGGGCCATATTCAGAAAATCTATGATTAATAATCGCAGTACCTGCCGTTGCTGTTAAAATTTTATTTCTCAAACCAATCAATCCACGAGATGGTATTGAAAATTCTAAATGTTGTAAATCTCCTTTAGGCTCCATAATTAGTAAATCTCCTTTTCGTAAAGAAACTAAATTTACCGCCTTTGAAGCTACATCTTCTGGAACATCAATCGATAGGGTTTCCATGGGTTCATGCTTTACCCCATCAATCATTTTAATAATTACTTGAGGTCTTCCCACTTGCAATTCATATCCTTCTCTACGCATCGTTTCAATCAATACGGAAAGGTGCAATACACCACGTCCGTAGACATTAAACTTGTCTTCTGAATCTGTTGTTTCAACTTTTAAAGCCAAATTCTTTTCTAATTCTTTAAACAGACGGTCACGAATGTGACGGGAAGTCACATACTTTCCTTCTCTTCCAAAGAAAGGAGAATTGTTGATGGTAAACAACATACTCATTGTTGGTTGATCAATTTCTGTTCTTGGCAATGCTTCAGGATTTTCTAAATCGGCCACAGTATCGCCAATTTCAAAACCATCAAGACCAGTAATCGCACAGATTTCTCCACAAGGCACAGATTCTACTTGAACTTTCCCCATACCTTCGAATACGTGTAACTCTTTAATTCGTACTTTTTTAGTAGCACCATCTGCTTTGCATAACATATAGTCTTTTCCTACCTCCAAATCTCCCCTAAAAACACGTCCTATCGCAATTCTACCTGTAAAAGAAGAAAAATCTAAAGAGGTAATTTGCATTTGTGGGGTTCCTTCGTTGTATTTCGTTGCTGGTATTGAGTCTAATACGGCATCCAATAAAGGGATGATGTTGTCTGTTTCATTTTTCCAATCGGTACTCATCCAATTGTTCTTTGCCGAACCATAAATGGTCGTAAAGTCCAATTGTTCTTCCGAGGCTTCTAAGGCAAACATTAAATCAAAAACTTTTTCATGTACAATGTCTGGCGTACAGTTTTCTTTGTCTACTTTATTTACAACTACAATCGGTGTCAAACCTAGTTCTAAGGCTTTTCCTAATACGAAACGTGTTTGTGGCATAGGGCCTTCAAATGCATCTACTAAAAGTAACACACCGTCAGCCATTTTTAATACTCGCTCTACCTCACCACCAAAATCGGCGTGACCCGGAGTATCAATAACGTTAATTTTCGTGTTCTTGTAAGTTACAGATACGTTTTTAGAAAGAATTGTAATTCCTCTTTCACGTTCTAAATCGTTATTGTCTAACAATAAATCGGTGCGTTCTTTACGTTCGTCCAAGACTTTAGCTTGATCAATAATCTTATCTACTAAGGTTGTTTTTCCGTGATCGACGTGCGCAATAATTGCGATATTTCTGATTGGTTGCATTTGTAATTCTTAAATTTCGTGCAAAAGTAGTTGATTCCATACAAATTATACCAATTCTAAGTAGTTATTTTGTGTCAACATCCTATTTATTGGTTAATTTGATGGAATGCATTGCAGATTAAACTTTAAAGTATTTGGAATTTCTTCTAGGGTATTGACTTTAGGAACACTTGATTTGTTTAAAGCTGTGTTAGCGAATATAAGGGACTGACAATAGTAAGCAAACCCGATTCAAAAAAAATTATTTTAAATCATTTTTCCAAGTCTTCCCGAAATGCAGATGGCAATATGTCTGGAATCAATTTGATTAATAATGGAAGAAGCAAAGCACCGCCTGGCAACATAAAAACAGCAAACGATGGAATGGCTTTGCAAATATCAAGCAATTGCACCTTTACTTTTGTTTTCTCGATGTCGGTCAAAGATGTTTTTCTTGACTTTTGAAGCAAGTGAACGACTTCCCTACTTTCCTCCAACTCTTTTAAGAATCTTGCTTTATTTTTGTGTAAGAGTTCTTTTATTTCATCTAAGGTTGTCATACCAACTTTCTTCTATTGCGCTCTGTTTTTAGAAGATTCAACTCTCTGCTAGTTTGCCCGGCAACAGAGGTGTTCTCTTCAGCTCTTCTTATCAAATAAGGCATCACATCTCTCACAGGTCCAAAAGGTAGGTATTTGGCCACATTATACCCTTCTTTTGCAAGATTAAAACTAATATGATCACTCATACCAAAAAGCTGCCCAAACCACAAACGTGCATCGTTGGGTGCTATTGTATATTTTTTGGCCAACGCTACAACCAACATCGAGCTTTCCTCGTTGTGAGTTCCTGCAAAAATGGCCATATTTTTATGCTTCATCATATAATGAACAGCAGCGTCATAATTCTTATCTGTAGCTTTTTTATCAACACAAATTGGTGAAGGGTAGTTTTGTTCTTTTGCTCTTTGTCGTTCTTTTTCCATATAAGCACCTCTCACCACTTTAATTCCTATATGAAAGCCTTTTTGAAGCGCACGCGCATGCAGGCCTTTTAAATAGCCCATTCGATCGTGTCGATACATTTGCAGGGTATTAAAAACAATGGCTTTGTCTTTGTTGTAGGTTTCCATTAAGGTTTCTAACAAATCGTCTGCAGCAGCTTGCATCCAACTTTCTTCTGCATCAATTAGTAGCGGAACATTCTTTTCCAAGGCAACTGCGCATACTTTGTCAAAACGTTCTTTCACGCGTTCCCATTCGGCTTTCTCTGCTGCTGATAATTCTTTTTTCGCTGTAATTTTTTGATACAAGGCAAACCTTCCGAAACCGGATGGTTTAAAAACAGCATAAGGAATGGCTTCTTTTTCAGATCCAAATTTGATGATTTTAAGAATTTTCTCCATTGTTTCATCAAAAATAGCTTCTCCCTCTTTGCCCTCCACAGAATAATCTAAAACACTACACACCTTTCCTTTTTCATACATTTTATCGATAACAGGCAAACAATCTTCTTCATTCACACCACCACAAAAATGGTCAAAGACAGTAGATCGAATTAGCCCTTCAACGGGTAACTTTGCTTTTAAAGCAAAATTGGTAACTGCGGTACCGATTCTTACCATTGGTTGGTTTTGAATCATCTTAAAAAGAAAATAAGCACGTTCTAGCTCGGAATCTGATTTTAAAGAAAAAGCAACTTCCGTGTTGTCGAAGAAATTCATTCAGTATCAATTTATATAAACAAAGATAGTTATAGACTGCAAATAATTCAATATTTTCTTCTTAATTTGCAAACCCATTTATATCGATATGAAATCCATACAAGCAGCCACATATCTTGTTCATTTTCAAGAAATAGCCTACCAAAAATTAAACGATCTAATTCGTAAAGAAGCATACTCTACCATCTTTATTTTGGTAGATGAGAATACTTTTACGCATTGTTATCCAAAATTTATCCCAAATTTGAATACCGATAGAAACATAGAGGTCATAGAAATAGAATCTGGAGAGATCAATAAAAATATTGAAACTTGTGTGGGTGTTTGGAATGCAATTACAGAATTAGGTGGAGATCGGAAAAGTCTACTCATAACTTTAGGAGGTGGTGTCATCACAGATTTAGGTGGCTTTGTGGCATCTACTTTTAAACGAGGCATCGATTTTGTAAACATACCCACCACTTTATTGTCCATGGTAGATGCTGCCGTTGGTGGAAAAACAGGTGTTGATTTGGGTGTATTAAAAAACCAAATTGGCCTGTTTTCAAATCCAGAAATGGTGCTGATTGATACGGCGTATCTAACAACGGTTACGGACCGAGAAATGAAATCTGGCATGGCAGAAATTATTAAATATGGACTGACATACGACCTTCGACTTTTTAATCATATAAAGCAGCATAAGGGGTTGAATGTTAGTGATTTAATATTTAGATCTATTGAGATAAAAAATGAAATTGTATTGAAAGATCCAACTGAAAAAAACTTACGAAAAGTGTTAAATTTTGGTCATACAATTGGGCATGCTATTGAGTCGTTTTACTTAGAATCTGTAGACAAAGAAAATTTTACACATGGAGAAGCAATTGCTATTGGGATGGTTTGTGAAAGTTATATTTCTTCGATACAATTAGGATTTTCTAGCCAGCAAGTTTCTGAAATTAAAGAAACTGTTTTAGCCATTTACGGAAAAACAACACTTCTAAAAGAAGACTATACTTCGATCATAGACTTACTCAAACACGATAAGAAAAATGAAAACGGACAGGTCAACTTTGTGTTAATAAAAGATTTCGAAAAGCATCAACTAGATTGTAAAGTCTCTGAAGAACTTATTGTTGAGAGCTTAAATTTTTACAACTCTTAACCCTTATCTACACAGGATCTATAAATAGTTTCGTAAAAAGGTAAAATACTTTTCAACGCAAATTGCTTGGTATGTTCTTTTGCATTTTGCTTAAATTCAAGCAAAGTTTTATCGTCCTTTAAAATTGAAATAGCATTTTTTGCCATATCACTTACATCCCCTACTTCACTTAAAAAACCTGTTTTTCCTTGAATATTTACCTCAGGCAATCCTCCTGTATCGGAACAAATAACGGCAGTACTTGCCGCCATAGCTTCCAATGCTGCCAATCCAAAACTTTCTGTGACTGATGGCAACAAAAACACATCTGAATAACATAATATTTTTGCAACTTCATTACTATTCCCAAGGAAAATCACCTTGTTAGAAATTCCTAGTTCGTAGACTAATTGTTCTGTTTTTGCTCTTTCCGGACCGTCCCCAACCATTAACAGTTTTGCGGGAATTTGTTGCTGTACTTTATTAAAAATCCGAATGACATCTTCAGTTCTTTTTACCCGTCTAAAGTTACTTACATGGGTTAGAATTCTTTCATCTGGTTTTGCCAACGCAATACGTTTGCACTCTTGCTTGTGCGCATGATCATACTTTTCAACATCAATAAAGTTATAAATGACTTCAATTTCTTTTTTTATTGCAAACAAACGGTTTGTCGTATCTTTTAAATTCTTAGATACCGCAGTAACAACATCTGAATTGTTGATACTAAATGCTACCGCTGTTTTGTAGGTTGGATGACTCCCAACCAAGGTAATATCGGTACCATGCAAAGTCGTTACTACTTTGATATGCAACCCTTTTTCCTTCAACATTTGTTTTGCCATGAAAGCTGCATAGGCATGCGGAATCGCATAATGTACATGTAAAACTTCCAATTGGTGCTTTTCAACAACATCGACCATTTTAGTAGAAAGTGCCAATTCATAGGGTTGATACTGAAACAATGGATATTCTTCTAGCATCACTTCATGAAAATGCAAGTTGTGAGAAATAAAATCCAATCGCACAGGTTGGTTGTAGGTAATAAAATGAACTTCATGCCCTTTGTCGGCTAAGGCCATCCCCAATTCTGTTGCTACTACCCCACTACCTCCGAAGGTAGGATAACAAACGATCCCTATTTTCATACTGCTTCTTGAAAAAATTTAAACTAATGATATATAAATCGATGACGGCATGATTTATCTGGTGTAAATATAGCGGTAATCTAACATTATTTGTTATAAATAAATGCCAAAAAAAAGTTTTTCATCGGAATGAAAAACTCTTTTTTAAATTTGTTCGTATTAAAATT
>Ga0213863_10003812_pt1 | contig 10274 bp, 5 predicted proteins | sample PICome_8_FD_160128 | JGI IMG/M metagenome (GOLD analysis project Ga0213863, IMG submission 160128) | Coastal seawater microbial communities near Pivers Island, North Carolina, United States - PICO497 | ecosystem: Environmental > Aquatic > Marine > Coastal | place: USA: North Carolina | collected... | reverse complement strand
GGGCAGTTGGAGCCCTGAGTCTTGTCCGAGGGGACGCTGAAGGGGTCCACCGTGACGGAGCAGAGGTCGGGCGTCAGGCCCTCAAAGATGTAGAGACCAGAGGGGTCCGTGGTCGTGTTGAGGATCACGTCGTCCGCGGTCCCGAGCTGTCCGTCCGGACCGGCGCAGTTGAGCCGGACGCCAACGTTCGGGATGCCCGGCTCGAGGGGGTCCTGGACGCCGTCGTCGTTCGTGTCGCACCAGACGAAGTCGCCGATACGTGCCGGTGCGTCGATGAAGCAGAAGTCTGCCTTGCGATAGACGCCGAAGGGAATCAGGTCGACCTCGTAGACGAGAGGGCAGAGGCCGGGGACCTTCCCCGTGGGGACGGTGGCCGTATCCACGGTCACGCGGCAGAGGCCGGGCAGCAGGCCAGTGAACTGGTAGCGCCCGTTGGCGTTGGAGACGGTGTCGGCCAGCGTGTCGTCGGCCGTGTCGAGGACGCCGTCGAGGCCAGCGCAGCGGAGGTCGACCCGAACGCCAGGGATGCCAGGCTCGCCCGGTTGGAGGGCCCCGTCGTTGTTCAGGTCACACCAGACGGTGTCCCCGATCCTGCCGATGTTCAGCGGGTTGAAGAGGATGTTGTCGATCGCGCCTGAGCCGTCCATCCAGATCACAGCCCGTCGCACGCGCTGGACGTTGGGGAAGTCGATGGTGGTCACGCCGTTGTCGCCCGGCATGGGCACCATGTAAGTCCCGACCGACGCACCTGTGGGATCGAAGAGGGTGATCGTGGCGTTTGTTTGCTTCGGCTCGACGTCGAGGATGGTGATCGCCTCGAGGTCGACCTCGCCGATCGCCACGAAGTCGAGTTCGATGGACGTGCCGGCGTTCTCGGCGTCGTCGGGGTCGTCGATGAGCCCGTCTCCGTTGGTGTCGACGAGGTCCTTCGCGACGATCAGGACGTTGCCGAGGGCCTTTTGGTTCGCGAACGGGCTGTTGAGCCCTCCCCCCGCGCCGATCCCCGGACCGCCAAAGTCCTCATTGGGAGCTCCGAGGTCAAAGTCGCCGCCGGTTGGGTTGGCAGAGTCGAACAGCACGGCGGCGTTCTGACCCGGGAGGAGCGGGTTGATCCCGGTGATCGTGACGGGGCCGAACCCTCCGTTGCTGGTCACCGATGTGACCTGGGTACCGGCGGGCGCTTGCTCGAAGTCGATCCGCTGGGTCCAGGTGAAGGCGCCGCGGCCGCCAGGGCCCCCTCCACCCAGGAATGTTCGCTGTTGGCCTTCAGCCTCGTGGGTCCAGATGAACGATGCGACACCCGCGAGGGCGAATACGAAGAGGCGTTGGCAGGGACTTCTCATCTCTTGGCGGCGAATAAGGAGCTCGGGAAGGGACGGCTATCGGGGGCACTTGTGCCCCCCTAGCTACGCTAAAGAGGATGCCGTTCCCACGAATAGATGCCAGACGCGTGGTCATGAATGTGGGCCAAAAAGTCTCAAGGAAGGGCGCCTTGGGCCCGATGTTTCCCATGCCGGGACACGGAGCCTGGCGTCCACCGTTGCACCCAGGTAGCGGAGGGTCAGACACATTCACTGAAGGGAGCCATGTGATGAAAGGGATCGTATTCACCGAGTTCTTCGAGATGATCGAGCAGCAGCAAGGGCTCGACGAGGTCGACGCGCTGGTCGATGGGTGCGAGCTCTCGACCGGTGGGGCCTACACCGCTGTGGGGACGTATGACTTCCGGGAGCTCGTCGCCCTCGTGCAGAAGCTCGGGGAACGGTCAGGGATCCCCGTGCCCTTGCTCATCAAGGCCTTCGGCGAGCACCTCTTCGACCGCTTCTATCAGAAGTTCCCTGAGTTCTTCGATGGGGTCGATGACGCGCCGACGTTCCTCTCCGGGATCGAGGACACCATTCACACGGCGGTCCGCAAGCTCTACCCCGACGCCGAGTTGCCCTCCTTCGACGTGAAGATCATGGACTGCGGGGGCGTCGACCTCACGTACACCTCGCCTCGGCCCTTTGCGGACTTTGCGGAGGGCCTGATCGAGGGGTGCCTGCAGCACTTCGGTGAGACGCGATCGGTTCGCCGTGAGGATATCGAGGGATCAGAGGGCACGGCCTGCCGCTTCGTCGTCAGCTGAGCTAGATGTCCACGAGCGACGACGTCTGGATCTCTCGCCTCGGGAGAGAGCGGAGAGCACGCCAGGAGGCTGAGGGCCTCCTGGAGTCGAAAGCGTCGGAGTTGTGGCTCGCGAACCAGTCCCTGGCCAGCGCGCGTGATGAGCTCGAAGAGAAGGTGCTCCAGCGGACGGAGGCCCTGCGGACCGCCGTCGGGCAAGCCGAGGAGGCATCCCGATCGAAGTCGGAGTTCCTCGCCAACATGAGCCACGAGCTCCGGACGCCGATGAACGGTGTGCTCGGGATGGTCAGCCTGATGCGCGAGGGCCTGCTGGACACGGAGCAGGAGGAGTGCGTCGGCGTGATCGAGGACTCGGCACGGCTCCTGATGCGGATCATCAACGACATCCTGGACCTGTCGAAGATCGAGTCCGGCCAGATGGACCTCCAGGAGGCGCCGACCGACCTCGAGGACCTGATCGGACGGGTGGTCAGCCTGCTCTCAAGTCGCGCTGAAGAGCGGGGCCTCTCGCTCATTCTTGATGTCGAGAAGTCGGCGAAGGGCCTCTTCATCGCGGACGGTCTCCGTCTCCGCCAGGTGGTCATGAACCTGGTGGGGAACGCGCTGAAGTTCACGGCCGAGGGGTCGGTGACCATCAAGGTCCGCGTCGAAGCCGAGGACATCGTCATCGAGGTCGCGGACACCGGCGTTGGGATTCGACCCGACCGGCTCGATCGCATCTTCGAGCGCTTCACGCAGGCGGATCAGTCCACGACGCGCCGCTTCGGTGGCTCTGGGCTCGGGCTCACCATCTGCCGCTTGCTAGCCGAGAAGATGGGCGGTCGCGTGGAGGCCAAGAGCACAGAGGGAGAGGGGTCGACGTTCATCGTCCACCTGCCCCTCAAGAGAGCGGATCAAGGGTCTCCGGACTCCGCGGAGGAGGCCAAGAAGAGCTCGGCTGAAGAGAGGCGAGCCCTCTCTGGCCGAGTCCTGTTGGCAGAGGACAACCTGACGAACGCGAAGGTCGCCAAGAAGATGTTGGAGCGCTTCGGGCTGCAGGTCTCCTGGGTGGAAGATGGAAACGAGGCGGTCCGAGCGACGCTCGAGTCCGAGTTTGACCTCGTGCTGATGGACTGGCACATGCCCGAGTGCTCAGGCCTTCAGGCGACCGAGACCCTGAGGGCCTCCGGTAAGCTGCTGCCACCCATCGTCGCCATGACAGCGAACGCCATGCGGGGCGATCGGCAGGCCTGTCTGGACGCCGGCATGAATGACTTCATCTCCAAGCCGGTCGAGATCGACGATCTGTACGACATCGTCAGCCGCTGGCTGGGCGGTGCCGATCGCGGTCGCCGCTCTGCTTGAGACGTGGCGGAGGGCTCGAGTCCAAGCCGGGATCATGGGCTGACCACCACGCGGTGGTGGCGATCGGTCCTTATCATCAAGGGCGGCTGAGTTCCCTCTGGCCATCTCTGCGAATGGAGCACCGTTGAAGACGACCACCGACGCGCATCCAGATCCGCAGGCCGCCGGAGACATCCGGAAGGGCCGAGGGGGCTGGTGCCTGTTGCTCTTTGTCGGCGTCCTTGTCCTCCATCGGATCCCGCTGCTGCTCTCCAGGGACTTCGACCCGGATGAGATGCAGCATCTCCACGGCGCCTACAGCATCAGCCGTGGGCTCACGCCGCACGTGGACTACTTCGAGCACCACTCCTCGTGGTTCGCGTGGCTCTTGTCGTGGCCCCTTAATCTGATCGGTGCCAATTGGGCCGCCCTTATCTCATCGCGGGCCTTGATGGCCGTGACGGCAGCGGCTGGCCTTTGGCTCACCTATTCGCTGGCCCGCCGATTGAGCAGCGGGCTGATCCCGGCCTTCGCTGTGGCTTTGCACGCCACGACGCTCCTCTTCGTGGAGAAGTCCTTGGAGGTGCGTCCAGATGTACCTGCAGCGGCTCTCTGGACCCTGGCTGTGATCTGCACGATCGACGGGCTGCGCGGCGGCCCGCGGCGCTGCTTCGCGGCCGCAGGCACGGCGCTAGGCTTTGGCCTGCTCTTCACGTTCAAGTTGGCGTTTGGCGCCATCGGGCTGGGCCTGGCCGTGCTGTTCATTCAACTCCGCGAGGGCGGCTGGCGACGAGTGCGAGAGGGGATCCCCGACCTCCTCACCCTCGTCGGCTGGAGCGCGCTGCCGGTGGTGCTCTTGTTCCTGTCCCTGGCCCACCAGGACCAGCTGGCCGGGTTCGTGGAGGAGGTCATCCTGGGGCCCCTGGCGTGGCAGCGAGAGTTGGGTCCCTGGGCCTATCTTCAGGTGCTGGTGCAGGGCAATCTGCTCCTGGTCGGGTTCGGAGGGCTCGGGCTGCTACAGCTTCTTGCGGTGGCCTGGCGCGGAGGCGAGCGAAGCCACGCAGCGGCGGTGATCGTCCTCGCGAGCGCCTGCATACTGGGCGGTTGGTTCACGATTCCCGTCCCGTGGCCCCAGTTCCTGATGCCCCTCTGGCCGCTCCTCGCGTGCGCCGGAGCGAGCTCGCTGGGCCACCTGAAGTCGGTCAAGGACTGGCTGTCGTTGACGGGGGTGGCCGCCGGCCTCTCGATCTCCGCGGTGACGGCAGCGCTGCTCTCGATCCACCCTGGTGCTCTGTTCGACCCGCTCCTCGTGGGGGCCGTGGCCGGGGCCTTCGGGCTCCTCGTGGCCTTGATGGCCGGTCGCCTCGGTTGGGCCGCGGGGCTCCTGGTCGCCTGCCTCGGCGCGGCAGGCGCTGGGGCGGTGATGGCGCGCCAGTTCCCGGCTGAGCCGACGGGCGTGGCGTTGGTGACCCTGGGCAGCCTCTGCCTCCTCGCCGCAGCGGCCCGCGCCCGCCGTGAGGAGGCGCTCTCCGTGGTGGCGACCTGTGCGCTCTGCGCCTGGCCGCTCGTCGTGACGGCGCGCATGGCCGTGGTCGAGCCGGTCGACGACTTCCGGCGGCAGTTCGACTTCATGACGTCCACGCTCGGGGACGATGACACGGTCTTGACGGGTTGGACAGGGTGTGCGGTCTTCCAGCCTCACGCCTACCGGTACTTCTTCCTCCACCGTGGGATGCTTGGGAACCTTGACGAGGAAGCTAAGGGCGGCGGGGTGCTACGGGTCCTCGAGTCCGATCCTCCGGCGGCGGTGATCCGTGATGCGGGCACGAGAGGACTCGGCCCGGAGGTCCAGACCTTCCTCGACGCCCACTATGTGCCGAGCGGCGTGGGCGATATCTGGCTCGAGCGCTAGCGGCGGCCCGGGAGCGACTCCAGGAGCCGCTTCCGGTCGCCTGTGGGGAGCGAGACCAGCAGGAGCATGATCATGGCGACGGAGATGGCGGCCTTCGCTGCGAGGCCTCCAGCCGCCCACGGCGCCGTGGCTTGATCGATCGCTGCTCCCGCGATCGCGGCTCCAGCGACGAGGAGGAACCCCACCAGCACGGAGGCCGAGGAGAACGGGGGGACCCCCCTTCGCCCGGAGATCCAGGCCGCGCTCAGAGCGAGGACGCTGAAGGAGACGGTGGTCGCCGCAGCTGCGCCGACGGAGCCGTACTCGGGGATCCAGAGGACGTTCAAGAGCAGGTTGACGCCGAGGGCCACCGCGTTCAGCGCGGCCAAGAGCCCCACGGCGAAGACCTTCATGAGGATGACCTGGCTCAGCCCGTAGAGGGCGTAGGCGACGTAGCCCAGGGCGACCCAGGGGACGACCTCATTGGCAGCCTGGTAGGCCTCTTGACGCCCGACGAGCTGGATCGCTTCGCGGCCGAAGAGGGCCACCTGGGCATAGAGCCCTCCGATGCAGAGCGCGACCAGGGTGCCGATCCGCCGCATGTTCTCCCGGCTCGCGGGCTCGTCATTCAGGGCGAAGACGCTGGGCGCCCAGATGCGCATGAAGGACCCCATGACCGCCGTGTGAAAGAGGAACGGAATCTGGTAGCCGAGGAAGTAGACGCCGAGCCACTGACTCGCGACGGTCAGCGGCACGCCATCGGCGCCCATTCCGATCACGTCGGTGGGCCCGAGGCGCTGGATGAGCAGCGTGTCTGCCTGGTGAAGGCAGAGCTGGAAGATCCCCATGGGAATCAACGGGAGGGAGTAGATGAAGAGGGGCTTGAAGGTCCTGGGTAGCAGCCTCTTCCCGTGCACCCTTGCGATGTAGATCGCGAAGGCTGTTCCCGCCAGCATCTCGCCAATCAGCATGGCGTAGAGAAACCCCAGCACTCCCATCTTCGGAACGAAGAGGAAGTAGAGCTTCAGGGCCGTCTCTAGCAGCGTCTTGGCCAGGGAGATGACCACCACCGCCTTCGAGCGCTTCTGGGCCTGCAGGGCCTCAGTGCCGGTCCTCGTGAGCAGCGAGAAGGGCACGAGCAGGGCGCAGATCGAGATGTAGTCGACGAGCGCCGGGCTGGGCGTACTCCCCTGGGCCGCGAAGAGGAAGCCGGCGATCGGCTCGCGGAAGGTGAGGATGAGCGCTGCCCCCGCCGAGGACGAGACCACGAGGGCGATCGCGGCCCCGGAGATGACGCTCGAGCGGTCCTTGGGGTCGTCGTAGAGGAAGTAGTGCCGCGAGACCCCGGCGAGGATGCTGGTGCCGATGAGCAGCGGGAAGATGGAGAGGAAGAGCGCGATGACCCCGAGGAGCCCATACTCACCCGCAGGGAGGACCGCGGTGTAGACGCCCACCAAGACGAGCCCGAGCAGCCGCTGGAAGATGGGCGTGATCGAGTAGATCGACGCGTGTCTCAGCAAGCTCTGGATCGAGTCCGGCCGCTCCCCAACGGACTTCGGGTGGGGGCTGCTGTTGCTGGGCATGGGGAGGGCAGCGGTTCGCCGCCCAGCGCTGATGTCGATGGTCCAAGCCTACTGGCGGGCTCCAATTGGGCCTGCTGGTCGCCTTTGACAAGGAAGGTTTTCGGCCATGTAGAGGCATGACCCAGCCCCAATTCCAGAGTCTCTATCTTGGAGGTCGGGCGCGTTCATCCCCTGCCCCGAGTATCTCTGCCGTGTCAGTGAGCGGTCCCTTGCTTCGCGACGGTCTCACTGGCAGGTAAATGGGTCCTCCTATGGGGCACCGAACGCTCGATCTCTAGAAAGTTGCTTAGACGGCCCTCGTCACCTGCCGATGCCTGAGGAGCTATCGTTCACTGGGCTGTTTCCCAGGACGAGCGCTAGCTCTGGTCGCAGATGCCAGAGCAAGACCCAGAGGGAAAGCAAATGATCAACAAGACTCAGACTCAACTAGCGCGTATCGCGAGCTCGGCGGCTCTCGGCGCGATGAGCACCATGGGCGCGGTTTTCGCGCAGTCCGGTGCCTATCTACCGAGCGACGATCTCGTCGTCGTCGAAATGGAAGACCTCGCAGAGGCCGCTGGGTGGACCTCGTCCAGCGACCTCGCAGGCTTCGCAGGTAGGGGCTACGTTGAGTGGTCGGGCCCTGACATGGCCAAGCAACCCGGCACCGGCCTGGTGGGGTTCGAGACCCGCCTTGAAGCAGCGGGAAGCTACGAGCTCCGGCTGCACAACCGCCATGACGCCCCCGACGTCACCGACGCAAATGACGTCTGGCTCAGGGTCGATGGTGGCGCGTGGAACAAGGTCTTCTCCTCTGTCCGCGGCGATTGGACCTGGGATACACGTCAACGCTCGACGGCCGGCAATGTCGGCCCGGTTGTCCTCGAGCTGGAGCCGGGCACCCACAAGATCGAACTCTCTGGCCGTAGCCAGGGGTTCATGGTCGACCGCGTGCATCTCTTCAAGCAGGGCGCGACCAACGCGCTCTCGATCTCACATGCGGTCTCGAGCCGGGTTCCGACGGAGCCGGTCATCGAGCCCGAGGTGGAGGCCCCTCAGCGGCTCGAGGCCCCGCCCCTTGAGGCGATGGGCGAGACGTCTGGCACGTCCTTGGACGGCCTTGACCCCGCCGAGGTGCGGCGAGAGGCTCCTGAAGCCCGGTCGTCCGAGACCGAGCGCTCGGCGCCGGTGCCCGCGAAGGAGGCACCGTTCGCCTTTGCCGCGCAGGTCAAGTCGGGCAAGACTCTCCCCGTCAACCTCATCCAGCCCCGCCCCATTATCCTCTCGACAGACCAGGCGCTCATCGCGCGTAAGATCCGCGACCGTGCGAACTCAACCGACGACGCGCGAGGTGGGGGCCAGCTGGGCCCGAAGGTGCAGGTCAACGAGGGCCTAGAGCCCTACATCGAGACGTCGCTGAACCGTGGCCTGAGCCTCGAGGACATCGAACTCGCTCTGGAGGGCTCGAGCGAGGGGCCGGGCACCGCATTCTCGCAGGGCCCCTTCGTGGCCAAGAACTACCTCGAGAACACGGTCGACCAGAACAAGGGACTCCGCATCCGTGCCCTACGGATGAACCGTGAGCCGAGGGCTGTGCAGGGAGGTATCAGCGACATCGCCCAATGGCCTGGCGGGGATCTCCTGCACGAGAACAAGCTCTGCCTGGTGCCCCACGGCGGATCGCAGTGGGCCTTCAACGTCCATCTGGGTTCAGGGCCGATCCTGCAGCGTCAGACCTCTCTGACCTGGAACAACGTCAGCGTGCGCCCGGATCCCGGCCCCGGCTCTTCGAGCCTCTTGTTCGGCACCCGCGAGTACAACGTCCCGGACCGTCACTTCATCAACTGCGACTTCACGGAGATCCCGAAGGCGCATGGGAGTTACGTCTCCAGCACCGGCGACACCACCTTGGATGGCTGCACCTACCTCCGGAACGGTGGGCAGGGCGCACAGTTCAGCCACCGCTCCCAAGCTTCGAATAACAACCAGGCTAACGCCCCTTACGTCGAATCGCCGACCCACGTGGTTCGGGATTGCCACTTCCTTGACAACGGTTGGTTCGCTGGATGGGCCTCGTTCAGTCTGACTTACGCCAGTCCTGGAACCTCTGAGTTCCCTGGCTCGCTGCTGATCGAAGACAGCTCGTTCGTATCCAAGTTCTCGACTCCTCGGTACGACGGGTTCGAGAGCTCGGGCGCACTCCTGGTCTATAGGGATTCAGGTAATCCTCAGCTCGACTCGGCAGTCGGTCAGATGATGACCAACGTGACGATCAGGAACTGCCTCTTCGACTACACCAACGGTGACCGATCGATCGCCGATCTCAAGTCGATGGACGAGCTGGTCATCGAGGAGTGCTGCTTTATTGCACGCGACCACAACCGCCCCGACCTATGGGTGGACAAGGATTGGAGCGGCAACGATCTGGGCGGAACAAAGACCCAGCGGATCGTCCTTCGCGACAACGTGGCCAGCGGCGTGAGGCTCAATATTCATCTCTCCAACCCGTTCATGCAGAATGCCCAGGTGGCGACGTTTGACCTGCACTGTCCAGGCGAAGAGGTCGTGATCGACGGTGTCACGGGCAATGAGATCAGCCGACGACAGCTCTGATCGGCGGAAACTGAGTTGAACATCCTGGATGTTCATGCGGCGGGCAGCTCTCTAGAGAGGGCTGCCCGCCGCCCGTTGTCACCTTGCCCTTGGACTAGAAGATGCCCCGTGTGTCCACGACCACCTTCTGGTTGACCAGGTCGCGATCAAGGCTGCGGAACTGCTGGTGGTCCACGAGCACGACGATGACGTTTGCGCGGTCGAGGGCACTGGAGAGCGATGTGAGCTCATAGCCAGCATCGACCTCCGATGCAGGTAGAGCCGAGATGTTCGGTTCCACCGCCAGGACCTCTCCGATACCCATACCGGAAAGACTGCGGCAGATCGCGAGGGCCGGACTCTCGCGCAGATCGTCGATGTTGGCCTTGAATGCGAGACCGAGGCAGGCGATCACCGGGTTCTTGAACTGATCGGCGGCCGCAGCCACCTTCTCAACCACGAAGGCTGGCTTGCTGTCGTTGACCGTCCTCGCCGTCTTGATCAAGCGCGCTTTCTCCGGGTTAGAGCTGACGATGAACCACGGATCCACTGCGATGCAGTGCCCGCCGACTCCGGGCCCGGGGCTCAGGATGTTGACCCTCGGGTGGAGGTTGGCGAGGCGGATGAGCTCCCAGACGTCGATATCGCTGTCGTCGCAGATCAAGGACAGCTCGTTCGCGAAGGCGATGTTGACGTCCCTGAAGGCGTTCTCGGAGAGCTTCGCCATCTCGGCGGTGCGCGCCGTGGTGAGGATGCAGTCTCCCTTGACGAAGATCTCG
>Ga0213863_10003809_pt1 | contig 10279 bp, 6 predicted proteins | sample PICome_8_FD_160128 | JGI IMG/M metagenome (GOLD analysis project Ga0213863, IMG submission 160128) | Coastal seawater microbial communities near Pivers Island, North Carolina, United States - PICO497 | ecosystem: Environmental > Aquatic > Marine > Coastal | place: USA: North Carolina | collected... | reverse complement strand
CGGCGTGAGAATCCCTGCGGCGTGAGAATCCCTGCGGCGTGAGACCCCCTGTGCCGTGGTTACCCCTGCGCCGTGGTTACCCCTGCGCCGTGGTTACCCCTGCGCCGTGGTTACCCCTGCGCCGTGGGGGGCCACCGACCGGGGCCGGTAGCGGTACAGCAGAGGCCTGCAATCCGCGGGAGCCGCCGGGCGGTGCGGGCGACGGGGTAGCGCCCGCGGCGACACCGCCTTCTGCCAGGCTCAGATTCGGCACCCGCGAGTTCACCATCGACGGGCCCTTGAAGCCTCAGGACCGTGGCGGCCAGCAGCCTCTTCGAGCCGCTGTGCCGCTCGGGGCCCGCCGCCACGTGGCAAAGCGCGGCCTATCCCCCGACGCGTCGGAAGCGCCCACCGCTCTGTTCCGCGAGCGCCTCGAGAGTGCCGTCGCTTTCCGATCCGATCAGCACCGAGTGGAATCGAATCGGGTACTGCGGGAGGACGCGATCGAGGAATGGCCTCACCCACGCGCTCCCGGAGTCGGTTGCGCCGTCACAGAGCACGATCACCGTGTCTGCCTCGAGGGCGTCGACGTCCGGCTGCCCATCAGCGTCCATGAGGAGTGCCTGCTCGATGGCAGCCCGCGGGTTGGTCCCTCCGCCTGGAACGCGGGCCAGCAGCGCCTGGCGCGCCCGCTCGAGGTTCTCCGCGGTGGCCTCCACCAGCTTGGAGCTGGAGGCGAGGGCCGCCTGGTTGAAGAGGATGACGTTGAACCGCGTCTTCTCAGGAGCCGCCTGAAGGAACCTCACAAGCTGCTCAACGGCCTCCTCGTAGCGAGTGGACCTCGTGGTCCCCCAGAGATTCGACATGCTCCCGGAGATGTCGAGGACGAAGGTCACCCGGTCAGAGTCTGGTCGCAGACCGAAGAACCCGGCGCTGCTTCGCGGTTCGTCCCGCCGTCGCCGCTGTCCCTCCTCGAACTCCGCGCTCCCGGGGCGCGGCTCCTTGCCGAGGCGCACAGCGACCCACCAGTCGATCCAGGGGCCGGGCTCAGGACCGAAGAACTTGCCGCTGATCTCCTGAAGGGCCCCTGAGAGGTCAGATCGGATCCGCGTGAGGCCTGGGTGCTCCTTCTCCCCCCGCGATCGACGATCCCAGACCTCCAGGGCGTCGAGGAGGACCCCGACCTGCCCCTCGAGCGGGAGCGCCCCGAGCAGCCGCATGGCTCGGGCAGGCTGACGCCAGTCAGACTGGAGGACCATGATTCGCAGGCGCGCTTCGAGCAGCTCGGCGGCCTGAGGACCCAAGGGCTCGCCGGAACTCTCGATCCGCCGAAGGAGCAGCGTCATCGGATGGCGAGCATCGCCAGCCCTCATCCCCGCCCCGAGCTGCTGGACGAGGCAACGATCGACCGCGTCGTCCTGGCCAAAACGCCCGGCCCAGCGCGCGAGCATGTCGAGCGCCCGCGGTTGAAGCCGGTCGGACCGATCCCGGGCGACGGTGAGCAATGCCGTCTTGAGGCCAGGGACGCCGAGCCTCGCGAGCAACGAGAGGGCGAACTCTCGCTCGATCTGGTCCGGGGCAGATCGAGTCGAGCCAGACGCTGAAACGACGACGTCAACAAGCAGCCAGGATCGAAACGCTCCGGCTCCGGCTCCCTTGAGCTGGTCCTGAACCAGCGCCAGCCCCGCAGCCTCGAGCGCACCTTTGGCAGGCTCGACGAGACCTCGGCGCGAATCTCCGAGGGAAGCGCAGAGGATGCCCAACCTCCACAGCTCCGGGCTGCCGGCGCCCTCCCGGCCCGCCTCTCCCGCGTCCTCGAGGTCCCCCACGAATCGATCCACCACACGCCGGCTCGGTCCAGACTTGCCCGAGCTCGAGTCTCTCCAGACAAGAGCCTGTTCAATCTGCCGAGCGAGGCCCGACTGGGCGAAGATCGGGGCCGCTGACCCACCCGTCATCAGGACCAGCACGAGTCCGAAGAGCCATCTCACCCGACGACGCCCCCCCTCGTACACCGTGCCCGAGGAAGGGGAGGCCGGGTGAGGGGTATTCGACGGGTGAGAGGTCTCCAAGGTCATCGCCGGCATGGACGTCCAACTGTACAGGGCAGCGCACGGGACCATCCCCGGCCAGTCCGTGGCCGCTTCCAAACCTGACCATTCCGCAAGCGAGCCCCGTCGCCACAGCCGGGGATATAGCGGCCGATCGGCGGAGTCACCCGGCGAGTCCAGCACCCACGACGAACAGCCCCTGTTCCGGGATTTGCGCCTGCGACAGGAGCCGAGCCAAGCCACCCGTCACTCCAAGGGCAGCGTGTTCGCGTTCAGACCCGCACGTGTCGGAACAGAAGTAGATCGGTGCCACGGGTGTAGGCGACGCCCGGAAGATTCGTTGCATAGGGATCCTCCTGTGCACCGAGCCCCGGGAAACGGAACTCCCCCACACCGCCGTCCTCAAATTCCACCGTGAAGTAGTAAGTGGTCCGACCGCTCCAACCGGAGATCTCGGTTTCGCTGCGGCGGTCCACGATCAACGCGGCCCGCTTCATGAGCGGCCGTTCCACCGCCGAGTCCTGCCGTGCCTTGCCCTTACTCCGTAAGACGACGGCCGCTGCCAGAAGACCAACACCCGCCAGCAGCAGGAACATCGTCAGGAGTTCACCGAACGAGTTTCCAGCCCGTGAGCCAAGGAACAACGCTCCCCCGACGAGAGCGAGCCCCCCAGCCAGGGATGGGCGAGACCACCAGGCGAGGCGAGCACCGTCATACCAGTCTCGGCTCTCCGGGGGATCCCAGGCCAAGGCGCCAGCGTAGCTATCGTGCTCGACGACTCGCCCGATCCGGCTGGCGTTGACGCTCTCAAGGCGACGCTTATCGGCAGCTGTCTCCAGAGGAGAAGCGCAATAAGGACACAGCGAGACCGGGATATCCGGGAGCTTGGAACCACATTGAGGGCAGTCCAGGAGCCGACCCGAGGGATAAGCGCTTGAGGAGTCGATAGCTGTGTCTTTGTCCATGGGAGCCGTCCGCGGCTGAATGGAAAATGTACCCGCCCAGGACCTCCGAGCCCAAGGGATGCAACCGAAGTCGCGGGAACAGAGTGAATCCCCCATCGACCGGGGTGCGCCGGCCCACGGACAGGAAGGAATTCCTGGCTGGATCTTGTCACCCGATCGCCAAGCGGGAGCCCAGACAAAAAGAAGCGCGCCCCACCCAAGGGTGGAGCGCGCTGAGAAAACCCGGCGATAACCTACTTTCGCGCATAAGCACTATCATCGGCGGTGGCTGCTTGACGACCGTGTTCGGAATGGGAACGGGTATGGCCAGACACCTATGGTCACCGGGAATATTGTACCTGGGGGGCAGCGCGGTGCGCCGGCCCCCCAGGTGAAGGGAGGTAGATCGATGAACGTGGAGAGTTGTTCGTAGCAACTCTCTCTCACGGGGCCGTGACCAAAGTCACGAACACGAGAGAGAAAGTGTTTAAGCCGATGGTCCGATTAGTACAGGTAAGCTGAACACATTGCTGTGCTTACACCGCCTGCCTATCAACCTGGTAGTCTCCCAGGGGACTCTAAGGGATGACTCGTCTTGGAGAAGGCTTCGCGCTTAGATGCATTCAGCGCTTATCCGTTCCGAACTTAGCTACCCAGCTGTACCACTAGCGTGATAACTGGAGCACCAGCGGTTCGTCCTCCCCAATCCTCTCGTACTAGGGGAAAACCTCCTCAATCATCCTACACCCACACCAGATAGGGACCGACCTGTCTCACGACGGTCTAAACCCAGCTCACGTACCGCTTTAATTGGCGAACAGCCAAACCCTTGGGACCGCCTTCAGCCCCAGGATGCGATGAGCCGACATCGAGGTGCCAAACCTCCCCGTCGATATGAACTCTTGGGGGAGATCAGCCTGTTATCCCCGGAGTACCTTTTATCTGATGAGCGACGGCCCTTCCACTCGGAATCCGCCGGATCACTAGGACCTACTTTCGTATCTGCTCGAGCTATATCTCTCGCAGTCAGGCACACTTATACCCTTGCGCTCTACGCGCGATTGCTAACCGCGCTGAGTGTACCATCGCGCTCCTCCGTTACCTTTTAGGAGGAGACCGCCCCAGCCAAACTACCCACCTGAAACTGTCCGCGCAGCCGATTCAGACATACGCGTTAGAGACCTAATGTGCAGAGAGTGGTATTTCACTGATGGCTCCACAGAACCCGAAAGCTCCGCTTCAACGCCTCCCACCTATGCTACGCACTACACAACAAGCACCAATATCAGGCTGCAGTAAAGGTTCACGGGGTCTTTCCGTCTTGGTGCGGGAACGTGGCATCTTCACCACGACTACAATTTCACCGAGTCTGCTGTTGAGACAGTGCCCAACTCATTACGCCTTTCGTGCGGGTCGGAACTTACCCGACAAGGAACTTCGCTACCTTAGGACCGTCATAGTTACGGCCGCCATTCACCGGGGCTTCAGTTCGCAGCTTCGCTTACGCTAACCACTCCCCTTAACCTTCCGGCATTGGGCAGGCGTCAGTCTATATACATCCTCGTTAAGAGTTAGCATAGACCTGTGTTTTTAGTAAACAGTTGGTTGGGCCAATTCTCTGCGGCCCCCAGAAGCTTCGATCGCGAAGATCTACACTCTCAGGGGCACCCCTTCTCCCGAAGTTACGGGGTCATTTTGCCGAGTTCCTTAACAGCAGTTCTCTCGAGCGCCTTGGGATTCTCACCCCACCTACCTGTGTCAGTTTTGGTACGGATACCAACGTAGCTCCCTAGAGGATTTTCTAGGCGGTTGATCCAGTGACTTCGCGCTAGTGCGCTCGCATTCACCTCCGGGTTTCCGTGTGCGGATTTACCTACACACCGCCCTCGGGCTTAGACAGGCATCTGTCAGCCTGATCACCTTCACTCCCGCGTCACCCCATCGGTCAAACGCTAGTTGGCAGTACGGGAATATTAACCCGTTGCCCATCGACTACGCCTTTCGGCCTCGCCTTAGGACCCGACTAACCCTGGGCGGATTTACCGTGCCCAGGAAACCTTAGGTTTTCGGCGAGCAGGATTCTCACCTGCTTTATCGTTACTCATTCCGGCATAATCACTTCTGAACCGTCCAGGCCTCGTTACCGTAGCCCTTCACCCAGTCAGAACGCTCCCCTACCACTGCAAAGAGCCAACGACTCCTTGCAATCCGCAGCTTCGGTTGTGCACTTGAGCCCCGTTCATTTTCGGCCCAAAGCCTCTCGACCAGTGAGCTGTTACGCACTCTTTAAATGATGGCTGCTTCTAAGCCAACATCCTGGCTGTCTTCGAGACTTCAGTTCCTTTTCTGCACTTAGCACACATTAGGGACCTTAGCTGGCGGTCTGGGCTGTTTCCCTCTCGACCACGGACCTTATCGCCCATAGTCTGACTGCCAGGATACCACGTGCGGTATTCGGAGTTTGGCTGAGTAGGGTACCTCGAAAGGCCCCTATCCCAATCAGTGTCTCTACCCCCGCACGCTATTACCTGACGCTAGCCCGAAAGCTATTTCGGGGAGAACCAGCTATCTGCGAGTTTGATTAGCCTTTCACTCCTATCCACAGGTCATCGGAACAGTTTTCAACCTATACCCGTTCGGCCCTCCACGGACTGTTACATCCGCTTCAGCCTGCCCATGGATAGATCACTCGCTTTCGGGTCTACGCCGCATGACTCAAGTCGCGCTATTCACACTCGGTTTCCCTTCGGCTCCGGGCCTTAGACCCTTAACCTCGCCATACAGCGTAACTCGCCGGATCATTATGCAAAAGGCACGCCGTTAGCCGTTGCCCCGAGGGGCCATAGGCCTTCGACAGCTTGTAGGTATATGGTTTCAGGTACTATTTCACTCCCCTAACAGGGGTACTTTTCACCTTTCGCTCGCGCTACTATTACGCTATCGGTCGTCCAGGAGTACTTAGCCTTACGGGGTGGTCCCCGCGAATTCATACCAGGTTTCCCGTGTCTGGCACTACTCGGGATGACTTCAGGAGGCTCACGGTTTTCGACTACGGGGCTGTCACCCGCTGCGGCTGGCCTTCCCATGCCATTCGTCTAACCGATCACTTTGTAACTCCTTGACCCTATTGTGGTTGGATCTGAAGGTCCCACGACACCGGTGAAGCAACGCCCACAAGCTTGGCACTACACCGGTTTAGGCTGATCCCCGTTCGCTCGCCGCTACTTAGGGAGTCGAGTTTTCTTTCCTCTCCTGCGGGTACTTAGATGTTTCAGTTCTCCGCGTTCCCGACGGCAATGCCGTCAACAGGGGTTTCCCTGCTTGGTTACCCAATCTCGGTCATCTCCGGATCATAGCCTGGTTAGCGGCTCCCCGAAGCTTTTCGCAGCTATCCCACGACCTTCATCGGCTCTGGACGCCAAGGCATCCACCATATACCCTTATTAGCTTAAACACGCTATTTTGAACTCGTGATGTCCACGTTCTCGATCTACCTCGTTTACAAAGAACGGGCCGAAACGCAGGCGTTTCGGCCACTGTTCATTAACTTCCACTGCTCGAGCGTCACACCAGGAATGGTGGAGGCGACCGGATTCGAACCGACGACCCTCTGCTTGCAAAGCAGATGCTCTACCAACTGAGCTACGCCCCCGTCCTGGAACGAATCCAAGGCGAAGCCCCCACCCACGATGTGGGCAAGGGGTGATGACTCCTGAAGGAGGACATCGAGCCAAGAGAACGGTGCGCCGAGAGGGCCGATGGTGGGCCTGAGTGGACTCGAACCACTGACCTCTCGCTTATCAGGCGAACGCTCTAACCAGCTGAGCTACAGGCCCGGCTTTCGGCGCGCCCGCTTTCAGCTGGCGTGGAAGAATAGGGTGACTCTCGTCCTTGATTGCGAACGTCCTATGCTCGCTCCCGGATCGCTGGCGAACCAGCTCACTAGGAGCCTAACTTATCCGTTAGAAAGGAGGTGATCCAGCCGCAGGTTCCCCTACGGCTACCTTGTTACGACTTAGTCCCAGTCACGGATCTCGCTTTCGGCGTCGTCCTCCCGAAGGTTAGACAAAACGACTTCGAGCGCTACCCGCTCCCGTGGCTTGACGGGCGGTGTGTACAAGGATCAGGAACATATTCACCGCGTCATGGCTGATACGCGATTACTAGCAATTCCGGCTTCATGCAGGCGAATTTCAGCCTGCAATCCGAACTGGGGCCCGCTTTGATGGGATTGCCTACACCTCGCGGCTTCGGAACCCATTGTACGGACCATTGTAGCACGTTTGTAGCCCAGGCCATAAGGGCCATGATGACTTGACGTCGTCCCCACCTTCCTCCGTTTTGACAACGGCAGTCTCGCTAGAGTCCCCGGCATAACCCGCTGGCAACTAACAATAAGGGTTTCGCTCGTTACGGGACTTAACCCAACACCTCACGGCACGAGCTGACGACAGCCATGCAACACCTGTGTACGTTCCAACTCCGAAGAGCCGTCACTACGCTTTCACGCAGCTAATCCGCACATGTCAAGGCCTGGTAAGGTTCTTCGCGTTGCTTCGAATTAAACAACATGCTCCACTGCTTGTGTGATCCCCCGTCAATTCCTTTGAGTTTTACCCTTGCGAGCGTACTCCCCAGGCGGGGCACTTAACACATTAGCTCCGGCAATGAACCTCATAGGAGGGCCCATTGCCTAGTGCCCATCGTTTACGGCTAGGACTACCGGGGTATCTAATCCCGTTCGCTACCCTAGCTTTCGCACCTCAGCGTCAGAGACGGACCAGTGAGCCGCTTTCGCCACCGGTGTTCCTCCAGATATCTATACATTTCACCGTTCCACCTGGAGTTCCACTCACCCCTTCCGTCCTCAAGCTCGCCAGTATCGGATGCAGTTCCACGGTTGGGCCGTGGGCTTTCACACCCGACTGAGCGAGCCGCCTACGTGCTCTTTATGCCCAGTAAATCCGAACTACGCTTGCGCCCTCCGTATTACCGCGGCTGCTGGCACGGAGTTAGCCGGCGCTTCCTCTCGCTTTGGTCAGCACGGCCGCTATTAACGACCATGGGTTCCTATAGCGTGACAGCAGTTTACAACCCTAAGGCCTTCATCCTGCACGCGGTGTCGCTCCATCAGGCTTTCGCCCATTGTGGAAGATTCTCGACTGCAGCCTCCCGTAGGAGTCTGGGCAGTGTCTCAGTCCCAGTGTGACGGATCATCCTCTCAGACCCGCTACCCGTCATCGCCTTGGTAGGCCGTTACCCCACCAACAAGCTGATAGGCCGCAACCCGCTCCCTCAGCAGCACCCGAAGGCACCGTTTACCCTTGGAGAGATGTCTCTCCAGGGACCATTCGGCATTACCCACCGTTTCCAGAGGTTATTCCGATCTGAGGGGTACGTTGGTTACGTGTTACTCACCCTTTCGCCGCTTTACTCGCCCGAAGGCTTTCGCGCACGACTTGCATGCCTAATCCACACCGCTAGCGTACGTTCTGAGCCAGGATCAAACCCTTCAGTTGAGTTTAATTTGGCTTTGATATTTGGAGTCTGACCAGCTGCTGGGCCGAAGCTCAGCAAGCCGTGTCAGACACGCTCGCACTCAAATTCAAGAGTCACCCTGTTTTCAAAGAACCGCGTTCAACCCCTGTGGGGCTGCCCGTACCCCCGCCCCAGTGATGGGACGGCCACTCCGGGATCTGGAGCGGGGCGTTCGGTGGACCTTGGCGAGCAGTGCTTGCGAGGGTCGCTTGGAGCGCCGTGCGGTGCCCTAGGAGCGCTTGGCGCCCTGTCGGGAGGGGGAATCATAGGGATCCGCCTCCCACCGTCAACGCTCCCGTCCGGAAAAGACCTCCCAGCTGGGCCCACAGCAGCCTAAGCGCTGCAAATAAAGGACTTACGGCCACCGAAAAGGCCTGCGGAAGGGTGCAAGATCATGACAGCGACGGCCACGTGGCGATTTTCGTGGGTCAAGGAGGTGGCCTGAGGGTCGATCTGGCGGTCCCTGAGCGCTGGACGGCGAGGACAGCCGACGCGGCTGACCCTTGATCGGGTCCAAGAGGCCGTCTTGCGTAGGCGTCCCAATCCGCGAATAGGCCCCGTATTCGGGCCCTATTGGCGCCGAAGGTTAAGGCATCGCTGCGGCGCTCCCACCCGGCTCCGCCGGGGTGAACACGGGTGTGCGGGCAAGTCGGGGGGAGCTGTGAGGAGGCCATGGAGTCGTTGCCGTGGTGAGTGAAGGTGGCCTGAACCTCACCGTTCGGGGCGCCACCCCGCGGCGCTGATTTGCCCAATAGAGCCCTCAAAATGGCTCTAATGGCTGTTTGACTCCCTTCGACGACGCTGTGGGAAGGCGTTGCAGCCCATGCTGATCAGGGTTGAGGCTGACCCCGGCCCCCCCCTGCTCGTATCGCAACCAGTGGAGGTGTGCCTGGATAGGGACCGGGAGCGGCTGATCACTGATCGCTGGGTCGCGACCGGCGCAGGCCTTCGGCCCAGGTGATTGCCTGGGGACGTGACGTTCAGGCGCACCAATCGGTGCCCAGTGGGCAGATGCAGCCCTGTGTGCAGAGTGGGCCCTGTGGGCGGAGTGGGCCCTGTGGGCGGAGTGGGCCCTGTGGGCGCATAGAGCCTCGCGGGCCCATGCGGAGCCTCGTCGGCTCATGGACCGTCGGCTCATGGAGAGGTGCACCGGCGCTCGAGCACCCCACCACCACCCTTCGATCCTCTGCTCAGGGGCGCAGGCGGCCACAGGCCTGCTCCTCCAAGGCGGCAGAGGGCCATGTCTGGGCGCCTCAAGCGCGCATTGAGCAGGCCGGGCGGCAGCGTCTCCGTGCTGCTTGGCAACGCTTGGGCCCGACCAGCGTCGAAGATCTCCACCTCGGCCAGACCTGAACCGGGAGCCGCCAAGCCCACGGGCCGAGCATCCAAGGGGTCGCCAGTGAGAGGTCGTCCATCGAGGACAGCTCGAGACGCCGCGGGCTCATAGAGCTGTCCAGATCTCCGCATGCGCGGCCACCTGCGGCCGCGCGATACCAGCCGGCCCTTCGCCACAGCAGCGCAGGGGTCGGACCTTCTCCAGCCCCCTCCCGGCTGGTCGACCAAGCCGCAGCGGTCTCTCCAAGCGCCGGGGCACACCGCTCCGGTCCGCACGTACCTGGTGAACGAGCCACGACTCGGCCCACCTACCGGCAGAGAAGGCTCCACCGGCCACTCCGGGGAGCCGCAATGCGCCCCTGAACATGGATCGGTTCACCCCGTGAACCGGCGCGGCCCCACTGACGCTCCCACGGCCCCGCCGAGTTTCCC
>Ga0213863_10003805_pt1 | contig 10280 bp, 9 predicted proteins | sample PICome_8_FD_160128 | JGI IMG/M metagenome (GOLD analysis project Ga0213863, IMG submission 160128) | Coastal seawater microbial communities near Pivers Island, North Carolina, United States - PICO497 | ecosystem: Environmental > Aquatic > Marine > Coastal | place: USA: North Carolina | collected... | reverse complement strand
AGTATTACTCAAGGTCGTGCTGCTGGTTTAGCTCACTATCTTCTAGGGGGCATTGGTACAACATGGTCGTTCTTCTTAGCAAGAATTATCTCCGTAGGTTAATTAAAAAATAAAGGAGAATAAAATTATATGGCTACTAAATTTCCTAAGTTTAGTCAAGCACTTGCACAAGATCCCGCAACTAGAAGAATTTGGTATGGTGTAGCTACAGCTCACGATCTTGAAAGCCATGACGGAATGACAGAAGAAAGTCTTTACCAAAAGATTTTTGCTTCACACTTCGGTCACCTGGCAATCATTTTTCTATGGACATCGGGTAATCTATTCCATGTCGCTTGGCAAGGTAACTTCCAACAATGGGTATTAAACCCTTTAAAGGTTAAACCAATTGCGCATGCAATATGGGATCCACATTTCGGTCAGTCAGCTATTAAAGCATTTACACGAGGTGGCGTTTCTTATCCGGTAAACATAGCTACCTCAGGTGTATATCACTGGTGGTATACAATTGGAATGAGGTCAAATACAGATCTTTATTTTGGCGCGCTTGGTTTACTTCTACTGTCATGTACACTCTTATTTGCTGGTTGGTTACATTTACAACCTAAATTCCGCCCTGGTTTAGCTTGGTTTAAAAATAACGAATCGAGGCTTAATCACCATCTATCGGGACTTTTTGGGGTGAGCTCATTAGCATGGTCTGGTCACTTAATCCACGTCGCGATACCGGAATCGCGTGGCGAGCACATCCGTTGGGACAATTTTACATCAAAATTACCGCATCCTGAGGGACTAACACCTTTCTTTTCAGGTAACTGGGGTATTTATGCTGAAAACCCAGATACAGCTAAACATATCTTTGGAACAAGTGAAGGCGCTGGAACTGCTATTTTAACATTCTTAGGTGGTTTCCACCCTCAAACACAATCTATGTGGCTCACAGATATTGCTCATCACCACTTAGCAATTGCCATTGTTTTCATTTTTGCGGGTCACATGTACCGTACAAACTGGGGAATTGGTCACAGTATGAAAGAGATTCTGGATGCGCATGTACCTCCAAAAGGTCGTTTAGGCGCTGGTCACCGAGGGTTGTTTGAAACTATTACAAATAGTTTACATATGCAACTAGGTTTAGCTTTAGCATCAATTGGAGTAGCAACATCTTTAGTTGCCCAACATATGTATGCTTTACCTTCTTATGCCTTTATGGCGAAAGATTATGTAACACAGGCAGCTCTTTATACACATCACCAATACATTGCAGGTTTCTTAATGGTAGGTGCTTTTGCGCACGGAGCGATCTTTTTCGTCCGTGATTACGATCCAGAAGTTAATAAGGATAATGTTTTAGCACGAATGCTTCAACATAAGGAAGCCATTATATCACATTTAAGTTGGGTAAGTTTATTCCTTGGTTTCCACACATTAGGGCTTTATATTCATAACGATGTATGTGTTGCTTTCGGTACTCCAGAGAAACAAATTCTGTTTGAGCCTGTTTTTGCACAATTTATTCAAGCGGCATCTGGTAAAGCTGTTTATGGCTTTGATGTTCTTCTGTCATCATCAACAAGTGCAGCTAGTGTTGCTAGTAGTAAGATCTGGTTACCTGGTTGGATTGAAGCAATTAACAGTGGTAAAAACTCCCTATTCCTAACAATTGGTCCTGGTGATTTCTTAGTCCACCACGCGATTGCTTTAGGACTTCACACAACAACTCTAATTCTTGTTAAGGGTGCATTAGATGCTCGTGGATCAAAACTAATGCCTGATAAAAAAGATTTCGGTTATAGTTTTCCTTGTGATGGTCCTGGCCGTGGGGGTACATGTGATATTTCTGCGTGGGATGCTTTTTATTTAGCTATGTTCTGGATGTTAAATACAATTAGTTGGGTAACATTCTACTGGCATTGGAAACACCTTACTGTTTGGGGTGGAAATGCTGCGGCATTCAATGAGTCTTCAACTTATATTATGGGATGGTTACGTGATTATCTATGGCTAAATTCATCGCCATTAATTAATGGTTATAATGCCTTTGGTATGAACGCGCAAGCTGTTTGGGCTTGGATGTTCCTATTTGGCCACTTAATTTGGGCTACAGGTTTTATGTTTCTAATTTCTTGGCGTGGTTATTGGCAAGAGCTTATTGAGACATTAGTTTGGGCACATGAGCGTACACCGATTGCAAACTTAGTTCGTTGGAAAGATAAACCAATTGCTTTATCAATTGTGCAAGCTCGTTTAGTAGGTCTAGCCCATTTCACTATTGGATTTATATTTACTTTCGCACCATTTGTGATTGCATCAACGACAGGTAAATTTGGTTAAACTTTTATAAAGAAATAAGTTTAAAATCTTCTCCGCCGTAATTGGTAAAACCTAAAGTTTAGGCCGGGTATAAGAATTTTACCCGGCTTAAACTTTGCTTTAATTTTTTTTTGCAAGATATAATAAAGAGATTAGTGAAAAAAATATATATTCAATTTAACGGTTCAAAATCAATCTTTTAATAGTAGGATTGGTTGGGGCTAATAGATTAAACTTGACGTCTTGTCTACATTAACTTTCATAAATTATAATTTTGAAAAAGTTTATTTACGGTTAGGTGATTTTAATAGCTGCGGATTAGAGATGGCAACATTCTCTCAAGATATTTTATACTCAGCATAGGTAACTGGTATAAAGTTAAAGCCTGCCGAATGTAAAGAATGGCTGGAAATCGAGAATTCTATTAGATAAGTTTAAATGAAATGTCAAGACGAATTTTTCCTCTTTAAGATTAAACAATTTTCGGGATGACAGGATTTGAACCTGCGGCACCCTGCTCCCAAAGCAGATGCGCTACCAAACTGCGCTACATCCCGTTACGTATTCCGTAATCTAATTTTACTTAAAGCTTATGTAAATGTAAAGTACCATAGGAGCTTTTGATTATAGGCTTAATTTTTAGAAGGGATAAATGTAAATCTACAATCGTTGTATGAAAAACACTTTTTGGATCCATGGCACCACTAACCAATTAAATTTATAAAGTGACATCTTAGTAGGTAAATTAACTCCCATAACAATTCGTGTCGAGGAGTATCTAAGTCCATAAAGCGAAACTCTGACAGAGTTTCGTTTTAATTATTCAAATTTGAACGAGTCTTCTTTACATTTCTTCAATAGTGAATTACGAAATTCTTGTAACATTGAGTTTAACTCTTCCGTACTTATAACGTTCCGGTTCGGATTGAAAGGGTTTTGTGCAAAAAGATTCTCTCCTGGAATGTATTAGTATTGAGCCGTAGAATTCACCTTCTGTTGAGACCTCTGAAGCACTTCGAAAGCTTAAATCTGGGCAAACTGGCTGCACATCGGTTTGTGGAACTCAAAAAGAATTCGCTGTTAAGCAATGTTTAAAGAATTCTCGCAAGGGTGAAGAACTAGACATAAAAGACCCGTTCAACATAGTAACGCGTCTAAAGGAAAAGCAAGATAACGATCAATGTGAAGACGCAGGACCATTCAAAAGTGAGGTTGCACTAAAAAATTATTACAAGGACGTAGGAAGACAAGGGGTTTGGAAACACGAAGCTGATTGGCGACGCGATCAAAGACACGACCCTTTGTTTAATGGAGAATGTAAAGAACCCCAAGAGGGGAATTTTAACCCTTGGCCAGGAAGCTCGATTGATAAGGTAGATGAAGTAGAAGGTAAGCTTGGATTTAGGTATAAGAAATTTGCATCTAACGGTGTAGATTTTAACAAGGGTTGTAAATTAGAAAGTTTCCCTAATCCATACCCTTATGAGGCAGGAAACGCTAAGATTTCTTTGGTTCAAATCCAGAATCTAAAATGTGAGGACGATCCAGAAGAGAATCTTTTTGCACAAAACCCTTTCAATCCGAACCGGCACGTTATAAGTACGGAAGAGTTAAATTCAATGTTACAAGAATTTCGTAATTCACTATTGAAGAAATGTAAAGAAGACCCGTTCAAATTTGAATAATTAAAACGAAACTCTGTCAGAGTTTCGCTTTATGGACTTAGATACTCCTCGACACGAATTGTTATGGAAGTTAATTTACCTACTAAGATGTCACCAGAATCAATTTTGCCCAGGTTTCAAGATGTATTTCTCAAGGTTCGGATTACAGCATAATCAACCAACATAATAATAAATCTTGTTATCGTAATTTGCGCGAGAAGCCCGTAAATTAAGTTTTTAGCAGAATAGTTGTAAAAAGGAACCGCTTTGGAAATTTTTAATCTTAAAAGGGAAAAATTAGTCTTGACATTTCATTTAAACTTGTTTAATATATATTCTACGTTAGACATTTAAGCCCCCATCGTCTAGAGGCCTAGGACATTTCCCTTTCACGGAAGTAACGGGGATTCGAATTCCCCTGGGGGTAAAATATAATTTTGAAATCTTATTCTTCTTACTATAAAACAATACTAATGGGGATAAAGACACTCATATTTTATTTTAGGTGGCTTTGTCTTATTGTACTAAGCGCTCAATTTCTCGATTGTATCGCCAGCTAATTTACCTGGTATTATAACCGGGTTTATAAGATCAACTTTATCCATTTAAGACGCTACCATAAAACAAATTCTAACACCATGCAAGCATACCATGGCTTCTTGTTACCATCCCGTTTCACTACACACTAGGGACCTTACGCAGCAACTAATACCACCGACGAGTGCTACCTAAAGTAGATACCGCAGTACGTACAGCTGGGTCGCATTTGAGACTCTGTCGCCCGACTTTTCAATTCTTTACAAAACCCTCTAAAAGGGTTTCACATTGATAGTTCGAAGAACACATAAGTTTCCGTCTACTATCAATTCTCATGAAAGAAGTTCTCGCTTTAAACAGTTAATCATTTTATCTAGTTCGTTTTCACTGTACGGCCTTTCAACACTTTTTAAGTTGACTTTGTGTACTGAACCGATGGATTCGATTATTGATCTGATATCCTGTTCATTGTTGTTTGAAGCTAATATCTCTGAGCAATTTTGATATATTCTAACGTAGGACCCGTTTAGCAGCTGTGGGTTTAGTTTACTTTCTCCCATAGCTTCAATGAATTGATCACGTAAGTCTGCGCAAAAATCCACTGGGCTACAACTTTCCAAGAAAGACATTACACACATAATAGGAAATGCCCGTGAAAGACGTCTCGCAGCAATGTGATCACCCTCTGTCAGAGGAGTTCCGTTAGGGTTGTCTTGTAAATCAAACTTGAAAACGAGATTTAGTATTTTGTAAAACTGTTCCACAGTGTTTGGTTTTTCATCTTGTTCAATACTTACGATAACTTTCATGATTCGTTTAAAAATTGTTAGATAAACAGTAAAATGATGACAATAAAGTACGAGATATTATCCGTCGATAATATCTTAATATATTATTCGACAACATGCCTGTTATGGTGTACGGTGCTGAAAAATTAATGTGTATAATATACCCACTTTTATTTTTCTGCTTATGCCTATCAGGCCTTCGAATTACTCGTATAAACCTAATAATCGCATAAGGCTATGCTAGCCATACTTAACAAGTTAATGCCGGTTAATCTTTTCTATTTTACGCTAATATCACTCGGTGATTTTTTATCTAAAGCCCTTTTCGATATAATATTAGAGTCCATGATTATTTCTTAAAAATAATTTAATTTTAATTGATTAACGACAACTTTAAGTTTTTGTGTTGCAAATAAATATACATACTACAAGAAAAAACACTAATTTTAAAATAGTGCTTATACCTAAGGATTTAACAAAACAATTTTAAGCCACTCCGATTTTAAAATCTATAATGAAATCTCATGTATAAAAAAATCAAATTCGTTATATACTTTATCTAAGTAGCTTTTAAAATTTTAAAAAAGTATTAGGGTATGGAAATGTGGGGAAAGTTTTAACCATTTTCTCCCATTCACTTTTTACCCTTTAAACATTTTTTCTAGTAAAAAGAGAAAATAAAATCAATTAACTTTAATATTTAACAGGAGAAAGAGTCGTGTCAGGTGGTTCAACAGGAGAAAGACCTTTTACGGATATTTTAACGAGTGTCCGTTATTGGATTATTCACAGCATTACTATCCCAGCCCTTTTCGTTGCCGGTTTTCTTTTCGTTAGTACTGGTTTAGCTTATGATGCTTTCGGTACTCCAAGGCCGAATGAATACTTTACTCAAGATCGTCAGCAAATTCCTTTAGTTAACGACCGTTTCAGTGCTAAACAAGAGCTTGAAGACTTAACAAAAGGATTATAAAATACAAAAACGTTAGTTTTATTTCAATGATCAATACAAATCAGCCAATAGCATACCCTATTTTCACGTTTAGATGGCTTACTATTCACGCTTTAGCAGTACCAACGGTGTTTTTCCTTGGTGCAATAACATCAATGCAATTTATTCAGAGATAGGAGATTTAAAATGAGTGCACCCAATCCTAATAAGCAACCTGTAGAGTTAAACCGAACATCACTTTATTGGGGTCTGCTTTTAATCTTTGTATTAGCCGTACTTTTTTCAAGTTATTTTTTCAATTAAATAATACTTGGGAAAGTATATTCTATGTATGAACTTTATTTTTTAATTTTGTAATCAAATATGAGTGATATAGGAAGAATACCGCTTTGGATGGTGGCTACAGTTGGCGGACTTGCTGCCCTAGGTTTATTAACGCTTTTTTTCTTCGGAGCATATTCTGGTCTAGGTTCATCACTTTAGGAATCTATTGGAAAGTTTAGAAAAAATTATTTAATAAAAAAATCTTAGTGGTCTTAGTAAAATTAAGATCCTAAGATTTTTTACGATATCGATTAACTTTGGAATAGTGGTTGAAGGAAATAACAAAGGCACTCTTATTGTTAAGATGCAGAGTTAGGTTCAGCTTAGTAAGTGACCTATTAATGATACAATTTAGTTGTTTAAAATTTACATTTTTTAGCCAGTTTTCCGACAATAATAAAAACACATGATAGCTAGTAAGGCTCTTGAAAGGTTTTTCGTATTTGCAGGCGCCCTAAGAACATTTAAAACTGGCGCTTGAACAACTCAAAAATCTAGCTCTTAATACATATTAATAGACTAGACTATGGCATTAATTTAGTTTACAATTAAGTGTATAAACAGAAATGCATCATACTTTTTACCAAAACGCAGACTAAGTAGCACTTTGGTTTACTAAAGTGCTACTTAGCCTGCGTTTTTGAGAGTATTAAAAAATCAATACTTTATAGAAAGTTTTTAATTCTTATTGCTCATGTGCTTGACACAAAATCCCAATACCATTAGAATACTTACCATTAAAGCTTACTTAAATAAAATAATATAATGAAATACTACGAAATATACGAGCTAGTACTTTTACTAAAATTTACGTCAAATGAACAAGATATTACTGAAAAAATGGATCACTATATAAGCTTCCTGACAGGTAAGGGGAGTCAAGTTATGGGTAAAAACTGTGGCAAAAAGTCCTTAGCCTACGCTATAAAAGGTTTTGACACTGCCACTTCTCTTCAATTTGTTTATCTTGGAAATGGAGAGCTCGTTAAGCTTCTCAATACAGAAATTCAAAGAGATGAAGTTATCTTACGAGCTATAACAACTAAACTCCCTTCTTCAATAGTACAAGAGAACGTTGGATATAGTAAAATATCTTTACCTACAAATCCTTTATTTCAATAATTTACATTGCAATTTAACTGAAATACCATTACTTAATTATAACTCAAGTGCTCCGAAAGCAGATTTGTGATCCAGCACGGTGTTAGGGTAGGTTCTTAGTAGTCTTTACTTTTAATTCATTTTTTATTGAGGTACAATAAAAGGTACTTGATAAGTCACCTCATATTTTTTATTAGCTTTGCAAATAAAATCTGATTTTTTACACGTGTAGATAAATCTTTTAATGATAAGCTTAGCTTACTACTGTAAAGGAATGGATTTTTAACGACGAGGCTTTTAATTTATTGAGCAACCTGGCTAAAGGCCTGTTTAACTAAACGTTCATTTTACTGACCATCTTGATTTTCTAAATCCAAACAAACCTTAGGTGTAATAGGTGCCGGTTGAGTTAACATTTCTTTTAATTTCTCTTTCAACTCTTCAGGGCCGAGACTTACTTGAGAAAAATCGGGCGTATTACCTCCTTGCTTGTCTTAACATAGCAGAGAAACTTCAGATTACTGGTTTGGTCGAGCTTTTTCACCAGGCACATACTGAAGGCTGAGGAAACGCAAGCTGTTACACTTTTAACATCTGAAAAGGTTCGCGGTGAAGTGTGGTTGAATATTTTATACTATTGAATCGAAAATTTTGTCTCTTTTTCTATAATTAGTTGGTATTTAAAACTAAGCCAATGGGCTTAGAAAAAACTTAAGTTAAAATATATATTCTAAACTATACTTATATATTTTATTTTTTTATCATTTTCATACTTTACAACGCCACTCTGCAAAGAAAAAATTGTATAATCCTTTCCTACTCCAACCCCTTTGCCAGGTTTGAATGTCAGCCCCCTCTGGCGGACAATTATAGAGCCAGCTTTGGTGAATTGATTACCATAAATTTTAATACCTAATCGTTTCGACTTTGAATCACGACCATTCTTCGTACTTCCTGCTCCTTTTTTATGTGCCATTTGTTTTAACTAGTTACTTAGATTTTGCTAAATTTATTGTCGCAGAAAAAGCTGCAGGGTCTAATATGGAAAGTTGGGCAAGCATTTTTAAATTCATTGTTACAGACGCGCTTTTTAGCAAATTCCTATACTTGCTATAATTTAAACCTTCCAGACGTACTGCGGCATTAACTCGACAAATCCATAATTTCTTAAAATCTCTTTTACGTTGCTTACGACCAACATATGAATACACAAAGGCTTTCATAACTTGGCCATTTGCAACACGAAATAAACGTGAGTGAGTTCCTTTAAAACCTTTAGCAAATTTTAAAACTCTTCGACGGTGGTTCTTAGCAACACTACCTTTTTTAACCCTAACCATTTAAAAATTTATTTTTTGTCAATAGATGTAACAAGAACACGAGTTAGTTTGCGTCGACACCCAAAAGTTTTACGTGTTTTTTTCTTCGAGCGCATTTTAAAAACTCTAATCTTTGGACCAGATATATGTCTCAGGACTGTTGCTTTAACGCAAAAATCCTCCAGAAATGGTTGTCCAATAAAAGTCTTATCCTTTTCCCTAACTAATAAAACTTGATTAAAACTACACTTATCACCTTTGTCTAAAGGCAGTTTGTCAAAATCGTAAAATTTATCTTGTTCAACCCAAAATTGTTTACCACTGGCTTGAACAATAGCGTAAGTTGGCATAGCCTATCCTATTTATCATAAATATGACTTAGACATTGTGTTATTTTCCCAAAAGGCTCCCCCTTTAGTATCGTCACCGCTGTAACCTTTCACTATCGAGTTCGAAAAGGTTCGATGTGGATCTATTACGCTATAAAACATCTAAGTCAAAAAATTGAAAGTTCGAAAGTTTGTAATTTGAGAAAAGTTAAGCCTTCGGTCTATTAGTATATCTCGGCTAAATACATTACTGTACTTACACCTGATACCTATCTATCGACTCGTCTTGTCGTGACCTTAATCATTCGTTGATGATGAGAGTACTCATCTTGAGGCTGGCTTCCCACTTAGATGCTTTCAGCGGTTATCCTTACCATACATGGCTACCCAGCGTTTACTGTTGGCACAATAACTGGTACACCAGAGGTATGTCTCTTCCGGTCCTCTCGTACTAAGAAGAGATCCTCGCAATACTCTAACGCCTACACCGGATATGGACCGAACTGTCTCACGACGTTCTGAACCCAGCTCGCGTGCCGCTTTCATGGGCGAACAGCCCAACCCTTGGGACGTACTACCGCCCCAGGATGCGACGAGCCGACATCGAGGTGCCAAACCTCCCCGTCGATATGGACTCTTGGGGGAGATCAGCCTGTTATCCCTAGAGTAACTTTTATCCGTTGAGCGACGGCCCTTCCACTCGGAACCGTCGGATCACTAAGGCCGACTTTCGTCTTTGTTCGACTTGTAGGTCTCACAATCAAGCTTCCTTATGCCTTTACACTCTACGACTGATTTCCGACCAGCCTGAGGAAACCTTTGCACGCCTCCGTTACCTTTTGGGAGGCGACCGCCCCAGTCAAACTGACCACCTGAAACTGTCCCCTAACCGGATAACGGTATAGGGTTAGAATCCTAGCATTGTTAGAGTGGTATCTCACCAACGGCTCCAA
>Ga0213863_10003803_pt1 | contig 10281 bp, 9 predicted proteins | sample PICome_8_FD_160128 | JGI IMG/M metagenome (GOLD analysis project Ga0213863, IMG submission 160128) | Coastal seawater microbial communities near Pivers Island, North Carolina, United States - PICO497 | ecosystem: Environmental > Aquatic > Marine > Coastal | place: USA: North Carolina | collected... | reverse complement strand
GGCGGCCTCAGCGGGGTCGGCTCAGCGGGGTCGGCACAGCGGGGTCGGCACAGCGGGGTCGGCACAGCGGGGTCGGCTCAGGGAGATGGGCGCAGGAACTGCAGCATGAGTTCCTGCAGAAGGAGGAGCCGCACCGGCTTCTCCAGGAACCCGTCCATCCCCGAGGCGAGCGCGTCCTCGCGGTTGTGCTCGAAGGCCCCGGCGGTGAACGCGACGACCGGCAGGTCCCGCCAAGCGACGTCCAACTGACGGATCTCCCGGGTCGCCTCGGTCCCTGCCATGACTGGCATCATGAGGTCCATGAGCACGAGGTCGAAGGGCGCCGCCGCGATCGCGTTCACCGCGGCTCGGCCGTTGGAGACCACCTCGGCATCGGCGCCGAGCTTCCTCACGAGCCTGCGTGCGATCACCTGGTTCATCTGATTGTCCTCCACGATGAGGACGCGCGCTCCGGGGAAGAGCACCAGGTCGCTGGAGGCTGGAGCTGCCTCCTCTGCTATGGCGGCTGGCTTGGCGCTCCCCTTCACAGGCTCAGCCTCGAAGGTGAACGCGAAGGTGCTGCCATCAGAGTCGCTGTGGAGCAGCTCAAGCGCTCCGCCCATGGCTCGGGCCAGCTCGCTCGAGATGGCGAGGCCGAGCCCTGTGCCGCCGAACTCTCTCGTCACCGAGTCGTCCGCCTGAGTGAATGGGTCGAAGAGGAAGGGCTGGGCTGCCTTGGCGATACCGATCCCGGTGTCCGAGACGGTGATCCGAACGCTTCCACCGGACAGCGGCTCGAGGCGGAGTCGGATGCTCCCCGCCGTTGTGAACTTCACCGCGTTGCCGAGCAGGTTGGCGATCACCTGTCCAATTCGCCGCTCGTCTCCGAGCCGTGGTGCTCTCAGCTCCTCGTCGCAGTCGACGTCGAACCGGAGGCTCTTCGCCAGGGCCTCGGCCTCGAACTGAGCGGCCGCGCGCTGAACGACCTCCGGTAGTGACACCGGGCGCCGCTCGAGGTCAGCGCCGCTCGCCTCCAGCTTGGACAGGTCGAGGATGTCGTTCACGAGGGCGAGGAGCGACTGCGCGCAGGAGTCCATCGTGGAGATCTGCTCTCGCTGCTCGCGGGTGAGCTCGGTCGTCCGCAGCAGGTCGATCATCGCGCCGAACCCGTTGAGGGGGGTTCGGATCTCGTGGCTCATCACCGCGAGGAAGCGCTCCTTGGCCCGGACCGCGGCGTGCGCGTCATTCAGGGCTGCGCTGAGCTCCTTGCCCAGCTCACGAGCATCGTTCAGGGCCGTCCGGCTCGTCTGCATGACGAGGAGGAGGTCCGGGGTTGAATCACTGGGCGGGAAGTCCGTCAGGGTCAATTCCTGCTCGGCGACCTCGCTTACGCTGCGGAGGACGGGGGATCCGATGAAGGCGACCTGCCCGCCAGCTTCGAGAGGGATCATGCTCCCCTTGATGCTGAGGTTGGAGACGCGGTGGCGTAGGACGACCGTGAGCCCCGTGGAGGGCTCGATCGCAGCGATGGAGTTGAGGTCGCGTGGGCGGAGGACCTCGAAGGCCGCGTCCGCTGCCGTTCCCTCCAGTACGTCTCGCCGTCGCCCAAGAACCTCGCCGACGACAGAGATTCGGTGCTCGTGATCGAGGATGAAGCCGAAGGGAAATGACTCGGCGAACCGCTCACGGGAGATCGAGATCTCAGCGTCGCTCATGACCCCGCTGCGCTCTCCCTCAGGCGGAACTGCTTGTGTCCGGGGGCTTGGTCTTCGAGGAGCTCAATCTCAATGGTCTCGTCAAAGCGCCTGGCCAGCCCCTTGATCAGGCCGATCACCATCGGCGCGAGGCCCTCTCGCTTGGAGTAGTAGTGGAGGATGCTGGACCCATCGCCGAGGGCCTCGCGCCTGAAACTCGGTGGGACCAGCTCAGGCATGGCGTCCCCGATGCGCTCGTGCATCTTGTCGAGGTTGTCGAGGAATTCGTTGAGGGTGCTGCCCATCATCGAGACGAGGTCGCCGTAGCCCTCCTCGATGGTGTAAATGGTCCAGTACTCGCCGAAGGCCTCGAGCACCGCTTCAGGGGGCAAGTCGAGTGTCTTCGAGGCGGCGTCAACCAGCCGATAGGTGACCGCGTCGTCATAGACGACCATGGCGACGAAGCCGCCGGGATCGATCCCAGCTCGCTCGCAGATGGTTGTCCAGGCCGCATCTCCGAAGCGGCTCCTGACGAGGCCTTCGACGGCGCGATTGACGAGTCCGTACATGATGAGCAGTGGGTCCAGGGTAGCGGTGAGGCAGGGTCTACATGAGAACCCGGATCTGGCGTCTCGTCCACACCAACAGTCGCTCTCGTGGTGAGCCGCCCGGTTGCGTCAGCTGGTCACCCCTCGTCTCTCAGAGGTCGACTTCGGTCGCCTCTTCTGCGCGATCCATGATGAAGCGGAACCGCGCGGAGGGATCCTTGCCCATCAGGTCGTTCATGACCCGATCGGTGACCAGCCCGTCCGCGATCTCGACGCGGAGCAGTCGGCGCTGAGCCGGGTCGAGGGTCGTCTCCCAGAGCGTGCGGGGCATCATCTCACCGAGGCCCTTGAAGCGGGTGATCGACGGCGTCGAACGCGCGCTGCCGTGCTCGGAGATGATCCGGTCTCGGTCCGCCTCGTCCGCGGCCCACCAGGTCTCCTTGGCGATGTCCACGCGATAGAGGGGGGGGACCGCGATGTACAGGCGGCCGGCCGAGATGAGGCCGGGCAGGTGGCGGTAGAAGAAGGTCAGCAGAAGCGTCGTGATGTGGTGGCCGTCCGAGTCCGCGTCCGCCAGCAGGATGACCCGCTGGTAGCGGAGCTTGGAGAGGTCGAAGTCCGTCCCGATGCCGCAGCCCAGCGCCGTCAGGAGGTCGGCCAGCTCCTTGTTATCCAGGACCTTCTTCAGGCCGGCATCTTCGGTGTTCAGGACCTTCCCGCGCAGCGGGAGAATGGCCTGGAGCGTCCGGTCTCGGCCCTGCTTGGCCGACCCGCCCGCCGAATCACCCTCGACGATGAAGAGCTCGGAGTTGTCGCGGTTCTTCGTCGAACAGTCAGAGAGCTTGCCGGGGAGCGTCAGGCGGCTGGTAGCGGACTTTCGAGAGACAGAGGCTGAAGCCGCCCGACTGGCGGCGCGTGCCCGGCTGGCGGCAATGACCCGGGTGATGATCTGCTCGGCGGTGGAGCTGTTCGAGTTCAGCCACTTCTCGAGGGCCGGCCGCAGGGCGCCATCCACGAGGGCCTGGACCTCAGGATTGTTGAGCCGGTCCTTGGTTTGGCCCTGGAACTGCGGGTCTGCGATGAAGACGGAGAGGATGCCGAGGATCCCCTCGCGGATGTCTTCGTGCGTGATCTTGACGCCCCGCGGGGTGAGCTTGTGGGTCTCGATGTAGTTCCGGACCGCCTTGTTGAGCCCGGCACGGAAGCCGTTCTCATGGCTGCCGCCAGAGCTGGTCGTGATCCCGTTGACGTAGCTCCTGACGTGCTCGTCGGTGGAGTCGGTCCACTGGAAGACCATCTCGACGCGCGCGTCCGCGGTCTCCTTTGCAAGGAAGAACGGCTCCTCATGGATAGGAGAGGCCGAGCGGGACTTGCTGACGTCGGCAAGGTAGTCCCGGATCCCGTTCTCGTGTCGGAAGACGGTGCGCTTGCCGGCGACCTCATCCACGAAGACCATCTTCACATTGGAGTGAAGGAACGCCGCGGTCTCCAGGCGCTGCTGCAGAGTCTCCGAGTTGAACGTCGTCTTCGGGAAGATCTTCGGGTCAGGCGTGAAGGTGATCGTCGTGCCTGAGCCGCGGACCTCCTTGTCCTTGGCCTTGAGGAGCTTGGTCGCGGGGACCCCGCGGGCGAAGTCCATCTTGTACTGACCCCCGTCGCGGCGGATCACGGCGGTGAGCTTCTTGGAGAGGGCGTTGACCACGGACGCGCCGACGCCGTGCAGCCCGCCGGAGGTCTTGTAGTTCCCGTCGCCGTCGTTCTGGAACTTTCCGCCCGCGTGCAGCTCCGTCAGGACGAGCTCGAGGCCCGACTTCCCGGTCTTCTTGTTCCGGTCGACGGGGATCCCTCGCCCGTTATCGGCGACCGTCACCGTCTCGCCGGTCTTGTGCAGCGTGAGGGTGATCTCGGTCGCGTGGCCGTTCATGGCCTCGTCCACGGAGTTGTCCAGGACCTCCCACACGAGGTGGTGGAGGCCGGCGCTGTTGACGCCGCCGATGTACATCCCGGGGCGCTTGCGTACCGCCTCGAGACCCTGGAGGACGGTGAGCTGGTCTGCGGTGTAAGCCTTGGCCATCGTGCTAGAGAGTCGGCGCGCTGACCGGGTCGTGGACGATCTGCTTGATGCGTCCGTTCTTCTGGATCTCAGTCCCGACGCCGCCGCGCGAGGTCGTGCGGTACTTGACCGTGGAGATGTTCTTCTGGGCCCCGCGGTTGGTCTCCACCGTGAGCAGGTCTCGGTCCCCGCGGCTCGCCTTGAAGCCCAGCAAGGCGTCGTCCTTGGCGACCTTGATGAGCTGGACCCCCTTGCCCGGCCCGCCGAGGTAGTTGATCTCCTCCGCGGCGCACACGATCGCTCGGCAGCGCTGGGTGACGGCGAGGATGGTCTCGCTGCCGTGCAGCTTGAGCGCCCCGATGACGGCCTTGCCGGCGCTCGGCCTTGCGAAGCGCCGGCCAGACCGGGTGGAGGGCTCCTGGAACTTGTCGAGGCCGAAGCGGAGGGCATAGCCATCGCTCGTGGCCGCGAAGCCGTGGATCATGGGGCAGGAGTCGGGGCGCTTGGGGTCCTCGGCGATACTGCCCTTGAGCGTGCGGGGGTCGAATGAGATGACCGCGACGATGCGCTCCCCGTCCTTCAGCTTGAAGAGCTTCTGGATCGGCTCGCCGAACCCCGTTGACGAGGGGAGGTCCGCGAAGCGGGCGGTGTAGCAGGTGCCTGCGGAGGAGAAGAAACCCACCGTCGCGCGGGTCGATCCGGCCACGCATGCGAGGACGCTATCTCCGTCGCGGATCCGTGACTTGGACGGCTCCTTGATCTCCTTCTGTCGCTTGACCCAGCCGTCCCGGGTGACGAGCAGGTGGGTGTCCTCGGCGACGATGAAGTCCTCCTCCGAGTATTCGACCTCCTCGGTCGGGGCCTCGATCACGGTACGGCGCTTGGCCTCCTTGGACTTTCCGAGCTCCTTGAGCACGTCCCGGAGCTCCTCGCGGACGATGCCCCAGCGTCCGGATGAAGCCGGGTCGCTGTCGTCGTCCCCGAGCAGGCCGCGGATCTCGTCGGCGCGCGTGCGCTTGGCCTCGAGCTCGTCGAGCACGAGGTTGATCTCGAGCTTGGCGAGCCGGTACAGCTTGAGCTCGAGGATCGCGTCGGTTTGCTCCTCGTCGAGCTGCTTGTACTTCTTGAGGATCTTCTTGGCCGCATCGGCCTTTCCGCTCGACGCCCGGATGATCCGGATGATGTCGTCGAGGGCGTCGAAGACGAGGGCGAACCCCTCAAGGATGTGGATCCGCTTCTCCAGTCCCTGAAGCTCGTTCCGAAGGCGCCGGGTCACGACGTCGAGCCGGAAGTGGAGGAAGTGCCACAGGACCTCCTTCAGGCCGAGCCGGGACGGGGCGCCCACCTCGGGGTTTTCGGTGGGGACGAGGCAGGTGAGGTTGTAGCTGTAGTTGACCTGCAGGTTGGTGTGCTTGTGGAGGTACGCCAGCACCTTCTGCTCGTCCGCGTCCTTCTTGAGGTCCAGCTCGACCCGGATGTCCTCCGCGGACAGGTCGCGGACGTCGAGGATCAGCGCCATCTTGCGCTGGACGACGATCTGACCGATCTGCTCCACGAGGGTCGCCTTGTTGACGCCGTAGGGCACGCTCGAGATGACCATCGTCTTCGTGCTGCGCGACTTCAGCTTGCGGTCGATCACACACGTGCCGCGAATCTTGATGCCACCTGAGCCACTCTTGTAGATCTCGCGCAGCTGCTCCCGCGAGGCGATGACATGCCCGCCGGTGGGGAAGTCCGGGCCCTGCACGGCATCGTTGGCCACGAGCTGGTAGTCCTTGACCTCCGGGTCCGCCAGCACCTTGAGGCAAGCGGAGATCGTCTCCGCCATGTTGTGCGGCGGAATGTTGGTGGCCATGCCGACCGCGATCCCCGCGCCGCCGTTGACCAGCAGGTTGGGGTAGCGAGCGGGTAGCACCACCGGCTCCTCGTTTGTGCCGTCGTAGTTGGGCCGGAAGGGGACCGTGCCGTTTCGGATGTCGTCGAGCAGCGGCAGAGCGGGGGGCGCGAGCCGGCACTCGGTGTACCGGTAGGCGGCCGCGGAGTCGCCGTCGATGGAGCCGAAGTTGCCGTGACCGTCCACCAGGTTGTGGCGCATCTGCCACGGCTGCGCCATGCGGACCAGGGCGTCGTAGAGGGCCGTATCCCCGTGGGGGTGGAAGTCCTTGAGGGCAGCCCCTACGACCCCCGCACACTTGCGGGGTTTCGCGTCCGGGAGCATGCGCTCGCGGAGCATCGTGTACAGGATCCGGCGCTGTACGGGTTTGAGCCCGTCACGCACGTCCGGGAGGGCTCGGCTCGTGATGACCGAGAGCGAGTAGTTGAGGTAGCGAGCCTGGGCCGCCTCGTGAAGCGCGACCGCCTCCTCACCATTTCCGGATACGCCGTCGCTGGACCCGCCGTCGCCGCCGGCTCCACCTGAGTCCTCGAAGAGCCCGGGGGCTGACTCCTTGGATCGTTTGCTGGTCCTTGTTTTCTTCGTCGATCTCGACGTCTTGGTGCGCGCCACTGGAGGGTCCTCGATGCTCGCCCGCGCACGCCCGGGGCGGCTCACGCTGGGGAACCCGCGCACGATAGAGGCGCGGGGAGGGCCGTACAACCCCGCGGCGGTCTCGGGCTACGCTTCCTGCCAGAGAGCCGCGTCGATCACCGATGCGGCATGCAGCACGAACCCGATGATGCCGGGGAGGATCAGGAACCAGAGGCCGTAACCAATGGTCGTCCCCAGGAAGAGGAAGGCGGCCGAGAAGACCCGGCCCTGCACGAGCTGACCCAGTCCCGGGACGAAGAAGGAGGCCAAGGCAGCCAGGACGTTGCCCGAGGAGCCCCGCCGGGACCGCTTGGGGTGTCCGATCCGGACAAGGTCCTCTTCGGGGAGGCCTTCGGCCTGGTCGCGGTAGATGCGTAGGGAAACCATGGGGCCTCTTGTTGGGAGGTCATCGGCACCAATTTCATCGGGCCCCGAGTTCATGCTCCGAGGCTCCGCAGGATGAGCCAGCCCAGCATGAAGATCGCCGGCCCCGACGAGATGCACCCCGCCTTGAGGTGCCGCTGCTGGAGCGAGCCGGCGCAGCCGGGGCAAACCCTCGGCGCCGGCCTGGGGAGGACCTGCCCGCAGTGCGGGCATTGTTTGGAGTCGATCAGGCGCGGCATGGGGCTCTTCTGAGGCTAATGCTCTGTGCCGCTCAGATCGATCGGGTCCGGGAGGATGTTGCGGGGGCAGACGCCCGCCAGCGCTGCGCGGCGCTGAAACTCGGCCAGGCTGGGCGCCATGGACGCCCCGGGGTCGTAGCTGCACTCCTCGGACAGATACTCAAAGCACTTGCCTTCGGGGAGGCCCCACTCGGTCGCCGCCTGCGCCGAGAGCTGTCGGATGGAGGCCCGCCCCGCCTCCCGGGCCCGGGCGAAGGCTCCGAGGTGGGGCTCGATGTCCACGTCGCCGCGGACGATCCAGGCGGCGAAGATGAAGGGCAAGCCCGTGCGCCGCCGCCACTCCTCGCTGGGATTCCAGGCGGGAGCGTCAATGGTCAGGGTCTCACGCAGCGCCGGGTCTCCAATGCGGAGCCACGCGTCTGCGTCCTCTTCCTCGCGCGGATCTGCGCCCAGGGGCACCTCCTCGTACCTCGGGGGCCCGCCCTCTCGCTCGTGGAGAAGCGTCCGTGTGAGGGCCGCCGCCGCGCGGCTGGAGGGGTCCATGGCGATGGATTGCACTTCCTGGATTGGCTTGCGGAGGAAGACCTGCACGCTCCCCACGTAGCTCTCGCCCGCCACACCGATGCCGTCGATGAAACGATAGCCCGGCGTGCGAAAGAGCTCGATGGAGGAGACCAGGGCGACGTCGATCTCGCCGCCGCGGAGCTGATCAATGAGGACCGCCGGCACGGCATGGTGGAGGTCGATCCCCGGCTCATCACCGAGGCCCAGGTCGAGGGGGCGGCCGACGAGGTAGGGGACGGAGCCCACGCGGAGGGCGCTTGTCTTGGGGGGGGGCATGGCAGCCAGGAGTCTAGCGGTCGAGCCCGCGCACGAATCTGTTGAAGGCTGCAACGCCCGGCGGATTGATCCGTCTCGCCCGTGACGGCCTGAAGGGTCAGCTCGACGGTCCTGGCCTCTCTCGCCCCCAGGGGGGGCGCCTGGCCCGTGAACTCCGGAGAGCCGTCCCCCGGAGCGCGACGGCTCCGGAATGCGGCGGCTCCGGAATGCGGCGGCCCCGAAACGCGATGGCCTCGAAACGCAATGGCTGAGGAGCGGGATGGCTCCGAAGCGTGATGACCATGGAATACCCGGACCAAGAGAAGTCAGCGATCATGAACTGTCCGCCCCGAGACCAAGTGACGATGAGGCACTCAGGGTCCGCAAGCGCCCTCCTTGAGCGCCCATGTGGTAAGCCCAACGCCTATGGCGGTTCCGGCCATCGGGAGTTCCGGGGTAGAGGACTCGGGGGCACTGGCCTCCGGGGCAGTGGCCTCCGGCGCAGTGACCTCCGGCGCAGGGGCCTCCGGCGCAGTGGCATGGTCCGCTGGCGGTGGGCTCTGGCGCTGTGGATCGCAGCCGTGGCGGGGGCCGGGCTTCAAGCGAGTCCTGGGCCGGGATGGGGGCCTGTACTGGGAGCACTCCTCGGGAGGCACTTCGCCGGCCTCCTGCCAGCGAGCGTCGCCGGGCCGGAGGAGCAGGGACCCCTGGCCCGCCTCGATGGGTGGGCGGACGCCCCGGTCGAACTTGTTCGATCTGCGGCCCGCGGGCGCCCGCCCGGTCTCGGCGCGGCGGTCTCATTTGCTGCTGCCTCCCCGGGTGGGCCGGTGCTGCTCGGCGCGGCTCCGGCCGGCCTGTCGGCGGGGGTAGGAGGGCTCGTCCTTGGCGCGGCTCGAGGCGGGCCACAGCAGGGCTGGAGGGTCGGCGGCGCCGGCTCATGGTGGCAAGGGCCTTCCGGCCCCTCTGGCGCGCCGGGGCTGGAGGGCCCTTCCAGGGGAGATGATGAGCAAGGGCGGGCCATGGCGTCTGCGGTCGGGTGGACAGCCATCGGGGCGCCAAGCGCGCGGCTGGGCGAGTCACAGGTCGGCGCAGTCACGCTCGTTCACTTCAGCCCCGGAGCAGGCCGTGGAGTGACCACCCAGGTCCTGCGCCCTCCGGCTGGCACGGCCGGGGGAGGCTTCGGCGCGGCTCTTGCCTTCCTTGAAGCGAGGGGTGAGCCCCGAGTGCTGGCGGTCGGCGCTCCGTTTGAGACGGACCCTGTGGCAGGGCTGCCGCTGGTGGGGGCAGTGCACCTGTTCGAGCCGATCGGAGGTGCTGGCGATGCCCGGCTCTCCCGCTGGGGGCTGGTCCAGACCATGCGACCGGAGTCGCCTGGGATCGGGATGGCGTTCGGAGCCTCCCTCGCCTGGGTCGATGGGGACCTCGCGATCGGTGCCCCGGGTCATGGCAGCCTTGCGCCTGGGGCGGGGAGCGTCTTCGGGGTCTCGAGGTCCGGGGACCGACTCTGGTCCCTCGGGTCGCCGCAGGCGGGCGCGAGGTTTGGAGCCGCCGTCTGCTCACTGCCCGTGGCGTGGGGTCCAGGACGGCCGGGCCTCGCGGTGACCGCAGCCGGACGCGGGGTGGTTCATGTGCACGACCTCCTGGCGGGTGCCCCGCAGGTGGTCGCGACGCTTCGCGGCCGGCCTGGGGGAGGCTTTGGGCTCGCGCTGGCTGCGGTCGGGGAGCAGCTCCTGGTCGGGGCGCCGTTCGAAGGCGTGGGGGGGGTCCCGCTTGCCGGGCATGTCCAGCGCTTCCTCGCGGGTCGAGGTGAGGAGGCTGTCGAGACGCTCTCCGCGCCGTCGCCGACGATCGGTGGAGAGTTCGGCGTGTCCCTTGCGGCCTCTCAAGGGCGCGGTGGCGTCCACTGGCTCGCTGTAGGCGAGCCGGGGAGTCATCACGGCTGCGATTCGATCCGCTCGAGCTGCCGCCCGGGTCGGGTCGCTGTCTTCGTGCTGCCGTGATCGAGTCGGAGGATCGTGATGAGTCTGGCCCGGCCCGA
>Ga0213863_10003802_pt1 | contig 10284 bp, 7 predicted proteins | sample PICome_8_FD_160128 | JGI IMG/M metagenome (GOLD analysis project Ga0213863, IMG submission 160128) | Coastal seawater microbial communities near Pivers Island, North Carolina, United States - PICO497 | ecosystem: Environmental > Aquatic > Marine > Coastal | place: USA: North Carolina | collected... | reverse complement strand
ACGGAGGGCGTGCAATGGACCGACCGGTCCGGAACGCTTCGTCAATGTGCGGAGGCCCATTGGCCCCCAGCTTTACCCAAGGAGAGTCTTGCTGCTGCGCTGCAGGTCGTGTCCTTAAAGATCGATATTGATTCAGAATCGATTGGGCAGCTTAGAAATTTAGCGTTGCTGGGCCGAATGACAAAAATTCTGGTCGGGGATACCCCAGTCTATCTCGACGTAGCGCACAACCCGCATGCGGCCGAACACTTGGCCAGGCGTCTTCAGGCATTAGGAGTGCAGTCATTTCGGGCGGTGGTTGGAATGTATGCTGATAAGGATGCCCGCGCTGTATTACGCGCGCTGGCGCCTCTGGTATCGGGTTGGTATTTCGCGGCCGTTGATGAAAGTCGAGCGCTCGCGCCAGACCAACTTCGATTGGCCATGCCGGACTCTGCCGTAGGAACCTCGGAGATCTATTCCGAAATTGCCGCGGCTTTGGCGAGCGCATTGTCCGATTGCCCGCAATCTGAGTCGATTGTTGTTTTCGGTTCTTTCCCTGTGGTTGGGGAAGCCTTAGAATACTTAGCAGGGCAAGTTCAAGCTGGGTCGTAAACCTTGGAAGAAAAACTCAAACATCGGATAGTCGGCGCAATCGTCTTGACGGCGCTGGCCGTCATCTTTGTACCGATGATTTTTGATGGTTCTGAGCAAGCCCGAGAGGCTTATCGAGTTGAAATACCGACAGGACCAGGCTTCAAGCGAGATACTCGGATTTCGGTTGCTGAAATCCGTACCGAAATGCGCTCCCGAGAGCGAGCCAGCGCAGCAAAGATGCCCCTTGAGGTCGTTGATCCAGAAGATGGCTCTGCCCAGGGAGGTGAGATCCTCGATCAAAATGGCCTACCGATCGGTTGGAGTCTTCAAGTTGCTAGTTTCAGAGACCAAGAGAATGCTGTTCGTCTGCGCGCGAAGATTAGAGCGCTGGGTCACGGTAGCTACGTACTAAGAAGTGCGACCAATGAAGGTTTGTTTTTTCAGGTACTAGTCGGGCCATCATTGGATAAAGAGCAATTGCGGATGACCGGACAAGCGTTAGCGTCCGAGCTAGACCTTGCAGTTCAGATCGTGCGTTATCGCGTCGAAGATGACGCCAATCAGATCGAGGGCTGAAGCATGGACTTAGCACCCCTTGATTGGATCATTATTGGCGTGCTAACTCTTTCGACAGTGCTCTCAATTTTCCGCGGCTTTGTGCGAGAAGCATTGGCCCTTGGAAGTTGGGTCCTTGCGATCATAGTGGCTCGGTGGTTTGTTGATCCTCTTTCGTCGATGCTGGCGCCCATTGTGTCGCAAAGTGCTATTCGAATGCTGGTTGCTTACGGACTTTTGATTCTCGCAACACTGATTCTTTGCGGGTTACTGACGAGACTGTTCGGGGCTTTGATTAAGATGTCCGGACTCAGCCTTCTCGATCGAGGCTTGGGAATGATCTTTGGATTCCTGAGGGGCTGCTTACTTGTGCTACTGGCTATTATGGCGCTGTACTATTGGACATCCGCCGCATCGGGGGCAGCTTGGCAGTCATCCATTTTAATCCCCTACTTTTTAGAGGCGATGGAGTACCTGAAGCCACTGGTTCTTGAGCAGTCCAGTCAATTAATCCAAAACTTGAAAGAGGCCTAGCGGTATGTGTGGTGTTGTGGGAATGGTTGGTCGATCGCGTGTGAGTTTTGACTTATACGATGCAATTTCGATGCTACAGCATCGGGGTCAAGATGCTGCAGGCATTGTGACATGCGAGGGCGATCGCTTAACCCTCCGAAAAGAGAACGGATTGATTCGAGATGTCTTTAATCAAGTTCAGCTCGATGGCCTGGTGGGTAAGATGGGGCTCGCGCACGTTCGATACCCCACGGCCGGAAGCGCGAGCTCTGCTGAGGCTCAACCCATGTATGTCAATTCGCCGTTCGGGATTTGTATGGCCCACAACGGCAATCTAATCAATGCAGGACAATTAAACGAGGATCTTTTTCGCTCGGATCGTCGTCATATTAATACCAGTAGTGATTCAGAAGTCTTACTAAATGTGTTTGCCCATGAGTTGCATGATGTTGCCGGTTTGAGACTTAAACCCGAGGACGTATTCGAAACTGTGCGGCGGGTTCATGAGCGGGCGGTAGGCGCTTATGCGGTAGTGACCTTAATCACGGGCTATGGGTTGGTTGGTTTTCGTGATCCAAATGGCATAAGGCCTTTGGTGTTGGGTCAGCGGTCTTCGGCAAACGGAATCGAATACATGTTGGCATCAGAAAGTGTTGCACTGAGTGTTTTAGGCTTTGAGCTGATGGATGACATCGCGCCAGGAGAAGCCATATACATTGAATCGAATGGCCGACTTCATCGTAAGCAGTGCGCGACGTCGACGCGTTGGTCTCCCTGCATCTTTGAACATGTGTATTTGGCCCGACCTGATTCGATCATGGATGGGATCTCAGTCTATAAAGCTCGGCTGAAAATGGGCGAGAAGCTTGCGGATAAAATTCTCAGACTCTGGCCCGAGCATGATATTGATGTGGTCATTCCGATTCCCGACACCAGTTGCACCGCAGCGCTACCAATGGCGCATCGACTCAATGTTAAATATCGTGAGGGACTGATCAAAAACCGCTATGTGGGTAGAACGTTTATTATGCCGGGTCAAGAAGAGCGGTATAAGTCGGTACGTCGAAAGCTCAATCCGGTTGAACTTGAATTTCGAGGAAAGAATGTGCTTTTGGTGGACGATTCGATCGTTCGCGGCACAACGTCCAAACAAATCGTGCAAATGGCAAGAGATGCCGGTGCGCGCCGTGTCTATCTGGCCTCTGCAGCGCCACCTGTTCGATACCCGAATGTCTACGGTATTGATATGCCTGCTGCTCAAGAATTTGCTGCACATGCGCAGACTGAGGCGGAAATAGAGGCTTATATTGGGGTTGATTGGTTGATCTATCAGGATTTAGAGGATCTCAAGGATTGTGCAGCGGGCATTAATCCGAATATTGAGGCATTTGATTGTTCTGTATTCGATGGTGTTTACGTGACAGAGGGCGTCGATGCGCAGTACCTTGAGCAGATTGAACAACAACGAAATGACCAGGCGAAGCAGCATCGCTCAGCTGCGACTCGGGAAATTATCGAGATGCATAACCATCAATAAGCCGAAGGTGGCCGCGTGAACAATTCGTTAACCCAAGTTGTCGATGCACTGAAAGGTGTGTTGCTGGGTAAGGAGCACGAGGTCCAATTAGCCTTAGCAACGCTGTTAGCAGGCGGACATCTACTGATCGAGGATTTGCCAGGGATGGGCAAGACAACCCTCGCTCTAGGTCTTTCTCGAGTACTAGGGTTATCGCATCGCCGGGTTCAGTTTACGGTTGACGTCTTGCCCAGTGATATCACCGGTATGTCGATGTATCGTAAAGAGACGGAGACCTTCGAGTTTCTTCCTGGACCTATTTTCAGCCACTTGCTACTCACCGATGAAATCAATCGTGCGATGCCTAAAACGCAAAGTGCGCTGCTTGAAGCGATGGAAGAAATGACGGTTTCCCAGGATGGTGAGACCCACGCATTGCCTCGTCCATTTTTCGTTATCGCGACTCAAAACCCCTATCATCACTCCGGCACCTATCCCTTGCCTGAGTCGCAGCTGGATCGTTTTTTAATGTCTATCGAAATGGGATATCCGGATGCGACCTCTGAGCGGCAGCTGCTAAGTGCTGGAGATCAGCGTGGTCACGCAACAGAGCTTCCAGTTTTGTGCTCCCCAGACCAGATTTTGGCCTTTCACACTGAGGTGCAGTCTTTGCACTGCTCAGATTCAGTCCTGAATTACATTATGAGACTGCTGTCCTTCTCGCGAGTTTGTGAGGGTGTTTCTGTAGGACTGTCGCCCCGGGCAGGACTGGCGCTTTTGTCAGCAAGTCGCGCTTGGGCCTTTTTGATGGGGCGAGATTTTGTGAGCCCAGAGGATGTTCAAATTGTGTTCGAGCCGGTTGCAAGGCACCGATTGAAAGCGACTCAAGCGTTCTCGGGTGGTCGGACGAACTCGATTGCACGGACGATTTTGAATACTGTCGATGTGGTGGGATAACCTAGGTTGGTCAGGGCGAGGTCCCATTCGCTCGCCGGCAGCAACGCAATGGTATAACAGGCGCCTGCCCCCTGCGTCTTCGGTCCGAATGTCCCATCGTAATATCTTTATATTGCCCACGCGGTACGGGTTCGCCTTCATTTTGGTCATGGTTCTAATCCTCGTTGCGGCGATAAACTATCAAAATGCTTTGGCTCATGCCCTTGCTTTTTTGATGCTGGGTCTATTCCTTGTGGCGATGTTGCAAACCTACAGAAATTTGTCGGGCCTTGTTTTGAAGCAAATCGCAGATGCTGAGGGTTTTGCCGGTAATCAGGTAGACGTGCCACTGCAGATTTCCGCTGATCATGGCCGAGAGCATGACGGCATATGCTTGTTTTGGCCCGATCAAGCAGATCGTGATGTCTTGCCGGGGTTCAGAGATGTCACCCGTGTTGTCCGCGCGACGGTGCCACGTCAGAGGGGGTGGTACCGTCCCGAGCGATTACGGCTTGAGACAGTTTATCCCCTTGGCTTGTTTCGAGCCTGGTCTTGGCTAGACCTGAACTGGCGAATTTTGAGCTTTCCCAGACCGATTATGACACCTGGCAGCCCCCAGTCTGTAGCGCATGTTACCAATGAGCTTGAACCCCGAGGGCGCGGGAGTGAGGATTTTGATCAGCTACGAGATTTTGTATTCGGTGATGATCAACGACGTATCCACTGGCGGGTTAGTGCAAAAGTGAATCGTTTGATCGTAAAAGAATTCACAGCCGGAGGCGCCTCGAACGAGTGGTTGCGACTGGATGATTTCAGCGGGGATTCGATTGAAACTGCGCTGGGTAAGATGGCGTATTGGGTGCAGGTGTATACCCGTGAGCAGCGCGCCTTTGGGCTTGATCTTGTGCAGCAAAGGCTTGAGATCGATGGCGGGCCGGAACACGAGCGAGCAGCGCTTAGAGCACTGGCGCTCTATGCTTCGGATCAGGGTTGATCGATATGCCCAGTCGCCTCACGTTCACTTGGATGTTAGCGGGCCAGAGCATTATGCTGCTTCCCCACTGGGAAAGATTGCCTTTTGTAATCTCGCTGTTAACGGGTATCGCCCTTTGTTATGGCCTTGGTCGTTTATTTGAACGTTTAGCCGTTTGGCCAACAGTGACCAAGCTTGCGTGGGTGCTGCTTGGTTGGTCCACTTTGTGGATTGAGTATCAGAGTTTGATGGTGCTTGATTTTTGGGTTGGATTATTGCTCCTGATGTACTCTGGAAAACTTTTTGAGCTGCATCGTGCTCGAGATGTCTATCAAGTGGTCTTCCTTGGTTACTTTGTAGGAATGACCCACTTTCTCTTCAACGAATCGATACTGCAGACGACTTTGACCCTGTTGGGGCTTCTCACGGTCTCAGCGAGCTTGGTGGCGATGCATCATACAGCTCAGCCCGGCCAGGGCTTAAAACCAATAAAAAAGGCGACATGGATGTTCGCCCAGGCGATTCCCTTGTTATTGATATTGTTTGTATTTTTTCCTCGACTGAGCCCTTTTTGGACGATCCCGTTGCAGCAGGGTCTGGGGGTTACAGGCCTGAGCACTCAGGTGACGCTTGGTGATATCAGTCAACTGGTGCGCTCGGATGCTCTGGCATTTCGGGCCTCCTTTACCCGAGATCCGCCCCGCTCTAAGGACCTGTATTGGCGAACTTTAGTGCTCTCGGAGTTTGATGGTCGAACCTGGCGAGTTGGCCCGACGACCGAAGCGAGTCTTGGTCCGTTTCCTCAAGGTGAATCGGTTGATTATTCGATGTTGGTACAGCCAACTCGGGTCGCTTATGTGCCCTCTTTGGCGAGGGTTGTGATGGTTCAAGGTGGTGGGACCAAGGTTGAACCGCCGGGTATCGTCCGCGCTGAGCGGCCGATCTTGGATCGACAGCGTTTTGAAATGCGAAGCAGGGTCTCCGATAAATTTAACGAACCTTTAGCGCGAACTGCGTTAGAGCAGTACACGAGGCTGCCCAGTACAGGAAGCCCAAGAGCCAGAGCTTTTGCTGATGCTTTAGGGCAGTCTGGGAAAAGTCCTAAGGAAATTGTCCAATCCCTGTTGGGGTGGTTTGCCCAGGATTTCTCCTACACATTAAACCCTGCCAGCCCATTGGGTGACCCAATTGATCATTTCTTATTTGATACACAGCGTGGGTTTTGCGAGCACTTTGCGTCGAGTTTTACGTTTATGATGCGGGCGGCAGGCGTGCCGTCTCGACTTGTTTTGGGCTATCAAGGGGGCCAATACAATGAGATTGGAAACTATATTGAGGTTCGACAGTTCGATGCCCACGCTTGGTCAGAAGTTTGGATTGAGCAGGTTGGATGGCTCCGCATTGATCCTACGGCGGCAATTGCGCCAAGCCGAATTGAATCAGGTATTGGGTCGTTGACGTTATCTGAAATGAGCCTTTTTGATGGAGAGGCCTGGTCGTACTTTAGACTTCGGAGTTTGACTTGGTTCTATGAGGCGCAGCTTCGCTGGCAAGCGGTCAGTCATGTTTGGGATCGAGCTGTCGTGAACTACGATCAATCTGAGCAGCTTGATTTGGTCAGTGAATTTTGGCCGGAAGTCGATTTAAATGATCTCGGACACCTCGCGCTAGGATTGTTCTTTATTGGGTTTGGGGTGGTTTCTCTTGGGCTCTTGTTGCCTGCGGCGCTTCCCAATACCGCTCAGGAAGTTCGCTGGTATCGACAGTTTCAGCACTTGGCGACCCTGCGGAGCTCAGTGGAACCGAATTTAACGTTGAGTATTGAGCACCTGCATCGAGCGTGGTCTGAAGTCGAGCCAGAGACCGCAGATCTAGCTGTCCCTTTTGTTGAACGTTTTGTTGCGCATCGGTATCAGCGCGCCAAGAATGTTTCGTCAATGTCGGTTTGGAGCGCGCTAATCTTGCTCAGGTGGAAGTTGGCATGTCTTCGCCTCAAATTATTGTGGCGGGGAAGAGCATCGGGACCAGGAGCACCAAAGCGAGGGCTTTCCCGCTTTGGTGCTTGATGAGGCCTCTTTCACGACTCAGAGGAGAGAAGGGTTTCTTCTTAACTTGCGCGGTTCAAACTAGCCGGTCGTTACCACGTTAACGGCAGGGATCAGTGCGTTATCCGCAGATTTTTGAAAGGAATCGATTTCATTGAAGTTAAGGTATCGATATATATCCTCACTGAAGGGTTCGAGTTTATTCGCATAACTCAGATATTCCTCCACGGTAGGAAGTTTCCCTAAAATACTAGCGACTGCAGCAAGCTCCGCAGACGCCAAAAACACGTCCGCGCCATCGCCGAGTCTATTGGGGAAGTTTCGAGTTGATGTTGAAACGGCTGTAGAGTTGGGGGCTATGCGTGCCTGATTACCCATACACAGTGAGCATCCGGGCATCTCAGTGCGGGCACCGGCTTGAGCGAATACATTATAGACGCCTTCCTCCATCAGTTGATGCTCGTCCATTTTAGTCGGTGGCGAGATCCAGAGTCTGGTAGGGATTGAACGAGCTTGTTCGAGCATGTTCGCCGCCGCTCTGAAGTGACCAATGTTGGTCATACAAGAGCCAATGAAAACTTCATCGATGGCGCGCCCAGCGACCTCTGACAGAGGCTTGATATCGTCTGGATCGTTCGGGCAGGCGAGCAAGGGCTCCTTGATTTGATCGAGATCAATTTCGATGATTTCGAAATACTCTGCATCTTCATCGGGTGACATCAGAACGGGATTTGCGAGCCACTCTTCCATTGAAGCTATTCGTCTGGCAATGGTTCTTGCGTCGCCATAGCCCTCAGCAATCATCCACTTCAGCAGCGTCACATTGGAGGTCAGATACTCGGTGATCGGAGCCTCTCCGAGTCTGATGGTGCAGCCGCCGGCAGATCGCTCTGCAGAGGCATCGGAAATTTCGAAGGCTTGTTCAACCTTTAAGTCTGGCAAACCTTCGATCTCTAGAATTCGGCCACTGAACACATTTTTCTTGCCTTCTTTCTCAACTGTCAAAAGGCCGCGCTGAATGGCGGCATAGGGAATGGCATTGACGAGATCACGAAGGGTGATGCCGGGCTGGATCTCTCCTTTGAAGCGAACCAAGACAGACTCTGGCATATCAAGCGGCATTACCCCGAGCGCGGCGGCAAAGGCGACAAGCCCAGAACCAGCAGGGAAACTGATACCAATCGGGAAACGCGTATGCGAGTCTCCGCCAGTTCCAACGGTGTCGGGCAGCAACATGCGATTGAGCCATGAGTGAATAATACCGTCTCCCGGACGGAGCGCGACACCGCCTCGTGTTTGAATGAAGTCGGGTAACTGGTGCTGAGTTTCAATATCCACCGGTTTTGGGTAGGCGGCGGTATGACAGAAAGACTGCATGACCAAATCCGCAGAGAAACCAAGGCAGGCAAGCTCTTTGAGTTCATCCCGGGTCATAGGCCCCGTTGTATCTTGCGAGCCAACCGTGGTCATCCTCGGCTCACAGTAGTCTCCCGGGCGGATACCGGGTAGACCGCAGGCTTTGCCCACAATTTTCTGTGCGAGGGTGAAACCTTGATCGGAGGCGGCGGCGGGTTGATCTTTGCTGAAGATATCAGAGCCCCCAAGTTTGAGCGTTGACCGCGCTCTTTCGGTTAAGCCGCGACCAATGATTAAAGGGATTCTGCCACCGGCTCTGACTTCGTCTAAAAGCACTTCGTTAGAGAGCGAAAAAGTCGTCAGAGTCGCTCCATTCTCATCAGTTATTTTTCCTTCGAAAGGGTGGATGTTAATCACTTGACCCATTGTGAGCATGCTGACATCGCACTCGATCGGGAGCGCTCCCGCATCTTCCATGGTGTTAAAAAAGATCGGTGCGATTTTACCGCCCAGCACGAATCCGCCGTCTCTCTTGTTTGGAATATGAGGGATATCATCGCCCATATGCCAGAGCACTGAGTTGGTTGCAGATTTTCGAGAGGAGCCGGTCCCAACAACATCGCCAACGTAGACCAGCGGATGGCCCTGCTCCTTAAGGCGAGCAATGGTGCCGAGTGGATCATCCATCGTTTTGACTAACATTGATTGTGCGTGCAGTGGGATGTCAGGACGGCTCCATGCATCACCAGCCGGAGAAAGATCATCAGTGTTGGTTTCGCCATCCACTTTAAAAACAGTCACCGTGATACTCGGCGCAAGTGCTGGTTTCCGGGTGAACCAATCGGCGTCCGCCCAGGATTTTAATACACCCGCCGCATGGTCATTCGTTGCTGCTTTTTCTACAACGTCGTGGAAGGCATCAAACATTAATAGCGTGTTACTCAGCGCAAAAGCCGCTTCTTCAGCAACCGCCTCATGATCTAAGAGGTCAATGAGTGGCCCAATGTTGTAGCCGCCCAACATCGTGCCGAGAAGGGTTGTTGCTTGCTTTGGGTTGATTAAAGGAGATTGAACTTCGTTCTTTGCCAGCGCGGCCAAAAAACCAGCCTTGATGTAAGCCGCGTCATCAACGCCTGCAGGTACTCGATCGCTCAAAAGCGCGACGAGATCAATAGTATTTTCTGCGGGCGGCGCCACTAAGAGTTCGGTGAGGGCCTGTACTTGTTCGGCGTTCAATGCTTTCGGTGCAATGCCTTCGGCGGCGCGTTGCATGACATGTTCTTGGTAGGCTTCTAGCACGGTTCAATCCTTCTTCATGGTCCGGTGTTTTGGCCAGCAGAGGCTGGTAGAATGAGGCGCAATGTTACACTAAAGTCCCTTTAAATTTAAGCGTCTCTGGTCTTCGGGCGCCTTGGTCATCGACATGAAGTATACGCAGTTATCGTTAGTGCCAACGCCGGACGTCTGGCTGGAGGAAGCTTCTGATCAGCTCGTTGTTTTGCTGACTGATCATGCCAACTGCGAAAAAAAAGCCGCCTCCACGGCGCTAAACTTGATGTATCGTTACGTTGAGTATCCCGAACTTTTAGAGTCACTCTCCAAGCTTGCGCGGGAAGAACTTCGGCATTTTGAGCAGGTCCTCCGTTTGATGCGTGATCGTGGCATGGCCTATGAGCAAATAGCTTCAGCTCGTTACGCCGGAGCCTTGCGAAAACTGGTACGAACCCATGAGCCAATGCGCTTACTTGATCTGTTGGTGATGTCGGCTGTCGTTGAGGCGAGGAGTTGCGAGCGTTTTGGTCGACTTTGTGAGG
>Ga0213863_10003801_pt1 | contig 10286 bp, 12 predicted proteins | sample PICome_8_FD_160128 | JGI IMG/M metagenome (GOLD analysis project Ga0213863, IMG submission 160128) | Coastal seawater microbial communities near Pivers Island, North Carolina, United States - PICO497 | ecosystem: Environmental > Aquatic > Marine > Coastal | place: USA: North Carolina... | reverse complement strand
CTTTCTCGAAACGTTTAAACACTGAACGATCTAGTCCACCTTCAAACTTAATACCTTGCATCATCTCATAACCATTGATTTCAAAGTGACCACCTAACCAATCACACTTGGCAGTCTCTAGGAACTTCATAGTCTTTTCTTCATTTTCAGCATCGATCCACGGCACTAGTCCAATCTTGAACCCATCATATTCCATGACGGTTGGATCAGATATAATATTGATCTCATTCATGTAATGACCAAGGAGTTCCTTGAGAGAGTTTAGTTCTCCTGTATTTTTGTAGAAGGTGTCATGGTTTCCTCGTATAATATCCATTGTGATTCCAAGGTCTCGTAGAGGCTTGAGAAAATGTTTCCGATTACAGTTAAGTGCTCTAAAATTAATGTACTTTCGATTATCGTAATAATCGCCCAAGTGAATAATATGAGTAATATCATTTTCCACAAGATACGGAAAAAAGGTATCAGTATAGAATTTATCAGCGTTGGCAATAAACATATCGCTACTATTACGTATGCCACAGTGAGTATCATTTAGTATCGCTATCTTCATAAAAAATCGCTTAAGTCCGAATCAACAGAGACTGTTTTCTTGAGCCGTTTAATGGCTTTCTTTTCTTCTTGTGCAAATATTTTAAACTCATCATCTTTCTCCTTCACTTTATCAATACGGTCTTTCAATGTGTCTACAAATGCTTGTACTGCAGCAGTAGACCCATCATCACCATTTGTAATAATATATTCTTCAATACCAGAGGATGCCATATATTTAAGCTTGACATCTTGTTGTTTTTTTTCCTTTGCAATGCGTCTAAGAAAAGCGTACCATGAAATCTGAGTAAAATATGCAAATGCATTAGGATTGCCTGTACGTGTGGCTGCTTCGATATTATAGTTCTCTATAGCTTTGAGACAGTTCTCTACAGCATCCATTACCATCTCTTCACGATACGTGTATCGAATGAAGTTAGATTTATGTGACAAGCCTTCAGATATTTTAAGAAAACAAGATGCAATATAATCAGGTACAATAGGTAATTGTTCATCTGCTTCTTTGGCAGCTTTAACTTTAGTACAATATTCCACAACAGCTAGAGAAAACTCTTTGTTGTTTACGTAATGAATACTTTTGCGCTTTTCTCTTGCCATAATAAATCCTTCAATAAGCTTGAGTATATCAAATATTTTTTTTGTAGTCAAGTGTTTTTTTTACTTGACGAATCACTCACTCATGTATATAATAAAAGAGTGGTTAGTTGAGGTAGGTAATATACCTAATGTATTCTATCATTTTTAGATGGAAATGTTAATATATTATTTGTAGTAGATTGATCTGAATCTTCATTATACAGTTGTTTCATTTTCTCAACATACTTTTCAACTTTCTCCATTAATTCTTCTTCAGACAATTCAGTATTTTCTATAGCTTCTTGATAGTTCTTAAGCATAACAAGATCAGGATTAGCTTCTCCCATTACATGGGTTCCTTCTAGAGATATGAACTTCTCATCTCCTTCTTGAAGTGCCATCCATGGTCTAAATGCATAATACCTATTACCTTTATCATCAAAAGTAGTTCTTATCATTAAGACTCTACGAATAACCATACCAGTAAAATCATCTGAAGGCCATTCAATAACCTCACAGATTATCTCTTCTCCACTGATTAGTTTAAATTGTTTTATTTCTTTCATACTCATTATATATCTACCTTAACAATCTTATATTTGAACTGTTCTTTTTCATATATCTTTACTCTTTCTGCTGAGTGAAGTAATGTGTAGTTTCTTCTTGTTTTCCAATGCAGATCATCTGCGACATCAAATAACTTTGTTTGTCTTCCATTGTCTGACTGTCGAAGACCACGCCCAATACTCTGCAAAACTTTGATTTGGGATTTGCTTGGTGAAGCGAATATGATATTATGAAGATTGCGAATATTAATACCAGTGCTGAATGTTCCCAAGGATGCGACAATGATTGAGTCCTTTTGTTTTTCAACGATCTTTCTAATGGCTTCTCTATCATCTGTCTTTACATCACCACTTACAAAAAATACTTTTCTTTTTTCACCACACTTGTCTTGTATCATCTCAAAGAGAGGTTTTCCATGAGCATCCACACGATTGTATAAGACAAGAGTATTTCCCTCGCAATCAATAGCCAAATTAGAAATGAGCCTATTACGAGACTCGTTTCCAATGATAAAGTCAATCTCTTCCTGATAAGTCCTTTTACCAAAGTTTTTTCTAACCTTTTCCGAATAGTTTAATAATAGTACCTTTATATCTAAATCTGCTAGGGTATTATCATCTTGTAAGGCTTTGGTTGTTGTGACGCTGTATACCGGCCCGAATAGCCCTTCTAGGACCAATTTGTGAGTTAGTGTGCCATCAAGCGTTCCTGTGGTTCCAAACCTATATTTTGCCTCTGTTGCCTTATTCATGATAGATGACAATGACTTTGACTTAAAGCCATGACACTCATCCCCTATAACCATACCAAACTGTTCAAACCATTTCTTAGGGTATTTATATATGCTTTGCCATGTAGATATTACTATGGCCTTATCTGTATTCTTACTCTTTCCTGAGTATATCCTATGCATTCCATGTTCACCCATACCATAATCGATAAAGTCTTGATGCATTTGTTCGACCAAAGATGTTGTGGGAACAATGATCAGAACACGTGATGCTTTTGGATAACCAACTCCTTCTGTGATATACTGCAACCAAAACTTGGCAAGGATATAAATCATAAACGATTTGCCAGATCCTGTAGGAGAAAGAAGTATTCCTCTACTACGCTCTATTGCTGTCTTAATGGCATCGTACTGATAGTCTCTAGGTTGGAATGGTAGGTTATCATTTTGCAAGTAATGATCTAACTCTCTAACACTGTCTTTGACTAAAGGAAAGCCGTACCTACTTTCTTCTGTGTCTAGGGTATAACCACGTTCTTCACAAAACTTTACAAGATAAACATATAACCCTGCATTCAACTCTCCTGTCATTCTATTGAATAGCTTTATCTTTCCATCCCATATTTTATTTTTATAGGCTGGCATAAACTTGTAACCAGGAACATAAAATGAGAAGTAATCAGATAGTTCGTATGCGAACCCACCTTCGCAATCAACATACATCATACTATAATCTTTTAGTTTGACTGTAATATCAGCCATTCTCTTTTTGTTCTCTGTACATTTGTCTTACCTTAATAAACTCTTGTAGGTAGTCGTGTGTGTTAACTGTAAATACCTGAGGTTCACTGTGATCCACTGCAATAATAATCACACCTTGCTTGATAGGCACACCTGTGCGCTCATAGAATGCTGCAGCATAAAAAGATGCTTGAATAAAGTAGTTGCTGATCCATTCTACTTTCTTTGGCTTACGACTTGTTTTGAAGTCAATAACTGACAACTCACCATCATACTCAGCAATACAGTCCACTTGACCTGCACACTGCAGTCTGTCACTGTAAAGGTATTCTTCTTGAAACCAAATGTTATTTACTTTATGATCTATGATATCTTTTATATGACTAAACGTGAATAGGTTGTTAGGTAAAACATCCTTATCCCAATCTTCAACATTGTCAAGATAATCTTCTGCTAACTTGTGTACAGAAGTGCCTCTTGTTGCTGCTTGATGAGAGATTTTATTGGCTTCTTCTTCGCCAACTCTTTTACGCCACTTCATAATACTATCTCTACTTAAGAGACTTAGTACTGTAGTGATAGAGGGGTAGGCATTGCCATCAGGGGTAAAATACTTACGTCCACCCTTCGCTGTCTTTCTAGTCATTTTTGGTAAACTAATACCATGATCTACATGATTAAACATTATCCACCTGCTTCAAACACCTTCCATTTTATAATATTACCAATAGTTTGATGTCGCCACTTCAGGGTATCAACTATATCTGTAAGGGTATTTATAAGGGTTTTTAGGTACTCTATTTTCAACTCAGACTCTTGTATTTCTTTGTCAGAGTCGTAGTAATGGTTCATGTCTCCCTTGAGAACTTTAAGACCATCAAGAGGATCGTAAGCCCAACCACGTGCCTCTATTTCAAACTGATCCATCTTACCGTTGTAGTACAGCCATTTATCTTTGAGTAAAGACTTTTGATCCATCTCATACTTTTTGAGGCGCAACTTAGCATTGGCTAATGCACCAAGATACTTAGCGTGTAGGTTAGGTGTTAAACGAGAGGTTTCTGCTAAATCATTTCTAGGGATTTGACAATCTTCTTGCCAAGCCTCAAGAACATCTTCTAATGTTTTCATAATGTACTTTCGTTGTGGTTATTTCAATTCAAAATAAGAAAATCTAAACGATGCAGGAAATGTTATAAATGTAACGTCACCTGAGGTTGACTCCAACGTCATATCCCCTAGACTTGTTGGCATACTATCTATATATCTTATCTGCCTAACTTTGTTGTTATGGCTACTCAAAATGCTAAGTGTTATGTCAGCATAAGTTGGTGGCTTTGTAGATGTTCTACCTAACGGTGTTCTGTCTTCTTGTTCGATAGTTCTCTGCAACCAGTTATACATTTCAGTGTACGCATTTAAATTTTCATCAACAATAATCATAGCAGTTAATTCGCCAAATGTCAACTTGTCTCCTGTGAATGGCACAGAGGTGACCCTCTTGAATGGCATCTCTACAGGGTTAGATGATAGAGAAGGGTGCAATACAGTTTGGGCAAAGAACTCTAGGTTCTGAAAATGCTTGTGGTCTATAGTAAGTTTGAACGCATTAGGCTGCAGGTAGTTGACATTGTTCAACCCTGACGATGCTGATGATGTTAGTACTTCTAGACTAGGATTTAATGTAGGCATAGGTTGTTCCTAAAAAACTTTATATACCTCTATTTATATGCTTGACAAACACTATTTTATATGTTACAAAAGTATGTAATCAAGAGAAAGAGAGAATCATTATGATCGCTATGCCTTATACCTACATTACTCCAATGTCTTTTGAAGAAGCTTCTAGTCTTATTAAGACTTGGGCCAACAACGAATTGCTTGAAAGTATGGAGCTTCTTTTAGATACTTACAATGATTTCATGAATGAAGATCCTGATGAAGATGCTGAAGATGATTTCTATGATACCTATCAGTATGAAATCAGTGCCTACAATAAAGTGTTTGCTGATATGCAACCTTTGTTTTCATAAAAAAAGGTCCACCGAACTACCGAAGTGGACCTTAGTTGGGAGGGTTGAACCCCTCCCTTTTTTATATTTGATCTTATGTGAGGATGTTGTCCACACGGAAGATTCTGTAGTACTGGTTTGTACGTGCAGTTGCAAGACCATCTGCAGGTGAAGCACCTACGAATGGGTTTGACGCCATGCCATAACGAGTTTTGAACCCGATACGTGGCTGGAAGTCGTTCTCACCTACGGCACGAACCATTGTCAACGGTACGTATGGGCAGTAGAATACACCTGCGTCATATGGGTTTGTACCTTTGTAGCCTACGTTGATGTAGTCTGATGTTGCATATGGATCGATGTACACACGCATACGACCATTCAGAACACCTGCGAAAGTGTTACCTGTGTCATCAACATTCAAGTTGGTTGACAGTGCAGGTGAATAGTCCAACATGCCTGAAGCAGCCAAAGCAGAAGCAACGTCTGAAGAACAGATAATGAAGTTACCTTTACCTCTACGTGTTTCTTTTGCGATTACGTTTGCTTCACGATCAAGCTGTACGCCCAAGCCTTTGAACTTCTCAGCAGACCAACGACCATCAGCATCGCTTGACAAGTCAAAGATACCTTTGGTTGTTACGTTTGCTTGACGTGCGCCGACTTTAGCTTGGCTGTTGATTGTACGGATTACTTCACGGTTGATTTCCGCAAGAATCTCTGTTGACAAGATGTTTGCCAACTCTGTTTCAGCGTCAAGACCATGAATAGCTTTCAGATCCTGTGCCAGTTCCAGAGTGTACTCAGCTTTCAAAGCACGTGACTTCGCAGTCACTGTTGCTTTTTCAATGCTGAAACCCATTTCTGCAAATGACTCACCTGTGTTACCAAGTGCTTCAGCTTCAGTTGTGGTGTATGCATCACCTGTGTATGGAGCATAATCTGCACCAGAGTCAACGATAGAACCGCCGCCATCTGTGTCAGTTACGCCAGCCAAACCTGATGGTGAACCGTTAGCAGTTGTTGCTGAGTCACCTGAGAAGCCTACTGCAGCTTCGTTGAACAGTGCTTCATCATCAACTGATACACCAGCTTTTGTGGTTTTGTACTTTGACTTCATTGCGAAGATCAAACCAGTTGGACCTGACATAGGCTGAACACCTGCAACGTCATATGCCATCATGTTTGGCATCGCACGTCTTACGAGTGAGATCAGGATTGGGTTCCAGTTATCTGCTGCACCAGTTGCTGCAGTACCTGCACCTGCAGCGTTAGCTGCGGTTTCTTGTAAACCTTGCTCACGCAGGGCATTTTCTGTGTTTTCAAGAACGGCTGCAGTAACGGAACGCTTGTGTGCATCGGTAATAGTACCGGCAGACTCTTCGTTCAATACTGGAGACCATTTCTCTACGAGACGATCATAAGTTTCCATAATTGGATCTCCTTAACTTACTTAGTTTTTCTTAGGGCTGTTAAATATTGCTCCATCATCGCTGAAGTTTCTACAGCTTCATCGGCTGTGTCATCTTCTGACTCTTCTGCGATAACAGATGTAGCGGTCTTCTGTGAGAAGTATGATTCTTTCAGTGTCAATACCTTAGAGGCGAATGACTCTGCGTCCTCAAAATCTACAGATTCTGCTAGTTTGGCAAGCTTTTCAACCTGAGTTTCTGCCAGATCTTTTGACGCTTCACGAATAATCGCATCACGCTTGTAAGATACTAGCTCTTCTTGGATTGTCATAGCTTTAGCAACTGCTTCGTTGTACTGTTCTTCTAGTTCTTCGTTAGCTGTTGCCAGTTCGTCTACTAGGTCAACTTTGGACTCAGGAACTTCAACATAAGATTCTACAAACAAGTCTTTCAACTTATCCATGAAACCTTCTGCGATTTCTGAACGAAGTCCAGATTGAATCGCAAGTTTGTTTTCTTCCATCCAACTTTCAACCACATAGTTGAGGTAGCTGTCTACTTTCTCAACAAGATCAGCTTTTGTTGACTGAATTTCTTCATCAAGTTGTTCTTGATATTCAGTTTCCAAACGGTTGATCTCTTCTGAGATTTTTGACTTTACCGCTGCTTCAAAGATTACTGCAGTTTTGGCTTTAAACTCATCGCTGAGTGTTGCCTCAGATTCAACAAGAGCATTTAAGTCTTCACTAAAATCTCCATCAATCTCTACTGACTCCGCTTTCATTGGTGTTGCAGAACCCTTTTGCATTGGTTCGCTGTTGCTCTTATCACCCTTGCGCTTTTTAGCGACAGGTGCTTTAGTCTCTGCCGCATCATTAGCAGCAAGCGACTGAGCTTCAGCATTCTTAGGATCGTGTGCTTCTTCGACTTCCATCTCGTCTAGAAGTTCCACATCCTGCTCTTCGATTTGATCAGTCATGTTTGACTCCTTAATCATGTTTGTTTCAATAACGAGAGGAAATTTTTATACTCACGAACCTGCGTCTCATAAAGATCCGCACGTGGAGCACGTTTGATTTCAGTCTCTATTCTTTCAATTTCTTGAGCTTCAATGATGCCATTATTCCAGACCCACTCAACACCTTCCATTATTCCATTAACAAAAGCATTCGGTGCAGATGGATCTTGTACGATATCAACCGTATTAAGCATAAAGTCATCTTTGACGTACATAGTTCCGTTACGTTGCTCAAGGCTACCCATACCACGAGTCGAGACACCTAGTTGAACACCACCTTCTAGTAAACCTTTTACAATATTACCCATAGGAGTATCCAGTATCTGTGCCTTCCCCACAACATCATTTCCCTTCCAAGAAAGTTCTGTGATCTTGTGAGATACTTTATCCAAGTTAACAGTTGGTCCATCAGGGTGATTTAACTCACCCACCGCTCTGTTCTTGGAAACTTGTTCTGAAACATATTTATCTACAGCCTTTTCCATAATAGGCTTTGGATAGATACGTCCGTTTCTGTTCTTAGATTCAGCTTGCATAAAGACACCCTCAATCACATGTGATTTTGAGCCATCTTCTTTTTTCTCTACGATGCACTGAACATTTGTTTCAGTGTATTCTGTTATAAGCTTCATCTAGTTAACCTTTATATTGCTTGACAAACTCTTTAGCCATCTTCTCAGCTTCTTTCTGAGACTTATAACTATCTAGTCTATCACCATCGATATACACGACAAATCCGTTCTTTTCCTTAGTGATCTTTACAGGAATACGATCAATCTTAGTATCCAAGATTGTGTTCCCAGAAGGCTTTCTTCCTGCAAGTTCTCTGATATCTTTAAATGTTTTTGCCATGTTTTTATTTTTCTTTTATTTATACTAAAAAGATTTTTGGTATACTATTGTTCTTCTTCATCTTCTTCTGTATCATCTTCTAGCTCATCTAGTGCGGCTTCGACTTCTTCCTCTGAAGGATCGTTTTCATCTAACTCAGCCTCTGCGCCATTGAACATTTGATCTGCTACTGCAACCTTTTCCTGTTCAAGCGCATCACTCATCTTGTCTGCTAAAAGTTCGTGAAAAGTTGGTGCTGCTGTAGCAAAATCTTTATCGACAATAGCATCAATAAAATCGTGTAGTTTTGTGTCTGGACTCATTTGCGGTTCACTCATTGATCTTCATCCTCATCATTGTTTATTTCTCCAGCTTGCGTTTCTTTTGCAATCTGATCTTTCATTTGTTTCATACCATCATCATCTAACATCAGAATGTTTTTCATGACATACTCTTTAGAGAAGAACTCTCCGACATACTGTTGTACTTGATCAAGAGTTTGTAATCTGTTTGCAAGTAACTCAGCATCTTTAAGTTCTGTAAAGTGGTTATCCCTTATATAGTCAACTGAAATATCATTCTTCCACTGATCCCAATCTTCTTCAGTAATCAAACCTTTCATGATTAACTGTTTCTTAAGGATCTCTGTGAATAGCATTCCAAATCTATTACGAAGTCTATCGACAAACTTTTGAAACTTGACTTCATCTCTAGAGATTTCTGTGGATCTACCAAGAGAGAACTGTGCCTCTTGCTCTAATCTATTGATAGGTACATTCAGTGAACGATATAATCTCTTTTGAAAGTAGATAATATCATCAATCTGTCCAAGGTTTTCACCACCAGGCAATGTGGAAATCTCTGTGCCTCTACCACCTTCTCTACGTGGCAACCAAAAGTCTTCAAGCATTGACATATGTTTACGATCATCTCTGATCTTACCTGTGTCAGCATCATAGACAAGTTTATTACGGTAACGTGCCATGATATCTTTCATGTACGTTTCTGCCTTACCTCTTGGTAAGTTACCAACATCGATATAGAAGATGCGTCTCTCAGGTGCTCTAGCTAATCTGTAAATAACTAGCGAGTCTTCCATCATACGTAACTGGTTAATCGGTTTCAGTGCTTTATGTAAGTGCGAAACGACACGCTTACGGTCAACATCCAAAAGACCTGATGTGACATAACTAACAGAGTCTGTAGAAAGCTTTACACCCTGATTAGTACCGCCCGGTTTCTCCTGATAGATGTAGAACTCATTGACATTATCAATAAGACTTGCACCAGTTACAGGATCTTTTTTCTTCTTTACTTCTTTTACTTTACGAATCTTTGTTGCATCAACAGGTCTGATCTCCTGAATACCTAGCTTTAGGTTTTTCTCATCAACAACCAAGTGATGATAGATACGACCATCAACATACCAACGTCTGAAAATATCATGACCTAAATCGTTAAAGTTAAGCATCGAAACAACGTTTTCGAACTCTTCATTGATTTGTTTCTTAAGTGACTCGCTTAAACCCTCAACCTTATCCATCGTCAAGGATATTGAGCTTTCACCTTCACCCGAAATAACAGATTCGTTTACAATATCCTCAATGGCTGCGTCTACCTCAGGATGAGTGGCAACTGCACGATATTGTCTAATGTTCTGTAAGTTATCTTTAGCGTGATCTTCACCACCAAGGTTTACGTAAGTACCATAATGAGCACCTGCAGCAGTAACGTATCCTGCACCATCCTGATCTGTGGGTGGCACAATAGATTGTAACTTCTCTTGAGAAGTATCTTTTTTACGTTTTATTTCAAAACCAAATAATGTAATGCCGTTGTTCTCAGCC
>Ga0213863_10003796_pt1 | contig 10298 bp, 2 predicted proteins | sample PICome_8_FD_160128 | JGI IMG/M metagenome (GOLD analysis project Ga0213863, IMG submission 160128) | Coastal seawater microbial communities near Pivers Island, North Carolina, United States - PICO497 | ecosystem: Environmental > Aquatic > Marine > Coastal | place: USA: North Carolina | collected... | reverse complement strand
AACAATTGATCTTGCGCTCGTTATTAAGAACTACTGGGGTATGGCAGACAATGTCGAGGTGACATTGGAGGCGCAGGCAAGAGGTGCTGTAGCGGGTCCCGATCCTTATGTGACCTGGGAAGTCCCTACTGTAAATTACGGTGGAATTGGAAGCTTTAATCAGGATGATAACGGCCTAATTTACGACGAAAATCAATTAATAACGGGGGTCAACTTACCCTTCAGATTCACAGTATCTGGGGACACTCCTAACGAGCACATCCTGCCGCTCGTTGTGACTATGACAGCCACTAATGGGCTCGATCCCTCCGATACTGATCAGTACCAAACTGTCTCTCGTTTCAATCTGATTGTTCAACGGGGCCGCGAGTTACCTCGGGTTATCGATTCGGACGCTGAAGGCACTGACGGCGGATTAATAGATACAGATGGCATCGAGGATGGCGTGGTCACCATTGATTCATCAACTCTGTGGTTAATAGATAACCCAGTCTTAGTGGCATCAGGCACAACTTTAAAGATTAACCCGGGGGTTACTCTGCAGTTTTGGGGAACTCAGCCAGACGACACCTACGCGGTTTTTGAGAATACGTACCTTCAAGTCGAGGGTGTTCTTGATATAGAGGGCACTATTGAAGAACCCGTTACTCTGAAGCCCTCGGACCTCTTTCCGGACAGAGGCGTTGTGATAGACAACCGTGGCGTGGTCAATGTGAGGTACGCGAACCTATATAACCTGTCGAAGCAACGTTATGACGTTACTGGTTACGAAAATTACCTGTTTGACGTGATTGATCACTCTCTGATCTCTCGTGTGGTGACGGATCGAGCTATTGCAGTGAAGAGAGTGGATAATGGCGCCTATGCGTCACAACCGACGCCAACTTTTGGTGCGAGAACGATTAGTAATTCGCGTATTCATAGATTAGGTTATGAAGGTCCCGGTGCTACTGAAGTCGATAATATCACCTCTTACGCGTACACGGCTTATTTGAGTAATAAGGAGAGTCAAGATTACTGGGGGGATGCAATTACTTGGTTGCACATGCATTCCTCGCTTCTCGATAACTCTTTCTTAGCTTCACGATCTGTGGATAGCCGATTTTTGCCTGACCTGACGGACTCGGTTTTCCTTAACAGTAATCAGTCGTGGGTGAACTCGCGCGGTGACAGGGTAACTCAGGGAAGTAAGGGTCAATTGTCTTCATTCGCTATTAAATCTCGACCAATAGTGGCTGCTACCATGCAGTTTGAGGGCGGTACCTATGCTTTAGTTTATACCTTCAATCCGACAGATCCTGAATTTGACTCTACTATTGCGGAGTCGCGCGCACTATTGTTGCACGATTTTGCACAGTCAATGGAAGGGTCTTTAGCTGTTTACTCATCTGATGCCGAGAGAGACGCAATTCATACTTTCGTGAATGATATTTGGAACAGACTGGCTAATGATCTTCCAGAAACACTTCTGGATTTGTGCGGAAACTCCACCAGTTTTTGCGAATACATAAAAGAACAGAAGTACGTGATTGCCCCGTTTTATTACGGGCTTTTCAATGATGGAGATGGCTGGGGCTGGATTACAGGAGAGCAGCCAGCATTGGAGGGCTACGACCCCACCGTCATTACGATCTCAGACCGAAAGCTCTATAGCGCCTATCTTTGGAGTCTTGGTCACGGTTCGGACAACGCCACCTCGCAAGTATTGATAGAGATCCCCTCGTTATTGAGTAGCGAGGAAGTGCAAAGTGCACTCGATCAATGGCGTGATGGCGGCAGTGCCACAGATGGTGCAAACGCAATATTGAACCAATGGTCAGACCCAACCCCCAACCATTGGATGGTGCTCCAAACCCCAAACAAGTACGACGACTTTGACTTGTTTGAAGATGTCGTTGACCTGACCAATTTTTATTGGGGTACACAGTCTGAAGAACTTGTACAAATGGCGGTTAAAAGTTACCAGACGGATTTTAATAAAATGCCTGCCAATATTTCGCCGATGCTTGCGCAGGCTCCAGAAGCTGCCTATCCGTTTGTGGTTGACGTCTCAATCAAAGACGAGAGCGGTAACGCGAGACCATCCTCTAGATTCGCTGCTGAACCGACGGTATGGGATATTTCTTTTAACAGGGATATGGATGCCTCGATACAGCCACTCGTAACCTTTGGACCTGATGTTCCTTACACTGACTTCACCGTCGGAGGGGATTGGGTGGATGCTAGGACCTGGCGTGGTAATTTGGTGATATCACCAGTCGCTACCGATGGTTATCAATATGTCCGTGTAGCGGGAGCGGTCGCCGCGGATGATCCGGGATTGGTCACGGGGGATGATAAAAAGCGATTTAGATTTGAAGTAATCACTTCCGGCACGGAGTCACTGAACCTCCAGGCTGTGGGTGGCGAAGGCTATGTGGATTTGTCTTGGAATCAGGATGATTACGACACCTTGCTAGGTTTCAATATCTACCGCTCAACTTCTGCTGACTCGGGCTTTATTCGCATCAACCAAACTTTGGTGGGCAACGAGGACAGATCCTATCGAGATGCTGACGTTGAACCGGGAGTCCGTTATTTCTACTACTTCACCGTGGCATTAGATGGGTCAGAGTCAGAGCCATCCAATACCGCTGCTGCTACGCCGATTGATACGGTCAAGCCGATCCTGTCTCACAACGTTATTTCAACGGCGCCCTACGGTAGTACCGTCTTAATACAGGCTGAGGTAACGGACAACATAGGTGTTCAAAGCGTTACGCTTTATTATCGAGGTATTGGCAGTACCGCTTATACGTCACTCGAGATGATCAATGCGTCGGGCAATACTTACCGTGCGTCAATCCCAGCGAGCGCAACACAGCCGCCAGGGGTCGAGTATTACATCGCTGCAACAGACGGCGCGAGCTACGCCTATAGCGGTCGAAGTACAAATCCAAATACGATATCTGTCGATAACGACCCGGTAATCTCAGCAGTAACACCATCGACAGGTTCGAGCAGTGGTGGTGACACCATCACAATTACGGGGAATAACTTTGCCGACGGAGCGTCTGTGAAGTTAGGCAATGCAACCTGCCAAGATGTAACGGTTGTCTCTTCCTCGCGAATCACGTGCGTTACGCCTGCCAGTGCACCTGAACTTGTGGCAGTGACAGTTGAAAATCCTGATGGTGGCCGAGGGGTCTTGACGAGTGCCTACACCTTCCTTGGAAACTCAACCTCACTGGTGCTTCCGGAGTTCCAAGCCTTCAGCGGTGAAACGGTCGATATTCCGCTCGCGATTGACCCTGTTGCGGGCTTGCAAAGCTTCTCGGCAGTTATCAGTTGGGACAATACACACCTTCAGATAGGAACTGTTGTCGCCGGACCTCTTATCGCCGGATGGGATTTCTCTTATGCGATGCTCGACGACAATACGGTAAAGGTCCAAGGCGCAAGTCGCGAGCGTGTTTCGGGCGCAGGCAACTTGGCTGTTCTTGAATTTTTAGTGCTGGCTGATGGAGAAGCTTCATCGATACTCGACATTGAAACAGCTCAGCTTAACGAGGGCACTATTGGCGTGACGCTCTTTGATGGCAGCTTCTCTGTATCTTCAGGGTTCACATTAGGTGGGGCGGTCAGGTACTGGGATACTGATCAGACGCCCATTGTCGCTGAGGTCACTTTAAACGGCCAACAGGACCAAACGACGGCAGGTGACTCGGGCAGTTATGAGTTCGCAGGTCTTGTTGATCAGCAGCAGACGCTCAAAGTAGAAAAGTCAGATGGAAACACTGACGCACTGAGAGCGTTTGACGCTTCATTGATTCTGAGCCACGCCCTGGGTACCGCGCCGCTCGCAGGCTCCGCCCTTGCTTCGGCAGACGTTACAGGTGATGGGACCGTATCAGAGCAAGACGCAGCCAAGGTCTTGGAAGTGGCTGCCGGTTTAGCGGGCTTACCGTTCCCCAACCAGGCTTCGATATGGAAATTCGATCCGGAGCAGATTCGTTACGATGGGTTAACCGAAAATATTAGCAACGCTAATTTCACCGGTTTATTCGTGGGAGATGTATCAGGAAACTGGGGCGATACCATCGTACAGTCTGCGGACGGATTGAGGTTAGAAGTAGAGGAGGTTTCCGAAGATGGCGTCGCTTTGGTAAGTGTGTTCATTGGAAGTTCGCTGAACCCTACGGCAATCAGTGCGATGGAGCTCTCCTTCTTGATGTCCGAGAAAGTCGCGTTACTGTCAGTTGAGCGAACCGAAGCCACGATTGGATGGTCGTTACCGCTGCTACGTATAGAAGATAATGTCGGTTCGTTGATGATGTATGACGACATTTCCGGTGCTGTCGTTGGGGAAACGCACGCTTTGACCCTTGCCTTCTCAATCGGTGATGCAGATCAAAGATTGGAGGGGATGTCGGGCTTTATCAATGAGAAACCATCCTATTTCTCCGGGCCTTTGCAACTAAAATTAGTAGATGATGGAGATGGGGATTTAATTCGCGATGGTGAGGACGCGTTCCCAGATGACCCCGCGGCATCACTAGACACCGATGGCGATGGTGCGCCAGACGAGTGGAATCTCAGCGCTTCACAGGACCTCATAGATACATCCGAGCTGGTGTTGGATGCATTCCCAGACGATTCGACTGAGTGGTTGGATACAGACTTGGATGGCATCGGAAATAATGGCGATTCTGATGACGATGATGACGGGATGCCAGACAGCTTTGAGAATGAGTTCGGTCTGGATGCTCTGGATTCCGGTGATTCAGAGTTGGATGCCGACTCTGACGGTGTAAATAATCTCGAGGAATACCTGAACAATACAGATCCATCGCAGGATGACTATGCACCGATACTCTTGGCTCCCGCTGATGTCGATGCAATATCCACTGGTCCACTGACAATTGTTGATCTTGGTGTGGCTGCCGCCACTGATGCAAGAGATGGCTCAGTTGCTGTTGTTGCGGACAATGAAGGCCCATTTAAACCAGGTGTCACTGTTGTTACTTGGTCGGCAACTGATGAGGCTGGAAATAAGTCAGCGGAGGAGCAAATCGTTTCAGTGACGCCACTGATCACGTTGGCCGCCGACACGCAATTAGTTGAGGGTAGCAATGCCAGTGTGCAAGTTTCATTGAACGGCGAAGCGGTTGATTACCCCGTCAGTGTTGAGTTGACAGTCGCTGGCTCCGCCGACGGTCTGAATGATCATAGTTTGCTCAATCAGACTGTTGTTTTAGAGCAGGGGACTCAGGTTTCTCTCGACTTCACAACCATTGATGACGGCGTTGGTGAGGGCAATGAGAGTATTGAATTAACTCTTAATAATCCTATTAATGCGTCGAAAGGGAGCCCCGAAAGTCTGACGATCCACCTTTCAGAGGAGAATATAGCGCCCAAAATTGTCATGGCGTTGTCACAAACCTCCGAGCAACGACCCAAGGTATTTAGCGACGAAGGGCTTGTAACCGTCATAGCGGACGTTTCAGACCTTAATGTCGATGATCAACACAGCTTCGACTGGTCTCTGTCGGATAATCGGCTCACTCGAGACAGTAGGTCTGCCCCGCACGAATTTATCTTTGATCCGAGCGTGTTAGGCGAAGGAACTTACACCTTGAAGGTGATGGTGACGGATGATGGTCTAACCCCATTGACCACAACTCTATCCACGGGTGTCTTAGTAAAGGCTAAAGCCGAGAGCCTCAGCGCTTCTTCTGATCTAGATGGTGACGGGTTATCAGATGCCGAGGAGGGTTACTCCGACTCTGATGGTGATCGGATATCCGACTACTTGGATAATTCCTCAGAGAAAGCCCTATTACCCTCTGACTTAAACAGTCCACAGCTTCAGACATCAGGTGGTGCTTTATTGCGGCTCGGAGATATCGCGGTCAACGCTGAGGTTCGCGGAGCTGAGATATCGCCCAAACATATAGAGGGCTTTGCTGCCGCTGCTGGGGCTGATGGGGTAGACAGGTACTACTTTACAAGGGGTATATTTGACTTTGAGGTTTACGGGGTCTCAGCCGGGTCGTCTGCGGCAGTAGTGATACCGCAACTTGCCGCTATCCCGCCCGAAGCTATGTATCGTAAGTTTAGTCTGACTTCTGGTTGGCAAAACTTTGTTTACAACGAACGAAACACGGTTAAGTCTGCGATAGGGGAGTTGGGTATATGTCCTGCGCCCGGATCAGATGCATACGTTGATGGCCTTCGAGAGGGCAGTTTCTGTGTGGAACTGACGCTGGATGATGGTGGTCCTAACGATGCTGATGCGCAACTAAATGGTGTTATTAAAGACCCAGGTGGCATTGCTACTGAACTAATTCCAGTGCCCAAACTTGATGCTGAAGTCTCCGAGCCTAGTAATTCCTCTTTTGAAGAGGGCGACGGGGATAGTGTTGTGCTGGCATTTTCATTCGTTAGCGACTCAAATGATGCTCAACTTCAGCGGTTAAGGTTTGATGCCGCAGGAACTTTGAATGACGTTGATGAGATAGAGGCAGTCAGGCTCTACCATGACGTTAACAACGACGGACAGATAACGGACGATGATCTCCTGATTGGTGACGGATTGTTTGCCGCCGATGATGGGACTGTAGAGTTTATGTTTGATCAACCTGTAACGCTGACTCGCGGCGAGACCTCGTTCCTTGTGAGCTATCAACTCTGAAACGGAGTAATTTTATGAAATCATGTTTGAGAAGCGTCGTGCTGATCTCGGTCTTTATATTGACTGGCTGCAGTGGCGGCGGTGGTGGCAGTGGAGATGGCGCTACTCCGCCCTCAGTTACGCCGCCATCGACTCCCACTTATGTAACAAAGGATTTTACGATTTCTATGAGTGAGGCGTCAGTGCATCGAATCAGTAACGGTGACACCGTAGAGGTTGATATCTCAGATATTTCGAGTGCAGGAACGGTGGTCGTAACTCAATAACCTAAGTGAGTGTCGAAGCATTAGGTTGAGTATTTGCGTTTCCGGTACTTAATAACTGCGGGCAAGATTGAGCCAAACTAGCGCAAAACGTCCGCAGAACGACCATAACTCTGTACGTTGACATTGACAGAGAAATTTCAGTTTAAGGAGACTTTGGTGTCTTTGGATAAAGCACTGCTGGGTTTCATACTTTTTGCCTTTTTAAGCCATGGCACCATCGCCTTTGCGCAAAGTGATATGCGTAATGCAGCTGTCGAGCTAGGTGATAAAAAAGCGCAGGCAGGTGCGCTGAAGATTGGAAATTTTGATCGGTCAAAGTCAGCTCTGCAGTCTACGGCGGGTTACCGTCTGGAGTTAGACAGCCTATCGTCCGACGGGATCGCGACAGTATTTGTTTTTGCTCAAGGTACTTCAACTTCAGAGGTCGTAAGCGCTCTTGAACTGTCATTCTCCATTTCTGATTCCGCAGCTTTGGATTTGGTTGAGCTAACATCGACCACCTCATCTTGGTCAGCACCCTTGGTTCAATCTAACAATAACGATATCGAGATCTATATTTATGACGATATAAGTGGTGCATTTTCTGGAGAGCAGCACGCGATAACACTGACGCTTTCAGTTGATGATGGGTTTCAAACACTCACTTCGATATCTGGTTACGTTAATGAAACTTACGTTTCCAGCTCTGATTCCTTTGAATTGCGCCTAAAAAATGATTCTGATCGAGATTTCGTACCTGATTCGCTAGACGCTTTCCCCAGCGATCCTGCAGCATCTCTTGACAGTGATTTCGACGGTTTTCCTGATCAGTGGAATGTGCGCGCGACTATGGAGCAAATTGAACAGTCAAGCCTTGCTTTGGATGCTTTCCCGTCTGATCCGACAGAATGGGTCGATTTCGATGGTGATGGCATAGGCGATAATGGAGACGCATTTCCCTCGGATCCCGCGGAGTCGACTGATTCGGACGGCGATGGTGTGGGCGACAATGGAGATGTATTTCCTTCGGATCCGACAGAGTCGGCTGATTCAGACGGCGACGGTGTGGGTAATAATGGTGACGCATTCCCCTCGGATCCCGCAGAGTCAATTGATTCGGATGGCGATGGTGTGGGCGACAATGCCGACGCACTTCCCTCAGATCCGACAGAGTCTGTTGATTCAGATGGTGATGGTGCAGGGGACAATGGTGACGCATTTCCCTTGGATCCCGCAGAGTCTGCTGATACGGATGGCGATGGCATAGGCGACAATGGAGACGTATTTCCCTTCAATCCTGCAGAGTCGGTTGATTCAGACGGCGATGGTGTGGGTGACAATGCTGACGCATTTCCCTCGGATCCGGCAGAGTCGGCTGATACGGATGGCGATGGCATAGGCGACAACGGGGACACATTTCCCTCGGATCCGGCAGAGTCGGCTGATTCAGACGGTGATGGCATAGGGGACAATGCTGACGCATTTCCCTCGGATCCTGCAGAGTCGGCTGATACGGATGGCGATGGAATCGGAGACAACGGAGACACATTCCCCTCGGACCCTGCAGAGTCGGCTGATTCAGACGGTGATGGCATAGGGGATAATGCCGATGCATTTCCCTCTGATCCTGCAGAGGCGTCTGATTCAGACGATGATGGCATAGGAGACAATACCGACGCATTTCCATCTGATCCGACAGAGTCGGCTGATTCAGACGGTGATGGCATAGGCGACAATACCGATGCATTTCCCTCGGATCCGACGGAGTCGGCTGATTCAGACAGTGATGGCATAGGCGACAATGGGGACACATTTCCCTCGGATCCTGCGGAGTCGGCTGATTCAGATGGTGATGGCATAGGGGACAATGCCGACGCATTTCCATCTGACCCTGCAGAGTCGACTGATACGGATGGCGATGGCATAGGCGACAACGGGGACACATTTCCATCTGACCCTGCAGAGTCGGCTGATTCAGACGGTGATGGCATAGGGGATAATGCCGATGCATTTCCCTCGGATCCTGCAGAGGCGTCTGATTCAGACGGTGATGGCATAGGAGACAATACCGACGCATTTCCATCTGATCCGACAGAGTCTGTTGATACGGATGACGATGGTGTAGGCGACAATACCGATGTATTTCCCTCGGATCCTACAGAGTCTGTTGATACGGATGGCGATGGTGTGGGCGATAATGCCGACGCATTCCCCTTGGATCCGACAGAAGCTGTCGATTCAGACAGCGATGGTGTAGGTGATAATGCCGACGCATTTCCCTCTGACCCGACAGAGTCTGTCGATTCGGATGGGGATGGAATTGGAGATAACGCAGATCCTGATAATATCGAAAGTCGAGCGTTCCTGGAGAAGTATGCTCCAGAAACACTCAAATCTTGTCCAAATGGTATCTCTAAGTGTCGTAATCCCTTGCCGTAGGATGTTCGAGCGCTGGCCAAGTTTAGTGAGTGTTTTCCCAAGATTTATTAATCTTGGCGATAGCTAAACATATTTCGGGGGACTTTAATGTCTGTTTCTAGAGGCCTTCTGACTTTCATATGCATTGGCTTATTGAGCCACAGCACCCTAGCATCGGCACAAAATACCTCTGCTGCTGGGTCAGTCGAGCGAAGGAATCAAGCAGCGGAAAAAGCCGAGTTACAGACCGGATATTTTGATCAACTTGAGTCATCTCTGAAGTCGACTGCAAGTTTTCGTCTGGAGTTAGATGACATAACTTCAGACGGTATCGTATCGGTTTTTGTTTTTGCCCAAGGCGCGACAGACTCAGAACTCGTGAGTGCTCTCGAGTTGTCATTCTCGATGTCCTCTCTTACCACCCTGGCTTCCGCAGACCTGACGCCGGTCACGTCGTCATGGTCCCAGCCGTTGGTTCAAGCTAGTGCAAATGACATAGAGATCTTGACCTATGTCGATATTAGTGGGGCATTTGTTGGAGACAAGCATGCGATAACACTGACTTTTTTAGTTGAAGACGATGCTCAAGCGCTTAGTTCGATATCCGGTTATGTTAACGAGACCCCTGTATCAATTGTCGGTTCTTTCGAACTGAACGTTGGTAACAGTGGTGAAGGATCTATCGACACTGACGGTGATGGTGTCGATGATGCCTCCGATACGTTCCCGTTAGATGCGGCGGAGACTGTTGATACTGACGGTGATGGCATTGGGAACAATGCTGATACGGATGACGATGGTGATGGTGTCGATGATGCCTCCGATACTTTTCCGCTAGATGCGGCGGAGACTGTTGATACTGACGGTGATGGCATTGGGAACAATGCTGATACGGATGACGATGGTGATGGTGTCGATGATGCCTCCGATACTTTTCCGCTAGATGCGGCGGAGACTGTTGA
>Ga0213863_10003795_pt1 | contig 10299 bp, 10 predicted proteins | sample PICome_8_FD_160128 | JGI IMG/M metagenome (GOLD analysis project Ga0213863, IMG submission 160128) | Coastal seawater microbial communities near Pivers Island, North Carolina, United States - PICO497 | ecosystem: Environmental > Aquatic > Marine > Coastal | place: USA: North Carolina... | reverse complement strand
CCGAAGCTCTTCGGCGCAAGACGCAACAGCCTTTGCCGTGATCCCAAAATGTTCGAATAATGTGCCAGCTGGCGCAGAGGCTCCGAAACCTGACATACCGATAAATGCAGACCGGTTTGCCCGTGCGCGCTCGCCCAACAGCCACTGATCCCATCCTTGGCGAATCCCTGCTTCAATACCAACACGCACTGCGCTGCCCGCGGGCAAAACCGATCTACGATAACGCTCATCTTGCGCCGCGAATAATTCCATGCAGGGCATTGATACAACGCGCGTGCCAATACCTTTTTCTTGCAACATATCGCGTGCTTCAATGGCAAGGCTAACCTCCGAACCGGTCGCGATCAAAATTACCTCGCGCTTGCCCGTGGCTTCTGCCAAAACATAGGCGCCGCGTGCCGAGAGATTGGCCGATTTATGGCTCAAACGGACGGTTGGCAGATTTTGCCGCGACAGCGCCAAGACAGAAGGTGTTTTGGGGCTGGTGAAGGCCAATTCCCAGGCTTCAGCCGTTTCAACGGCATCCGCAGGGCGGAAGACATACGTATTGGGCGTGGCGCGACTGATCGCCAAATGTTCGACGGGCTGATGAGTTGGGCCGTCTTCGCCCAAACCAATACTGTCATGCGTCATAACAAATACGGTTGGAACCTTCATCAGGGCCGCCAACCGCATCGCGGGGCGTGCGTAATCGGTAAAGCACATAAAAGTACCACCATAGGGGCGCATGCCCCCATGCAACGCCATTCCGTTCATCGCCGAGGCCATACCATGTTCGCGAATGCCCCAATACACATAGCGGCCCGCGCGGTTATCGATATCAAAGGCGCTCATATCTTTGGATCGCGTGTTGTTTGATCCAGATAAATCGGCCGATCCGCCAACTGTTTCTTGCAGGATCGGGTTGATCACGTTTAGGGCCAATTCGCTCGATTTACGGGTGGCTTGCTTTGGAGCTGTTTCTGAGATTTCTTTTTTGAACTTGCGGATCGCGGATGCAAGTTTGTTGGGCGCTTCATTCGCGTAGGCGCGCGTAAACTCGGCTTGCTTGCTGGCGGATAAAGCCTTGAAACGCGCCTCCCATAGCGCATGCTCGGAGTGGCCACGGGCGCCAAAGCCTTCCCATGCAGATTTGATATTTTTGGGAATGTCGAACGCGTCGGATGTCCAGCCATATGCCTCTTTAGTGTCTGCGATCAATTGTGGGTCGGTAAGGGCGCCGTGGCCTTTTGAGGTGTCTTGGGCGCTTGATCCAAGCGCAATATGGGTTTTACAAGCAATCATTGAGGGCTGTTTGGATTTTTTGGCTACTGTGATCGCGCGATCAATCGCTGCGGGATCATGGCCGTCAATTTCTTGCACATGCCAGCCTGACGCCGTGAAACGGGCCAATTGATCCGTGCGGTCGGCCAAATCGACGCTCCCATCAATCGTGATGTTGTTATCATCCCAGAACACCACCAGTTTGCTTAAAGCATGGCGCCCAGCGAGCCCAATCGCCTCTTGGCTCACACCTTCCATCAGACAACCATCGCCCGCGATAACATAGGTGAAATGATCCACAATTTTTTGACCATAGCGCGCGCGTTGAATTTCTTCTGCCATTGCGAATCCCACCGCGTTGGCGATGCCTTGGCCGAGTGGTCCGGTTGTGGTCTCAATAGCATCAGACAGAAAATTTTCCGGATGGCCTGCAGTTTTAGCGCCCAATTGGCGGAAATTTTTAAGCTCTTCGATCGGAAAATCGCTGTAGCCCGTCAAATGGAGCAAGCTGTAAAGCAGCATTGACCCATGGCCGGCCGATAGAATGAATCGATCACGATCGGGCCAAGTGGGGTTTTTTGGATCAAACTTAAGATGCTTTTCATAGAGCACGGTGGCGACATCAGCCATTCCCATTGGCATGCCGGAATGGCCCGAATTTGCAGCGGCGATTGCATCCAATGTAAGGGTACGAATGGCACAGGCGTTCTGCCAATGGTCTGAATGCAAAGAGCGTAGCGTTTGAATATCCATATCGGCATCATTTCCTATAAAAAGCAGAGAACGAGCGTTGCATAACAGCCCTGCCGCGAAGTTCAAGCATAACCCGCAGCCGGAAACGGAGATTTGCCATCACTGATATATTTTGGTGATGGTTTTGAACGCGCTTTGCCGAAAGTTTCATCTGGATTTGCGCCGCATCAGAAGTTATGGTTGATTTGTAAAACGCGTGAAGAAGCAAAAGGTTAGGCGATGGAGCAAATTAAAGAATTCGAAAAGCGTATGGACGCTGCTCTTGATCATATCGCGGTGCATTTGAAATCGTCACCGCAAGCCGGCGAAAAAAAAGATCACGCTGTCGCTGAACTTGACCTGTTAAAAGCTGAAAATACCGCTCTGAAATCCGAGCTTGACGCGCTGGCCGAGCCAAAAATTGCAAACGATAATCAGGAAATCGTAAACAGGCTTAGTGCTGAGAAGGCAGATTTGGCGCAGCGCCTTGAAGCGTCAGAGCAAGCGCGCAAAGAGCAGGCGTTTGAAGTTCAACAACTCTATGAAGATTTGGCAAAGCTCCTTGGCCGAACGGATATCTCAGAGAATGGAGAGGCATAAATGGCACGCGTAAATGTTGAAATCGGCAACCGCCCCTTTGACGTGGCCTGCGAGCCCGGGCAAGAGGGGTTTTTGACGGCTGCTGCGGCATTGCTTGACGCAGAAGCCACCGAGCTTTCGGCCCAAATAGGGCGCCTTCCAGAGCAACGTATGCTGTTAATGGCGGGGTTGATGTTGGCGGATAAGATGGCGAGCTTGAAACTTCAGCTTGCACAAGCGGAAGAAAAACTTGCCCAGCAGCCGCAACCTGCAGCGGGACATGACGCGGCGGGTTTAGATGCCGAAAGCCTGTCTATTCTCAACCGGCTTGTTGAGCGCGGCGAAGACTTGGCCGCACTCGGCCGTTGACGGTATGATTTCTGTTTGATGGGAACAAACACGCCCAGAATGGGGCGCTTATCCGTTGGCTTCGCGAATTTTATCTGCGGCATCCTTGTCGAAGGCAACGTTGCTCTCTGAAAACAGCGCATCCAATTCACCTGATAGGGTCATCTCGGTAATGATATCGCATCCGCCCACAAATTCACCATTCACATAAAGCTGGGGAATCGTTGGCCAATCTGCAAAGTCTTTGATGCCCTGACGGATCGCATCATCGGCCAAAACATTGATATCTTTGTAATCAACATCCATGTAATTTAGCACGCCAGCGATACGGCTTGAAAACCCGCATTGCGGCATCTCTTTTGTGCCCTTCATGTACAGCACGACAGAATTTGATTTAATGGTCTCTTCTATTTGTACTTTTGTGTCGCTCATCTGGATCTCTCTTACTTATAGGTCAACGGTTTGTTTCTTTACGTCGCCATTGGTGGTTTTTTGTTTTTAATTCGGGTGTGCGTGCTTTAGATCTTAGCGTCGGGTGCCTTTGTGGTTAGGGCGAGCGCGTGCAATTCGCCATGCGCGCCATCCATTTTACCTTTGAGCGCGGCGTAAACGGATCTTTGCTGTTGAACCCTATTTTTACCTTGAAAACTTGCATCAACAACCTCTGCGGCATAATGATTTCCATCGCCCCTCAAATCTTTGATGGTGATATCAGCATCGGGGAATTCAGCCCGAATAAGATCTTCAATTTCCTGCGCCGTCATTGCCATGATGCAAGCCTCACTTTCAGATCAAATGTAGGATGCGGCCAGTGGCTGTGCAAGAGCCGATCCGAAAAGAAAACGCGCGCGGGCGCGTTCTGTCAATCTTGCCTAATCAAACAAGGTTCCAAAGCTCGAATTATAAAGCTCTGACAGCGCGCTTAGATCTGCATGCGCGGATCCAAAGCGCAACTGATCGCCCTCAAATCGACCGATTGATGAAAGCGTCACGCCGGCTTGACCGGCTGCAATCATCAGGGCTTCGGCCTGATCAAAATTGCAAGCGATGAGATAACGGGCTTGGTCTTCACCGAACAAATAGGCCATATCTTCGCTTTGAATATAAAGCCCGGTGTCGGCGGCATGCGCCATTTCAAATGCTGCCAAGGCCAAACCGCCATCGGATAAATCGCTGCAAGCTTTGATCAGCTCTCGGTTCTCTAAAATAAATTGACCATTGCGGCGCTCTTCATCGAGATCAACGCTGGGCGCATCGCCATCTGAGCGGTTGAACACGCTGCTCAACAGCGCTGAACAGCCCAAATGCGTACCAGGCGAGCCCAACAGCAATGCTTCATGGCCGGCGCGCGCAACGCCGATAATCGGCTCGTCCTGCGCGCCCACCAGACCAACCGCGCCAATCGTCGGCGTTGGTAAGATCGCAGCGCCGTCGGTTTCATTATACAAACTCACATTTCCCGAAACAATCGGCATATTCAGAGCAGAAACTGCCGCGCTGATACCTTTAATTGCGCCCACAAACTGGCCCATGATTTCTGGTTTTTCTGGATTGCCAAAATTCATATTATCGGTGGTAGCCAAAGGCGTTGCCCCCATGGAGCACAAGTTGCGATAGGCCTCTGCAACGGCCTGCTTGCCACCTTCAACCGGGTTGGCCTGTACATAGCGTGGTGTCACATCGCTGGTGAAGGCCAATTGTTTTTCGGTACCATGCACCCGAATAAGCCCTGCGCCCAAGCCTGGGCCCTGTATCGTATCGGCCATAACCTGACTGTCATATTGTTCATATGCCCACCGTTTGCTGGCGTAGTTCGGATCGCAAATCAAAGCCTTTAGCGCGTCGATCGGGGCAAGTTCGGGAATATCTGCCAAGGCCCCCGCAGGGGGCGTTTCAACCCATGGTCGATCATATTCGGGCGCTGTACCAGAAAGGGCTTTGAGCGGTAAATCAGCCTTGGTTTCTCCGTTTAGACAAATATGGAACCGGTCTTCTGCAATCGTTTCCCCAACAATCGCAAAATCAAGGTCCCATTTTTCAAACACAGCCCGCGCTTCTCCCTCTTTTTCGGGCTGTAACACCATTAGCATCCGTTCTTGAGATTCCGATAGCATCATTTCATACGCAGTCATGTTCAATTCACGCGTCGGCACTTTTTCAAGGTCGAGCCGCACCCCTAAATCTCCCTTATCCCCCATTTCTACCGCCGAGCAGGTCAAACCAGCCGCGCCCATATCTTGAATAGAAATCACCGCCCCAGTCTGCATCAGTTCCAAACAGGCTTCCATCAAACGTTTTTCGGTAAACGGGTCACCAACTTGAACGGTGGGGCGTTTTTCTTCGATCGTATCGTCAAATTCAGCCGACGCCATTGTGGCGCCGCCCACACCGTCGCGGCCGGTTTTTGCGCCTAAATAAACGACAGGCATGCCAACACCGGAGGCTGCCGAGTAGAAAATTTTATCCGCATCGGCCAAACCGGCGGCAAAGGCATTGACCAAGCAATTGCCATTATAAGCAGGATCAAAGCGCAATTCACCGCCAACCGTCGGCACACCAAAACAGTTTCCATAGCCACCAATTCCGGCCACAACGCCATGCACCAACTGCCGCGTTTTGGGGTGATCTACTGCGCCAAAGCTAAGTGCATTCATCGCCGCGATCGGCCGCGCGCCCATCGTAAACACATCGCGTAAAATTCCACCAACCCCAGTTGCTGCACCTTGATAGGGCTCGATATACGAGGGATGGTTGTGGCTTTCCATTTTAAACACAACCGCCTGTCCGTCGCCAATATCAACTACGCCAGCATTTTCTCCGGGGCCACAAATCACTTGTGGGCCGCTTGTGGGCAAACTGCGCAGCCATTTCTTCGAAGATTTATACGAGCAATGCTCATTCCACATGGCCGAGAAGATACCCAATTCGGTGAAAGTCGGGACGCGGCCGATGATCTCTAGAATTTTCTGATATTCATCCGCGGCAAGTCCATGGGCCGAAATAAGCTCGTCTGAAATCTCTGGTTCGCGCATTCTGGCCCCTAACGTCAATTTTCTGCACCTCATACGGGAAGCTTTTCTTAAGAGCAAGCAATCGGCCATGGCAAAAACGCCCGCGGGTTGGCCGGGCAGGGCAGGCGTAACGCTTAAATTTTGCGTCTCAAAATCTCAAAGGATAAAATAATCACTTGACTGTCAACGCAACTCCTTCTCTTGTGAGCGTCGGATTTTAAACTTAATGATGAGGCTTTGATGCAGCTTTTAGCAAACCCTTATGTTGGCATGAGTGATGGGTTGAATATGCCGGAAATTCCCCGTCCTAGCGATGATGCGGCAACCCCGCAGGCGCTTTTGGCGCGATGCCCCGTTGCCGCACCTACGCCGATGAAACATTTGCAAGGGTTTGGCGGTGCCGGGGAGGTTTTCGTAAAAGATGAGCGCGGGCGCATGGGGTTGGGCAGTTTTAAAGCACTGGGTGCGGCTTATGTAATAGCGCAAGCGGCTCAAAAACGTGATCTGACAGGTGAAACCTTTGTTACCGCTAGCGCGGGAAATCATGGTCTTTCTGTGGCCGCAGGAGCCAAGGTTTTTGGCGCAAAGGCGGTGGTGTTTCTTTCAGACACGGTGCCTGAAAGCTTTGCGGAAAAATTGCGCGGTCATGACGCAGAAGTTGTGCGGGCCGGCGATAATTATGAAGCCAGTATGCAGGCCGCGCTCATGGCGGCATCTGATAATGGATGGGTTTTATTATCGGATACGTCTTGGGCCGAATATTTAGAGACACCTCATCAGCTGATGGAAGGCTATTTGGTTATGGCGGCGGAGGCGGTTGAGCAAATGCAAAGCCCGCCAACACATATTCTTTTGCAGGCCGGCGTTGGGGGCTTGGCCTCTGCCGCAGCAGGTTATTTTAGAAAAATGTGGGGGAACGCGCCGCAAATTATTGTTGTTGAACCCGACGCCGCGCCGGCGCTGTATAACAGCATCAAAGCGGGTAGATCTGAAATCACCTTGGGGCCAGTGTCTAATATGGGCCGATTGGATTGCAAAGAGCCCTCATTGATCGCGCTTCAAGGGTTGGCAGAAGATGCAGATCTGTTTTGTTTGATTTCGGATACAGAGGCAGTAGAAGTTTTGCCGCATCTCGACGCGCTTGATCTTGAAACTACGCCCTCTGGCGGGGCCGGTTTGGCGGCGTTGTTTCAAAATATCGAAGGTATTGGTGATGAGTCGCGCGTTTTATGCGTGCTTAGCGAAGCCAGTGACGCCTGATCGCGGGTTTGAAACTGCCGAATTCGAAGGCCGCGTTTTGCGCGCTCAAGCCGCGATGCGGTCGGCGGGGTTGGATGCGATGTTTTTCACAACCGAACCTGAAATACGTTATTTTACGGGCTATTTAACCCGTTTTTGGGAAAGCCCATCGCGGCCTTGGTTTTTGGTCCTGCCTCAATCTGGCAAGCCAGTGGCGGTCATTCCATCGATTGGCGCGGCTTTGATGTCAAAGACCTGGATTACGGATATCAGAACCTGGTCTTCCCCAGATCTAGAGGATGACGGGTTAAGTTTGCTGGCCTCTACGATCAAAGACCGGGTTTCAAAAGCTGGTCGCATTGCGGTGCCATCGGGGCATGAAACGCATTTGCGCATGCCTTTAAGCGATTTTGAGCGTTTGAAAGCTGCCTTGCCTTTATGCGAGTTTACCTCTGATCATGGGATTATGCGTTCCCTGCGGATGGTGAAGTCAGAGGCTGAGATTGCTAAAATCAAAACGGCCTGCGAGATTGCCGGCCGCGCCTTTGATAGGGTGCCCGAGATCGCTCAGCAAGGCAGGCCGTTAGACGCAGTTTTTCGGGGTTTCCAAAGCCTTTGTTTGCAAGAGGGGGCTGATTGGGTGCCCTATCTGGCAGGGGGCCATGGCCCCTTGGGATATGAGGATGTGATCTCGCCCGCTGGACCAGAGCTATTGCAACCGGGGGATGCGTTGATGCTTGACACGGGCTTGGTTCATGATGGGTATTTCTGCGATTTTGATCGGAATTTTGTGGCGGGCAAGCCGGCGCCCGAGCTCAGCGCAGCTTGGGAGAGGTTGTTAGAGGCTGTTGAGGCGGGCAAAGAAGCGGCGATGCCCGGCAAAACCGCTGCAGATGTGTTTCACGCGATGGATAAAATTGTGACCGGCGGCAAGGGAACCGGCGATGCGGGGCGTTTAGGTCATGGGCTTGGTATGCAATTGACCGAATGGCCTTCATTAATCGCATCGGATCAGACCGTTTTACAAGCGGGTATGGTGCTGACATTAGAGCCGGGTATTGCCTTACCCGGGGGCGGTTTGCTGGTGCATGAGGATGATTTTGTCATCCGCGAGGCTGGCCCCGAACAATTGTCGCCCTTGGCCTCGCTTAGCCTTCCCCGGCTGGATTGATGGCTGGGCCGTTTCCCTACGCGTTAGGCCAACCGGTTGGCGCGCGGGCAAATATGGGCCTAATTACGTTACAAGCCGACGAAACCATTGAATATGATATGCGGCGCTTGATGCCACAACAGGACGTGGGCTTATACGTTTCGCGTATACGCAGCGCGCCAGATGTGACGTCGGAAACTTTGGCTCAAATGGAACAAGATTTGCCGGCGGCGGCAGGATTGCTGCCTGATCCGATAGATTTTGATGTTGTCGGCTATGGGTGCACGTCGGGAACATCGGTGATCGGGCCAGAGCGCATTGCTGAATTGGTCAGTCGCAATTGTCGTACAAAACAAGTCAGCGATCCATTGACGGCGTTGATTGCAGCCTGTCACGCGATGCAGATCAAACGCCTTGCTGTTTTGTCACCCTACATTGAGGATGTCTCAAAAACATTGCGTCGCCGATTGCTGGAGGCGCATATTGAAACGCCGCTTTTTGGATCGTTTGAAGAGCCGTTGGAAACCAATGTGGCGCGTATTTCTTATAATTCAGTGGTTGAAGCGGCCTGCGCGCTTTGGTCAGATCAAAGCGTGGATGCACTGTTCCTATCCTGTACCAACCTTCAAACATTTGAGGCTATTCCGGCGATTGAAGCTGTTATAAACGCGCCCGTTTTATCTTCTAATCAAGTGCTGGCATGGCACATGCAATCTTTATCTGGATTGTTGGGTTTGCATCACGGGCCAGGGCGGCTGTTCGCACGCTGAGCTTGGTGGCACCGGTAATTTTGCATCGGTCAGAATGCACAGGTAAGACGGTTCCGTTGGAAATTTCCATTTTGATAGTTTTAAGAAAAAAGGCCGAGACAATAAAGGCTCGGCCAGGTCCAACAGGGAGTATAAAAACAATCAAATCGTTTTCGAATTTGCACATAATCTGTGCGGTTTGGTTAATCAATAAGCATTGACCCCAATAGATTGCATGTCCGCCATGCAAAAAATGCATAGCAAGGTCGTTGATTTACTGCGTAGCGTCTCGCAGTTTTCGGCGATGCTCAATAATTTCAGAAAGAACAAAATCTCGAAAAGCATCTATACGTTTTGAATGCCGTAATTCTTCGGGATAGGCCAGATAAACCGGCACTTCTACGCTTTCAAGTTCTGGCAAAACTCTTTTAACACCCTCAAAATCTTGGGTAACATAATCGGGCAAAACGCCTATGCCCAGATTGTGTATAACGGCTTGCAAAACGCCGAAATAGTTGTTGACGGTTAACATTGAAGGCAAATCATAGGTCATCAGCTTTTGAACGAGCTGCAGCCCTGCACCCACCTGCGCTGATTTTGTGTTTTGACAAATCAACCGATGATGCCGCACATCCTCAATCTGGGCTGGTTCGCCATGCGTGGCCAAATATTCTGGCGATGCGTAAAGCCGCATACGTACGCTCATCAACCGCTTTCTGATTAAATCAGCCTGGCTTGGTTCTTTCATGCGAATGGCAACATCGGCTTCGCGCATTGGCAGATCAAGAACCCGTTCTTCGAGCATAAGATCAATTTTCAAATCCGGATAGATCTCGTAAAGTTTTGGCAGCCGTGGTGCCAACCACAAGGACCCAAAGCCGGTTGTGGTTGTAACTCTAAGTTCTCCAAAAACCTCTTCTTCGCTGTCTCGGATGCGCGCCGCAGCTGCCTCTAAGCGCTTGTTCATGGAAATTGTCGCGTCAAACAATAATTCGCCTTGTTCGGTCAGAATTAGGCCCCGTGCGTGGCGGTGAAACAGCGTGGTATTTAGACTTTCTTCGAGCGCACGAATTTGACGACTCACAGCGCTTTGTGACAACCGCAACGTATCACCTGCATGCGTTAAACTGCCCGCATCCGCAACGGCGTGAAAAATTCTAAGTTTGTCCCAATCCATAAAAGCTACCTGCTTTGCTGCGCGTCCGCGCTGTCTTCATCGCTCTAACAA
>Ga0213863_10003794_pt1 | contig 10301 bp, 4 predicted proteins | sample PICome_8_FD_160128 | JGI IMG/M metagenome (GOLD analysis project Ga0213863, IMG submission 160128) | Coastal seawater microbial communities near Pivers Island, North Carolina, United States - PICO497 | ecosystem: Environmental > Aquatic > Marine > Coastal | place: USA: North Carolina | collected... | reverse complement strand
TGTAATAAGACGCGTGATGATGCGTGGAGCCTGAGTAGTCGTTCTCTGTGTGTTGTGCGATCGACAAACTAATAACCGCGATGCTACGATACGATGGCCCACGTGGAGCCCTACGCTATGCGTTGACGTCATCACTTCGGCAACTCTCCCTCGACCATCCTTTTTCTGCCACCCTTCGGTCCTTGACTACTGACGCTTGGGTGGACGTACTCCGGGTCTCCCGGCGGCGCGGGCTTCGCCACGATCTGCACCGCACCCCGCCCGGGAATGATGACCGTCCTGAGCTTCAGATTCTGTCGTGGGAAGGAAAAGGACGGGACAGTGAGGTGTGGGTTTTGTTGACACGGATCTCGAGCGGGGTGATCGCGCGTCGGGGTCGAGCTGCACAGCTGTGCGCGTGCGTACCTTCGCCCTGGTGGCGCGGCTGAGGCTGTTCCACTCCTTGATCATGAAGTAGATCATCACGCTGAACGCGACGACCCAGAAGACGGTGATGGCCAGCATCCTTCGCGCTCCACTCGACCCGTGCCGCTATCAATGAGGTTTTTCACGAGACGAGTCTGTCGTGGTTAAACGAATGATGGCTAGAGGCTACTGCTATCGCCGCGAATGTCAGGCTGGGATCATGTTCCAGACGCCCATGAGCCCGATCCCAAGCTTCGCGAGCCACTTCACGACTATGTTATCGCTCTCGCTCAGCTTCTTCCGCGCGGGCCGCGAATCGTCGGTCCACTCCACCTCGGGCGCCGAACGCTTCGTCGTAATCTCGTACTCATCACCGTAGCCGTGGCCGTAGCCGTAGCCGTATCGATACCCGTAGCCGTAGCCGTACGCGTAGCCGTAGCCGTTCCCGGTGTCCACGTCGACGTCCGCGCCCGCCGTCGGCGCGGCGTCGCGCGCCGCATCCATGTTGGACTTGACGAGCGCGCCCAGCACCGCGCCGAGGATGAGCACGGACGCGAACTTCATCATGTTGATCTTGCCGTCGTCCGTCTCCTTCAGCGGGCGGAGGTTGGGCATCGCCCAGTACCTGCCCACGTCGGCGATGCGCTGCGGCCCGCGGGCGTAGTCGGCGGGGAGCAAATGCGTGGCGTCGGGGCGGAGCTGCGCGGGGAGCGGCGCGCGAGAGGAGTAGTAGAGGACCTCATCAATGTCGGCGGTCGCGACGCCGTCGGATTGTTGGAGGACGGCGGCGGTGACGCGGACGGGCCGCGCGATGGAACCCGCGCGCGGGGCGATGCGCGGGGGCAACGGGGTCAGGCCCACGAGGGCGGGTGACGCGGCGAAGCCGAAGGCCGTCGCTGCGGACATCTCACCTGGGAGTGCGTGACGCGGCGCGGCGGGGTGTGGCCGTCGGTCCGGCCGATGGCTTGGAAACGGGCTCGGCCGTATCAGCGAGAAAGTGTCAAATTTCCCAGAACGCCCAGCGCGGGTCGGGTGACACCATGGCCCGCACCGAAGAAACCGAGGCGAAGAAACGCAAGATCAAGGTTGAGGTGAACGAGGAGGTTGAGGAGAACGAATCTTGCTCTGATGATCGACCCAAACACAAGATCATCAACTGCTGGTCGGGTCCTCGGAGCCTGAGCACTTCGCTCATGTACTCATTTCACAATCGTGGCGACGCGGAGTGCTTCGACGAGCCCCTCTACGGGCATTACCTCAGCGAAAAAATTGGAATGAACAAGCATAATGGAATCGATGATCCACGCCTGCGCCCTTACACAGATCTGGTACTGGACAAGCAGAATGCAGATGGGGCTAAGGTCCTGGAAGAGATGCTATTGGGGGACCGCAACAGGTCGTCAAGAGGGTTCCGCTTTGTGAAGCACATGGCCAAGCACGCGACTAGGTATATCAGTTTTGCAAACGGTAGACCGGGTGTAGACCGGCTTTGGCATTACTTGAACAGATCCAACGACCTCACCCTGGTGAGGCATCCGGAGGATATTGTACGATCCTTTGGTGCCGTGGCTACACCCACCCTCGAGGAGACGTGCCTACCTTCGCAGCTGGATATATTCATGATGCACGCTCCTCACAGACATGGACTAATTGACCCTGAGACTAAGAAGATGGAGCTCTCAACAGTCGAGGATAGAAAAGAAAAGCCACCCATGCCCGTGGTGCTCTCCGAGGACCTGCGCGATAACCCAGAGGGTACGTTGCGTGCGCTGTGCAAAGCCGTGAACATCGACTTCAAGCCCGAGATGCTGAAATGGAAAGCGGGCCCGAGACCGGAGATTGACGGATGCTGGGCTCCTTGGTGGTATAAGACAACCCACGAGAGCACGTGTTTCGCGCCGCCGCGCGAGAATAAACCGCGCCCGCCGCCGCTCAGCGAGGATTTACAGGCGCTGGTGGACGAGTGCATGCCTTACTATCAGTTCCTGAAGAGTCACGCGATGAAACCCGATGTGATCGAGCGTCGAGGTGAAGACGACGGAAGGAACGACGCGGCGACGACGTCACAGACCTTGGCGACGACGCACGCCGGGACGCACGCCTACGCCGCGGACCCCCGTAACGACTCCGTGCTGATCGGCATGCGCGACGGCGTGACGGACACGTTCTCGTTGGTACCCCGCAAAGACGCGAAGGTTTCCGTGTTCGACAGCGGCTTCGTGTTGGGCGACGGGGTATGGGAAGGCATCCGTCTGCACGACGGTGTCCTCATGTACGTCGACGAGCACGTCAAGCGGCTGTATCAGGGCGCTAAAGCCATCGACATGGAGATTGGGGTGACGCAAGCGGGATTGATCAAGATGATGTACGAGACTGTCGACGCTAACCAGATGAAGTCGGGGGTTCACATTCGTCTGATGGTCACCCGCGGGTTAAAATCCACGCCTTACCAGAACCCCACGTTCACCGTCGGTAAACCCACGATCGTCATCGCCGCCGAGCACAAACCCGCGGCGGAGGCGCCGAAGGTGCGTGGCATGCGCCTGATGACGACGCACGTCAGGCGGGGCGCGCCTGACGTGCAGGATCCGGCGTGGAATTCGCACAGTAAACTCAACTGTATAGCGGCATGCATCCAGGCTAACAAGGCTGGGGTGGACGAATCGTTGATGCTCGACCCGCACGGGTTCGTGGCGACGTGCAACAGCGTCCACTTCTTCATCGTCGTCGACGGCGTGGTACTCACGAGCAGGCGAAAGTACATACTGCACGGCATCACACGAGACAACGTGATGCGGATCGCGCGGGGGACACTCGGTTTGGAAGTTAGGGAGGATGACTTCACGCTCACCGCCGTGTATTCCGCGGAGGAGTGTTTCGTGACTGGTACGTTCGCGGGTGTGCTGCCGGTACGGGAGGTGGACGGGCGACAGATAGGCGACGGCAAGCGGGGTCCGGTGGTGAAGAGACTGCAGGAGGCGTACGTTAGGGAGGTCAACGCCGTCGCGAGTCGAGGCCGACGCCGAGCGTGATTGAATTCATAGTTTTAATCCATCGTGTTAAAACCCTGTTCAGTTCGCGAAAGGATCGTCCACGTCGTCATCATCGGCGCCGGCGCCATCTACGGGATCCACGCCGATGGCCCGGGAGAAGTATCCCCATCGCATGACGTAAGAGACGAAGGTGGCGAGTCCGAGGGCGAAGACGCTCCCGGCCATGAGCTTGTTTCGTGAGCACCACTGGTACGTCGACCTGAACCGGCCAAACACCCCGTTGAGCGCGGACCCAACCTTCATCATCCGTTGCATGGTCTCCGGCGAGATGTTCTGCATCATCTCCGCCGTCTGCTTCGCCTGCTCGTCGCTCATCTTCATGCCGGCGGCGGCGCCCATCTCCTTGAGCTGCTCCGGGGAGATGTTCTTCATCATGTCGCTGACCATGTTCTGCATCTCCGGGTTCTTCATCTGCTCAGCCATCTTCGCCATCATCTCCGGGTTGTTCGGGTTGGAAGCCATCGCGGCTGGGTCCATCCCTTGCGCCTTCATCTTAGCGGCCATGTCCATCATCCCCTTCATGGCGTCCGGATCCATGTTCTTCATCATCGCCGCCGCTTGCTTGGCCATCTTGGGGTCAACCTTGGGCATCCCGTTCGCGCCGCCCATCGAACCCATCGCCTCCAGTTGCTCCTCGGACATGTTCTCCATCATCTCCGCCGCCTTCGCCATCGCGTCGGGGTCCTTCATCATCTCCATCGCCTTCGCCATCTGGTCGCCGTCGGGAATCGGGCCGCTCGGAGCCGGCATCCCCGTCGGCGCCGCCGCGGTGATCTCAAACTCCGGGCACGTCCCGTTCGTCTCGTCGGTGAGACCCGCGCTTTGCAGGTCCACGACCGCCTTGTCGAGCTCGCCCTTCACCGTCTCGTCGCCCGGCGCGAGCTTCACCGCGCGCCGCAGGTCCGCGACTGCCGATTGCCAATCTTCCTTCGCCGCGTGCGCCTGCCCGCGCCGGTAGTACGCCTTCAACGCCTTTCCATCCTGCTTGAGCACCTCGGTGCACTCGCTGATGGCGCTGTTGTACCGCTTAGTCTTGTTGAAGCACAGGGACATGTTGAGCTGGCAGGACTGGCGTAGGGTCTTGGCGCCCGTGGAGGGATCGTCGGCGAGGTTGTTCTTGACCCTCATGTACTTCTCGATGGCTTCGTTGTACTTGCCCTCGCCGACGAGCTTGTTGCCGTCCGTCTTGAGTTGCTCCGCGCCGCGCAGGGCGTAGTCCCGCTGCGCCTGGTTCTGGTTCTTGAAGTTGTTCATCTGGGACTTCAACGTCTCGGGGTCCATCTGGCCGAGCTCCTCGGACGCGCGCGCGAAATCCTCGGGTTTCATGTTCTTCATCTGCTCCGCGGCTCCGGGAGGCATGTAAGGCATGTTGCCGCCGCCCATGTTCGCGGCCATGCGCTGCATCTGCGCCTGCGATCGTATCGATGTGGGTGGGTGATGGATACAGGTCAGTGTTGGGTACGTACACACGCGGGTCGTGCCGATCGGGGCACGCGCGGACCTCCCAACGTAAGAAGTCGGCGGGAAGACGAGGAATATTTACTGGGCGGAGAATGCGCGAGATCCGCGGGGTTCGATCGCGCACCATCTGGTCCGGGGTCATGTTGGCCATCATCTTTTGAGCCTGGGCCATCATCTCCGGTGTGATCATGCTGGGATCCATCTTTTCGGGAAGTCACCGGGCGCCAAGACCCTGCGAGGCGCGAGCCGCGGGTCGAAAGTTGTGAGGAAATAAAGGCACCGGGGAGACAATTTATTTTATTTTGGTGGCTGGCAGGGCTCGAAATTTGGAGGTTCACAGACCAGGAATCAGACCGTCATCAGTAAGCAGACCGTCGTTTCGGCGAGTCAAGGGACACGCGTTGGAAAAAGAGGAAGTTGCACAAGATGTCGGCGCTTGAGACGTTCAGGATGACAAAATACTCAACTTGCTTTCAATAGGGCAGGGCAAAGTACATGCAGCTTGCTAATAGTAACACTTAGTAGTCGGTGTGACGACCTCACCTCCTCGTACACACACACACACGTCTCTCACTTCGTCGGCAGCTTGCGAACGATCTTCAGCGGCGAGAGCTTCGGGAGCACCCCCGCGGCGGCGGCCATCTCCGGCGACTTGACCCCGTTCGAGGAAGATCCAGGCGCCGACCTCGGCGGCGACCTCGGCGGCGTCACCATCCCCTCCTCGTCGCTGACGTGATGACAGTCGGATCCGACGCTCCTCGCCGTCCCCGGCACCTTGACGCGGCCCATCCCGGGGAAACCCTTGAACACCTCGTCATCCTCCTCCTCCTCCTCGGCATCGGCATTCGCGTCGGCGCTGATGTGATTCGGCCCCAGCGCGCTCGAGTTCTTCTTCTTCGCGGATTTAGGCGTCTTGATCGGCTTCAGGCCCGTCAGGGTGACAAAGTTGCCCTCGATGGACGGCGACGCGCTTCGAACGGACCCGCCGGTGCCGATGGAGCCGATGGAGTTCACGCTACCGATGGATCCGACGCTGTTGACGCTGCCCGGTCCGTCGTTGTTCGCACTCACGCGCCGGCTCGGCCGTTGCGGCGACACCGGGCCGGAGAACGGTTGCTCCTTGCGCGCGAGCGCGGCGAACGCGGCGGCTTTCGGTGACTCCGTCGGCCGGTCCATCCACGCCTCGGGCATCTCCGACTTCAACGCGGCTAGAACGTCGGAGAACGCGGGTCGTTCGTCCGGGTCCTTGTGCCAGCACTGCTGCAGGAGCGCGACGGCTTCGGCGGGGAGCCAGGTTGGAAGTTTTGGGCGCCTGTGCAGAAACGCGACTTGCACCACGATCTGCACCGGCGACGAGAGCTCTTCCCACGGGTACTTTAAGGTGATGAGTTCCCACAGGACCACCGCGAAGGAGTACACGTCGGAGCGCTCGTCCGTCGGGTCGTTTCGCAGCACCTCCGGGGCCATCCACTCGGGGGTCCCGCCCGGGGACTTGGAGCTCAGGTACGTGTTGTGCTTGAGCCGCGACATGCCGAAATCGGAAACCTTGAGGGTCCAGTGCGAATCCACTAATAAATTCGCCGGTTTCAAGTCGTGATGCACCACGGGCGGTGAGCGGCTGTGCAGGTAGCTCATACCTCGCGCGCAGTCCTGTGCCATCTGGCGACGTAACCGCCCGTTCGTGGCGAGTTCCACTCCGTTCTGGGTCTTTCCGTGTAAAAGCGCGTGCAAGGACCCAAGGGGCATGAGCTCGCACACGATGCTGAGCCTCGGCGCTTGGATCACAGCGCCGAGGAAGAGCACGATGTTCGGGTGTCTCATACCCTGCATCATCCGAATCTCCCCTGAGAACTCCTGGACGTTGGACGATGAAAGGCTCTTGTCGTGCATCTGCTTCAACGCCACCTCGGTGCCGTTCCAGTCGGCGGTGTAGACGACGCCGAAGGACCCGGCGCCGATGCGACGTCCCAGCTTGAGCTCCTGCGGCGGAATCACCCATCGCCCGGCCGCTTGCTGCAGCGCGCGTTGCTGCGAGAAGGACCCGAGCTGTCCCGCGAGGGACGCGTCGAAGGTTGGATCATCCACGTCGAGCTCGTCGATCGTGCCGGGCGCGCCGTCGCCCTTCGCGGCGAAAGGCGCGTCCTTCGCCGACGTCTGACCGACACCCTGCGGGTTACGCTTCGTCGGCGTCGGCGCGTAGAGCTTGGTGCTCTCAATCTCGCTCTCCTCCCTGAAGCTAACCTTGCGTCGCAGGGACCCGGGTCCGTCAGCCTCGGTGGTGGTCAAGACGCTCCCGCCGCCCAACAGCGCCACGGCGTCGGTGAACTGAAGCGAGCCGCCCTTGGACAGCCGGCTCTTCTGCTCGATGGACGACGTCTTGCGAAGCACGGAGACGGGCGCTTGCGACTTGAGACGATTCTTTCGAACGCCGCCGGTGTTCGCGGCGAGCCACTCGGCGGGAACAGAATCGCCCCGCCGAGTACCCGTGCCGTCGTCGTCGACGCTCGTGCGTACGCCTTCGTCGACGTCGGATGGAGCTTCGTCCGCGGTGTCGTAGTCGGGCTCCGGCGAGTCCGGTTCCTCATCCGGTGACATCTCCGGCGAACCCCTGGCGCTGTCCTTGACGTCCTCGTCGCTGCCGGATGAAGACGAAGACCGCGCCATGCTCTGCGCGCTGTCGTGCTTCTTCGGGGGAAACCCGTGGCGCGGAGGTTTACCGCCGGACACGGTGACCTTCCCGCCGTTAGGGGATGGCGCCTTGGATATTTGGTCCCGAGCCTCATCCTCGAGCACGCTGTCTAGCACCTCGTTGAACGACCGGGACCCCGATCCATTCGAGTCCAACTCAGCCTTCTTGGCCACCACACTCGCTCCGAGCGTCGCCTTCTTATCCTCCTCGGCTTCCCGTACCGCCTCCTCCTCGGCGGCGGCAGCCTCCGCGATGATCGCCGCGTGCGCCGCAGCTTCCCACGCCGCCGCAGCCTCAGCCTCCGCGCCGGACGTATCCCGCGGGGTCCACAACCCGCTCTGCTCCCTCGCCTCTTCCAGCGTCGCGGGAGCCTTGGACCGCGGGGATTTTTTAATCCCGACGCGAGGCGAGAAACCCCCGCTCGCGTCCACCTTCTCCGCGATGTTCTCCGAGCTTCCGTACTGCGTCTGCTGCGAGAGGATGCCGGGCGACGTCGGGTGGGACGCCGGGTGTCCTTCCACGACGATACTCCCGGGAGACGACCTCGGCGTCATCGTCGGCGATGCCATCTGCTGGCCAAACACGGACTGTTCCTGCGAGTCGATGGCGTCGATCGGCGACGTCGGCGTGCCGCTCGCCCCGATTCGATCCGGGCGTGTACTTCCGTCCGGGGTCGCGCCGGGGGGTAGACCGCGTTGTAGGGACGAGATCCACCGGTCGCGGTCCAACACCGTCCCCGCGCGCATCACCCGCACGCTGTACCCGTGCGTGCTGCAGCACAGGCCGTACAGCCGTTGCATGTAGTCCAGGGACTCGTACCCGCCTCGGCGCAGTGAAAACTTTGGATGCGTGACGAGCTCCAACGAAAACGCCGTCTCGCCCTGCTCCGGCTCGGCTTTGGCGCTGAGCACCGTTCCGTAGCCGTACATGCGGCTGAACCCGCGGCCCCAGAACAGGTGGTTATCGTACAGCACAAAGTGTCGCATCTTCCACCCGCGCTTGGTCATCCCGAACATCCGCGAGATACTTCCAAAGTATCCCTCGCTCTTTTGCTTCTCGAGCGTACCTTCCAGCGTTGGTTCCCTCGGGAGCCACGAGAGGAACCTTCCGGGCGCGCCCGGCAAGTTTGAGTCATTCGCCGGCTTGGCCCTCGAACCTCCCCCGCCCGCGCTCACCGTGCTGGCGAACGACATCACGGACGACGCGCCGCTCGCGCGTCCCAAAGAAGTCCTCCGTCGGTCGTCGACTATGTCATTCATCGTCACATCCGCGTCGCTATCCGCGCCCGTTGGCGATACTCGGCCATCCGCCGAGAGGGGAGACAGCCGCCCAGAGTCAACCCCTCCTCCGAGGGATGCCGACAGGTCGCCGACGGACGCGCGCCTCGACGGCGCGGCACTGCCGTACGGGCTCGTGCTGGCGCTCGCGTCCGACATCCCGAGCGCCGCGAGGGAGCCGGCGCTGCCCCGGCTGTTCTCCCTGCGTAAAGTCTTTTTCCCCACGATGGAGGCGAGCCGGTCCTCGGTGAATGGGGATTTTGACGTCGGGGAGTGCGCCGTGCTGCCCACCGGCGAGGGTTCGTTCTGTCGATGGATGGGTGGGGGAAGGTTGGTGAGTGACTGTGAGTGTTGGGGAGAGGGGCACGGCGGGTTTCGGGGGACACGCGCGGGTGCCGCGACGGTCGTCGGCGTGTCGAACACTTCCCGGGCGGCGTGTTGATCGACACGGAAAAGGAAAGTATTCCTGACTGTGGGCGCTGTGGGAACATTCGATCGGGGCTTTTGGGAAAATGGTCGGGGGCACGAGCGACGCACCGAGCTGGTCACGCCGTTGAGCGTGACTCGTTCGACGTCGACCGACAGGGTAGACATGGTACCGAGGTTTCAGCGGCTTAAACCCGGGAAATACGGCCCGCGCGCCCGTGTGTCGCGCCGATGTTCCGCGCGTCCCGGAACAATTTCCCGAGGCCGGTGATGCCACACTCTCGACTGGCCTTCGGTCACGCCTCGCCGCGGATCGCGCGTCCCGCCGTGAAGACGCGCGCCGGTGTGCCGTTCGTCGATACCCTCGGTGTCACAAACCGCGTGCCACCGCCTATCGACGCCCGCGTGTGTCGCCGCTCCCTCACGCGACCGCGGAATGGCGGCCGCGACCTCTCGGGACGGCGAGAGGTATCTTCGAGTACCTTCGAGTCCCCAGAGGCCGCACAAACTAAGACTCTTAACCCAGGTTTCGTGGGTTCCCAGACCCCACTTCCACGGAGGGCTGTGATTCGATCCACAAGCAATCTCAGACGACACATATGGAGGGCCTATGGACACCCGCGAGTGTGGTGTACAAGATTTCGCGCGAATTTTCATCCACGACGAGTCAAAATACTCATAGGAAGTTTTAGGGAAATAGATTTTTAGAAATATCTCCAGCAGTCCAGACTGTGAACCTTCGGCATTTTTTAGAGTGCAAATAGCCGTGCGACTCTTCGCTCCTCGGGACTTCGCTCGTGACACCGAGCGTTGGGAAGTTCGAACGCTGCTTTTGACCATTCTTTCCGGCGCCGTGAAGCGTCGAACGAGGGTCGTGTTCGCGTTCATCCGCGAATCGGTTCCTCGGCCAAGGCTCGTATCGTTCGATTCCTCGAATCGCTCCCAGGTGCGCCGCACGTCCCGACCGTCGTCCGATACACCGCGCGCCAC
>Ga0213863_10003793_pt1 | contig 10306 bp, 8 predicted proteins | sample PICome_8_FD_160128 | JGI IMG/M metagenome (GOLD analysis project Ga0213863, IMG submission 160128) | Coastal seawater microbial communities near Pivers Island, North Carolina, United States - PICO497 | ecosystem: Environmental > Aquatic > Marine > Coastal | place: USA: North Carolina | collected... | reverse complement strand
CAGAAGATCTCAGCGAAAGAAAATTTGTAACAATTACACGTGAAGAGGTAAAACTAGAGGAACAAGCAGCAAAATCCAGAGTAATTGAAATGAAAAGAAATATGCAAACAATAAAAATTGGCATAATTGACTTACCTACTTTTTATATAGATTTCAATGCATGGCGAAATAGAGATCCAAATTTTAGAAGTAGCTCAAAAGATGTAGAAAATATTCTTAAAAAATTTAATGATCAAGAAGTTGATGCTGTCTTAGTTGATCTTCGCGGTAATTCTGGTGGCTCACTGTTTGAAGCAAATAAATTAACTGGATTGTTTGTTTCTTCTGGAGCAACTCTACAAGTAAAAGAAAGCAATGGCACTATTAGGCCTTGGGGCGATGCTAGAGCTAAACAAATTTGGAAAAAACCATTGGCAGTAATGGTCGACAGATATTCTGCTTCGGCATCAGAAATTTTTGCTGGAGCTATTCAAGATTATCAAAGAGGAATAATCATTGGGCAAAAAACATTTGGAAAAGGCACTGTTCAAAAATTAGATAGTTTGAGCTCTGGACAAATAAAAATTACTGAATCTAAGTTTTATAGAATTACTGGAGCTGGGATGCAAAGCAAGGGAATACATCCAGATATAACCTTACCTAGTACCTGGGATATAGAAGAAATTGGTGAGAGTTCTTATGATACAGCCCTCCCATGGGATGAAATTAAACCAATTCGTTTCCAGAAATTCTCCATGGAGACTTCTTTGATCTCCCGTTTAAATGATGAGCATTTGATGAGAGTCAGTCAGAGCCCTAACTTGCAATATATCCTTGATATAAGGAAAAGATATGAAATCCAAAAAAACAAAGAGGTTATTTCTCTGAACTTAACAAATAGAAGAGTTGAAAAAGAAGAAAGGCAATTATGGGCTTTAGATATTGAAAATAAACGACGTGCTTTGCTGAATTTAGAAATTTTTGATTCTTACAAGGCTATGGAAGATTATAATGATGCCAAGGAAACTGCAGACGATGAAAAAGATTTTGAGATAAACATTGATGATGACTACCTTTTAAATGAAGGCGCACAAATTCTTTCAGACTATATGCTGTTTAATCAAAATACCTATTTATCTCAAGCTGCATAAAATATGAAAATTGTATCCTTTAACATTAATAGTATTCGAGCTCGCCCCCATCAACTAATTCACCTTAGAGACACAATTGATCCAGATGTAATTGGAATTCAAGAGACCAAAGTAAATGATCCGGAGTTTCCAATCGAGGAAATTAAAGAGATCGGATACCACCCAGAATTTTGGGGGCAAAAAGGTCACTATGGGGTGGCAATTCTGAGCAAAAAAAAGCCTGAAAATGTACAAAAAGGTTTTGTAGGTGATGCAGAAGATGATCAAAAAAGATTTATACAAGCTACTTTTAAATGGAAAAGAAAAAAAATTACTATCATGAATGGGTATTTTCCTCAGGGAGAAAATAGGTCGCATGAAACCAAATTTCCAAAAAAAATAAAATTTTACGACGATTTAGAAAATCACATCAAAAAGCTTAAAAAAGTTGAAGAAAATTTGATTGTAATGGGGGATTTTAATGTTGCTCCAACAGAATTAGATATAGGGATAGGAGAACAAAATGCAAAGAGATGGTTACGCGATGGAAAAACAGCATTTCTTCCAGAAGAAATAGAAATGTGGAATAAAATTAAAGACTTGGGTTTTGTAGATTCATGGAGAAAACAAAATCCTGATGAGGGATCAATATATTCATGGTTTGATTACCGTTCAAGGATGTTTGATGATAACCCAAAAAGGGGATTGCGAATTGATCACATATTATTATCAGAAAATATAGAGCATGCGATACTGAATACTGGAATAGACTACTCTGCTAGAGCAATGGAAAAACCATCGGATCATTGCCCAATTTGGCTGGAGTTAAAATAAAGTTTTTTAAGAAATTCTCTGTTTTCTTTTGGATTGAAAAAATTTCCTAAGCAGATCAGAGGATTCCTCATGGAGGTGTCCTCCACTAAAAAGCACTTTGTGATTAAGATGATCTCTATATAGAAATTGATCAATTGATTCAATGGCTCCTGTCTTTGGTTCATGCGCGCCAAAATACAGAGATTTTATTCTGGCATCTATTATTGCTTTTGCACACATATGACAAGGCTCTAGAGTTACGTAGATGTCACAATCCTTTAATCTGTAATTCTGTATATATTGACTAGCTTGATTGATTGCATTGATTTCTGCGTGCGAGGAGACTGAGTGTTTTGTTATTACTTGGTTAAAACCTCGGCCGATAATTTCTCCATTTTTTACAACTATTGCACCCACAGGAACTTCATCATTGTCAAATGCCAGTTTAGCCATTTTCATGGCCTCAATCATAAAATGATTATTATAATAATTATCTACAGACAAATTTTTATTAAATTCTTTTATAGAAATTTGGCCCATTCATTGAGCGGTCTTCTTTCTGATTTAAGAGAGTTAACTGCAGCAGTGCCATCTCCATATCCTATTGCCATTCCACAAAACAATATATCGCTGTCTTCCGCTTTTACAAATTTAGATACACTATCATGTTTCATGGACCAAGCCTCTTGTGCGCAAGTATCTAAACCAGCTTCTTTTGCTAGCAACATAAAGGTTTGCAAGAACATTCCTAAATCAGACCATTGAGGGGGGCCCATTTGACGATCTATAAAGCAGAAAAAAGCACAAGGCGCTCCAAAGAATCTAAAGTTTTCCATCACTTGAGCAATTCTAGCTTCTTTATTCTCTCTTCCTATACCCAAAAGTTCGTACATTTGCTCGCCCAATTCAAACCTAGACGTTCTGTAGGGCTCTTTTAACTTTGGAGGATAAATTTCGTAAGCTGGTACTTCATGCTCAGTCCAACCTTCTTGAAACTCAAGAAAATCTTTCATAGCAGAATTATTAACAATAAATATTTTCCAGGGTTGCAAATTTCCTCCAGATGCAGCTCTAGAGGCCTTTTCTAATAAAGTTTTTAATAGCTCATCAGAGACAGGATCTTCTAGAAAAGATCTAATAGAGGTCCTTGAAAAGACAGCTTCCGTAACATTCATCATTTTATTTTATATAAACGTTTGTAGTATTCCCACTTAATTTAAATTAATTTTTAAAATGTAATTAAAAATCTAAAATGTAAAAGCCAGAAGCAATTGGTCTGCCATGATCATATCTAGCTATGTGAGTTTCATAGTTAGCCAATGTGTATCCAAATTCTTGACATAAATTTTCAATATATTTTTTTGAGTGAGCATACCTTCCTGACTTCCTCAGAATAAAATCTTTACCTTCATAATCTTCTACCGAAAAGACTAATTTACCGCTTGATTGGTTTCGAGATTTTATTAACTTAAAAAGATCAGATAAATCTCCTAAGTAAATCAATACATCTGAGGCAACATAATAATTAAAATTTAAACTTGTATTTTTTAGATACTCTAAGATATCCGCTTGAATGAGTTGATCATAAATATTTTTTTTGTTTGCAATTTCAAGCATTTTTTCTGATAGATCAACCCCCTCAAGATAATTGCAAAATGATTGGATTTCTTTTCCAAATAAGCCTGTCCCGCATCCCAAGTCTATTACTGAACCTAAATGAGATTCACTGTTCTCTAAAATGATTTCTCTAATAATCTTTGGAGCCTTAAATTCAAGTTTTTCAATCATAAGGTTTTCATAATGATCAGCAAAATTGTTAAATAGATCCTCAATATATTCTTTGGGTGCATTAGAAAATTGACCGTCTTCAGTTAAAGCAGAAAGCATGTATTTAGCTAAGAGAAAATTTGGATTTAATAATATTGCTTGCTGATAGTTTTTTTCAGCTTCTTCAATCTTACCAAGTCTAGCTTGGACAATGCCTAAATTATAAAAGGCGCGGTAATGGTTAGGGTCGGAAGAAATTGCTTGCATGTAACATTGCTCAGCTTCTATTATTCTGTCTAACTTCCTATATATTACCCCTAAGTTATTGTTAGCATTAGCATAATTAGGTTTTATCGATATAGCTTTTTTATAACTTTCTTCAGCTTCCTTGAGTCTTCCAAGTTTTTTATAAATAACGCCTAAATTAAAGAAAATATTAGAATCTTTTGGGGCCAATTCTGCAGACCGTTGAAAGAAAGTAGATGCATCAGAAATGTTGCCTCTTAGATTTGCTACGGCACCTAGAATTTTCCAAGGAAATGCAACCATGGAGAATCTTTTGGTAAGAGAAATTGCCAATGCTTCCGCATCATCATATTTTTTTTTATTGTACAAAAGAAGCAAGTTGTTAATCTCGCTGTCGATTGATTCATCAAAATATTTAGCGATGTCTCTACTCCCACTCCATAGTTACACCATCTAAAACCTCAATAAAATCAATGGCTTTAAGGGTATTAAAATAGACTTTGTAACTTTTTTGTAACTTCATTTTAATATTTTAAAATTCCACCAAAAAATAACTGGAGTTATCAGAACGGTTGGAAGCACCCACCATACCCATTCAGGTTCAAAAGGAGGGTTAACAACTAAAACAGCTGTAATAACTGCAATAGTTCCTCCCATCATATTAGTTAAGTGTCTCGAAATTCTCTCTTTTCCTGTTGCAGAATTATTTTTATAACTCCTAAAATCAGCATAACCCAAAGTAATAGATAAAAATCCAAAAACCAAAAGAACGATATATTGCGTATTACTGTTCAAGAAATAGATTGCAGCTAATACCCACATTCCTAGTCCTGAAAAAATCATTAAACAAATAGCAATCCAATCCAAAATAGTTGCAACTCCTTTTCTATTTCTTGCAAAGCGCATTCCTGCAAAAGCCAAATAAAAAGAAAAGATAGCTATAAGAAACAAAAAAATATTACTGCTGATAATAGACATTGGAATAGCTGTTAAGAAGATAGTAGCCATACCCCAGAAGTATGTTCTACCCGAAAACACATGCAGTCTTTTACCTTTCTCAGATGAAACTGCCAAAGCAGCACTAGTCAAAGCAATTATTCCTGCAAGAATATGTATCGGTAATAGAATTTGTATCATCTCATTCCCACTCAATAGTTACGTTACTAAAATAGCCTGTAAGATCAATACTTTAAAGGCTTCAAAATTAAACTTTGTAACTTTTTTGTAACTCTTTATCTTCATTCCTTGTTCTAAAAAAATACAGCACTCTTAATGCAAAAGCACCAATGATTATGCTGAATAACAAATTAAATTCGACACTACTAAATTCTTCCTTTGTTAATCTACCTAGATAGGTAAACGCAAATATAAAAGCTATATAGTTAGCGCCTAGCTTATGAATTAATTTCCATCTTTTAAATCCAATTTTTCTTACAGCATTATCGTTTGATGTAAACGCCATGATATACATTGCTAAATAAGCTAAACCACCACCTAAAACAGTAACAATATCGGGATTTTGATTAGTAGTAACAAAAAAACTTGTCAAAGCGACTAGATGTATTGTGTGAGCTAAAGCAAAGGATAATCCGATATGTCTGCGATTATTTCTTATAAAATTTGTTAGAGAATTAGATAAAAAATAATGTATCGAACTCGCAAGAAAACTAACTGTGAAAAAGAAAAAAGATATTCGAGCTGTATATCTTGCCCAAAGCAATGTTTTGTCTTCAGTGTTATCAACTAAAAACAACCAAGCTATAAGCGTAATACTTATTGCTAGAACAAAAAGAAGCCATTTTACTAAGTTATTGTTTTTATTCACTTTATTCCCACTCAATAGTCGCAGGTGGTTTGCTTGAAATGTCATAAACCACCCTACTGACATCCTCTAACTCATTGACGATACGATTTGAAACATGGGCTAAGAATTCATATGGAAGCTTTGCCCAAGTAGCGGTCATAAAATCTACCGTCTCAACTGCCCTTATTGCTATAACATCTGCATATCTCCTCTCATCGCCAACAACACCAACTGATTTGATTGGAAGATATGCACAGAATGCTTGGCTGACTTGATCATATAACCCCCCCTTAACTAATTCTTCTATGAATATTGCATCCGCATTTTGAAGAGTTGAAACCTTCTCTTGAGTAATCTCACCTAAAATTCTTACTCCTAATCCTGGCCCTGGAAATGGATGCCGATTTAGCATTTCCAATGGAAGCCCTAACTCAGACCCCATTTTTCTGACCTCATCTTTGAACAGATCTCTAAGAGGCTCAACTAATTCCATTTTCATATCAGCAGGAAGGCCACCAACATTATGATGAGACTTAATGACTCTGGCTTCTTTTGACTCAGATTCAGACGATTCAATGACATCGGGGTAAATAGTGCCTTGTGCTAAAAATTTAATTTCATCTTTTAATTTAGCAGCCTCATTATCAAAAATATCTATAAATGTTCTACCAATAACTTTTCTTTTCTGCTCAGGATCAGAGATGCCTTTCAGATGTCTGTAAAATACCTTCTTCGCATCTACAACTAACAAATTTAAATCCATCTTTTCTTTAAATAAATTTTCTACATCTTCAGCCTCGTTTTTACGAAGCAATCCATTATCAACAAATACACAAATTAGATTTTTGCCAATAGCCTTATCAAGCATCATTGCTGTTACTGATGAATCCACGCCTCCAGATAAACCTAATAAAACTTTTTGATCACCCACTTTTTCTTTAATATCCTCAATCCTTTGTTCAATTAGATTTTGCATCTTCCATTGAGCAGAACATTTACATATCTTGAATATAAAATTTTCTAAAACTGCATTGCCTTGTTTAGTGTGAGTTACCTCAGGGTGAAACTGCAATGCATAGATAGGCTTTTCAACATGCTCCATAGCAGCAATTGGTGCAGAAGGGGTTGAAGCAATTAAATGAAATTCATCCGGAAGCATTGAAACATGGTCTCCATGGCTCATCCAAACATCAATAGAAGATCCGGAGCTAAAACCATCGAAAAGTAATGATGCTTTTTCAATTGTAATTTGAGCATGACCAAATTCTTTAGTCTTAGAAGAGGAAACCTGTCCTCCAGATTGCTCTGCGAGTGTTTGCATCCCATAGCAGATACCCAGAACTGGTACATCTAATTCAAAAATAGCTTTGGGAATTCTGGGTGTATTAGATTCAGTGACTGATTCAGGTCCTCCTGAGAGAATTACCCCCTTAGGATTAAGAGATTTAATTTTTTCAACTGCAATATCCCAAGGGAGTATTACTGAAAATACATTCAACTCTCTTATTCTTCTTGCAATGAGTTGCGTGTACTGAGAACCAAAATCTAGGACCAAAACCGTATCAATATTTTTTTTATCCAATGAGAGATTACCAGAATTGATCATAGTGAATTACTTAATTACTTAATTACTTAATTACTTATTATAAAGGAAACTATATTAAATCTTTCTTAAGATATAAAAGGTTTAATTTTTTCAGCAAAGTCAGCAAGCTCAGGCTTAAACTCAATAATTTCCTCTATGGACAAGCCTTCTAGCTCATGAGGAAAGACTAGCCATTTTTCAGTTTCGTGAAGATAAAAATCAGGCTGTCTATTTGTTTGATTTTTATTTGGTTTGAAATATGGGGTCGCTACTTTAATTTCAGGGGTATTTTTTTTGCATGCAGTCTGTAAGTCTAAGATTATTTTTTGAATAGATATGCCTGTATCATGCACATCATCTACAATTAAAAGTGAATCTTCTGATTCAACCTGTTTAATAATATAGTTAAGACCATATACTTCGACCTTGCTATCTCTATCTCCCATTCCCTTGTAATGTGAGGTTCGAATTGCAATATGGTCAGAGGGTACGCCGAGAACATCTAAAAACTCCTGAACAGCAATACCAATAGGAGCTCCACCTCTCCAAACACCAATAATATAGTTTGGACGGTAGCCACTTTCATAGACTTTCCAGGCCAGTTTAAATGAATCGCTTAAAAGCTCATCAGCTTGAATAAATAATTTATCCATTATTTATGAATTGCTAAATTAATAGCTCATACTTAATCGAACCATGAATTGACGAGGCGGAATAAGCTCCAATCCGGTTGCAGCCACACCAAAGACATCTGTCATACTTGAGTTAACGCCATCTTCATCTGTTGCATTTAGGATTTTAAAGTCTAGCCCCCACTTATCTCCTGCAAAATCAATACTCGCGGTAAGATTCAATAAATCATATGAATCAATAGCATCTACAATAGAGTTATTTGAAACTCTTTGTTGGAAGTCTCCTCTTTGAATGTACTGCATTATCCCAGTAAACATACTTCCAGAAGCAAGCGCTGTTTCATAAGTAAGGCTAATGTCTGCTGAAAACTCTGGGCTTTTTGCTAATTCATTGCCCTTAACATTTTCTCTTAAACCATATCGAAGATCCTCTTGGCCAAAGAAATACTGATATGCATCAACATTATCTAGGACCATATAGTCTGAAGTAACCTCAGAATCAAGGAATGATAAATTCATGTCTAAGACCAATGAATCAGTTAATAATCCCTTAAACTCGACCTCAAGCCCCGACATTTCTGATTCAGGAATATTTGCTACCCCGCCTCTATATGGATCTGGATCGGTGGCTTGAAATTGAAGATTTTCATATGTGTATGAGAAAACTGCAATATTTGCACGCGCCCTTCCATCCATTAAGTCGGTTTTTAGACCAAACTCAATTGAATCGACCGTCTCAGCTTCAAAAGTAGGAAATACTAGAGCTGGTGCTATAGGTCTTCCAGCAGCAGCATCCTCAGCCTCTGTAAAACCAAAAGTTAAATTGCTACCACCAGGCTTGAAACCTCTTGCAAAGGATAGGTAAGCCATTGCTGAATCAGATAAGTCTAATTCACCGGTTATCTTTCCAGTGGTTTCATCTGATGTGCCCTTTTCCGTAAAGGTCTCTACATTAAAAAAGTTAGTAACATTGGTTTCAAATGTATCTTCTGAATATCTCATACCAGCAACTAGACGAAAATCATCACTAACACTGTATGTTCCTTGCCCATAAAATGAATATGATTCTCTTGTGGGAATTGCATCAGTAACAAAGTCCCAATCGGCTCCAAAAACATCAAACCTTCCTGGAATTCCATAATCATGTGTATAACAATATGCCGAATTGGCAAATGATTCTCCGCATAAATATTTTAATTGGCCAGTCAAGTCATTATCTCTATAGCCTCGGATAGTATTTTCAATTTCATGCTCCATGTAAAAAGCACCTATTGTCCAATCAAGTTTCCCGTTGAGAATAGGCTCATTGGAGATTAAATTAATTTCAAACGTAGTTGTATCTACAACAGAAGTCTCCGGATTAAATTCAGCTCTTTGATAGCGCGCATATCTGCACTCGTCAGGCTGCGGAAAGATTTTTATACAAATATCTTGTACTGGAGGCAATCCAGGAATCGATTTAACAAAGTCACCGTAGTTATGTCTATCATTATCTCTAACAACCAAAATATCATCCTCTTGGATACTGGCCATGGCTTTAAGAGATGCAAAACCCAGATCTGTTTCATAAATTGCTGCAAAAATTGAAGAGGTTAACTCATGTTTTGAGGTAGTATCTTGGGATAATTTTCTGATATTAGGTGTTGGATCATCAATACCTCTCATGGCAGATCCGTTTCTGTCAACCTCAAAAAACTGTCCAAAGAATCTTAAGCTTGAACTTGCATCCAGATCGATCAACAGATCACCACGGACACTAACACTGCTTGCATCATCTAAATCTTGGCCAGTGAAAACATTATCCGTAAAACCATCTCTTTCGGTAATAGCAAAAGAGATTCTGCTAGCAACATTATCTGCAAGTGGAATATTATTAGATGAACGGAATTTGGTAAGACCGTAGTTCCCAAAAGTAATATCTGATTGACCTATGTACTCCTCCATTGATGGTTTTTTGCTAATTACATTAATAGCTCCGCCAGTGGAGTTTTGGCCAAATAAAGTGCCTTGTGGCCCTCTAATAACTTCAATTCTATCCACATCAATGAAATCAGTTTGAAGTGCAAAAGGAGAAGCAATAAATATTCCATCCATATGAAATGCTACTGAAGGAGCTGCTATAGCATTTTGATTAGTTTCATTGCCAACTCCTCTAATAGATATGACAGTTTTATAGCCTTCATTCTTTGCAACTGTCACTCCTGGAACAATCGCACTAAGATCAACCATTGATTCAATATTCTTAGACTCAATATCTTGATCACTTATTGCTGTAACTGCCTGAGAGATATCTTGCAGGCTTTCACTTCGTTTTTCGGCAGTAACAAATACCTCTTCAATGATATTTTCT
>Ga0213863_10003792_pt1 | contig 10307 bp, 7 predicted proteins | sample PICome_8_FD_160128 | JGI IMG/M metagenome (GOLD analysis project Ga0213863, IMG submission 160128) | Coastal seawater microbial communities near Pivers Island, North Carolina, United States - PICO497 | ecosystem: Environmental > Aquatic > Marine > Coastal | place: USA: North Carolina | collected... | reverse complement strand
AGTTTCTCGTTAAGCAAGTCCATGTTGATGCCAAGCTGCTGGCCGAACTGACGGGTCACCAGGACGTTCGCCTCCTCCACAGGAGAGCCATCGCGCATCGTAGCGTCGTCGGGAAGCATCTGGTTGAGCTCCACTGTCTCAATGCCTTCGAAACCCAGTTCGGTTAGCATGGCCGCCAGGCGGCGGTTTTCCGCGGCCGACCACTCGCGCGCAGGCGTCGACGGGACGTGCTCATACTTGTGAAAGATAGCGGACAGCTCTGCGGTGCTTTTGGCCGGTTTTCCGGTCTCGGCAAGCACGGCAGCGACCTCGAAGACGAACTCGTCGACGGTAATCATACGAAGTTCAACTTTTGTTTTCTTCTTTTTGTGGGTCGACCCGACGCCCGCCGCCGCCCCCTGTTCAACCTGACAAGCCTTGCGTTTGGCACCGACGACCCGCTCATTCGACGCGTCTTGCTCTTGTGAATCGTTTGACAGGGTCGAGATGTCGACAAGTGGGGCGGCAGATACAGACATGTTGGATGTTGGGTTGTAGGTTCGTTGTGGTACGTACGAGTGTGTTTGTATGTTGTTTATTTTGATTTTAAAATGAATAACTCGAAAAAGTTCTTCGGAAATTTCCCTGTGATTTTAATTTTAATTAAATTAAATCGAACATTCACATTCACAGAACACTTACTCACAAAACATTACGTCACACACATCTTTTCAGAAAACAATGTCTGGCACCCTACTAACTACATCAAACACGGCGAACAAACCCTCGGTCACCCCGCCAAATGCTTGGGAGGAGGAGTCCGCATCGAATGGCAGGCGGGGTGGGCTTGAGCGTGCTTTCATACACGTTACTGAGGGAGATTTTTGGTCTGGGCTTCAACCACTTCTAGAAGACTACGACTACGATTCTGACGAAGACGAAGACGACAGGTCTAAATGGATACTTCTTCGTTTCCCCGGCACGTTGGCCAGGGGACAGTGGATACACCAACAACATTATGAAAAATACAGTCCTTGGTGTTACAAATTCTTCAAGGCCGTCAACGAATACAATCGTCGCAAAATTTCGCAGTGGGGTAAGGAGACATTTGAAACCATGGATTGGGACGATTTCAACCTCCTGTGGGGAACACGAGAACCGGGTTCTGAAGCCATTCGTGAGAACTACAATGAAAACGTCATGCTGGCACTCGCACAGTTCCCCGCCGGAGGACGGTACGTGCTGATGCACGACCTGCACACTATAATTGATTGTGCCGACGAAGAAAAGAATCTGGTATTTGCTGGCCTCCGCCGGGAAGTGTATGACCGCTGGCACTATTCAGCCGTGATGAATGACGACGATTGGATACCTGACACGACATTTTCGTACGAAAAACATGAAGAATTTATACCACTCTGGAATCAACTAAAAGCAATAATAAAAAGCGCTAAAGAATAATATCTCGAATAATATCTCGATTTTAATTTAATTAAAATTAAATGTCGAGGTCAGGTCATCGAGTCGTCGGCCCACCGATTTTAATTTAATTAAAATTAAATGTCGAGGTCGTCTGTATATTTTGTATTTATTTACGCGTACATCTTCGAAACGACATGTCGCGACGCCATCGTCGTATTGACCACGCACACGTGCCGGTGAACCCACGGTACGTCGAGCAGTGGTTCGGCGCTGTGTCTGTCGCAGACGCGATAAACAGCGTTTTCCAGGCCACGTTAGACCGCGCCGTACACTACGGGGGCCGCCATGGTGCGGTGACTATCGTCCTGCCCGCGCGGTGGCAAGACTGCAACCAACGGATGCACCTGTTTCTGAACGAGCGCAAAAAAGCTCTGCAGACTTTCGCCCAAGCCCTCGGTACGAAGTACAACTGCGACATTCACGTGGACAGTGCGCTGCGGTCGCGCAAGTACGTGCAGATGCGCCAGACCGCGTTCCATCTCAAACCGTTCGAACGGAATGTGTTTGACATTCCAACACATTGGAATGATTTGGAAAAGGATTATTCGTGGGCGGAGGTGTGTGCGAATGGAGAATATTATGCCACTTCGTCCAGCGAAACGTGGCCACGTCCCGAGTACGCGCGCCGGGCAGAGCTGGAAAAGATGCGCAAGGCGCGCACGACGAAACTAGACCCGTTTGCGCGATACTACGCGGCGGCCAACCGGCCTGGAAAGTAAATTATGTACAGTTTAATAAATGGTCTATCTTTACATCTGTGGCCTTGAAGGGCGTTCTACATGTCGGGCAGCGGAGCGCGACCGTCAATGCGTATTCGTACTGCATCTGCTCGTCCCACTCGGGCGTTTTTTGTATATGTTCATGAATGCATTTGGTGTGAAAGCGGTGGTGGCACGCCGGTAGGAACGAGACGGTATCTTTCGTGCCGTCGTCTCCGCAGATGGGACAGTCGATTCGTGGGCCTTTGAAGGCCACCAGGCGCTTCAGTATGTTTTTGGACGCCGCTGCCGGCGTGTCCAGCAACAGGTCTACCATTTCGTCGTCGCACCAAAGTGTTCTGGCCGAGTACTCTTCGGAGCATATCTCTACGATGTCCAGGGCCAACGCGAGTGCGTTTTTCACTCGTAAACACTCTTTCACGACCGGTTTGACGTGGGTCTCGGCCTGGCTCAGCACGATGTTTTGCCACCTGGGCGACCAAGTTATGATGTTGTAGAGGCTGTGGCACGAGAGTGCGCCGCGTTCTTGCACGATGGACACCAGCTTGACGTGTCTGCGATGCACCACAAATGCGAATATGCTGTCGACGAAGATGTGCTCGATACTGGTGGACGATATGCCCGACCTGGATTCGAACGCGTGTGTGCTCGCATTCCACAGCGTCAAGTGTCCAACGGCGTCGCCCAAGACCAGGCACGTCGTACCTGGCAGTTTGGCCATGGCCGTCGTCACAATGTTTCCCAGACTGGCCCAGTGCGTGACTTTTTGCGTTTCGAACTCGAGCATAAAAATGCTGCCGCCGCTGGTGCCGCCGGCAATGCCCCCAGGCGTCTCGCACAGGCAGGTGACTGTGCCGTCCAAGTCCAGCGTGTACTCGTGCTCGATGCGCTCCTCAGACCAGAGCACGACCAACGAGTTGGAGACGAGCACCGAGAGGCTGTCGACGTGAAACGCGTTGACGTACTGGTCGCCTTTGGGCAACTGTATCTGACGCAGCGGAATTTCGTCCTCGATGTCCCATAACGTAGCGCGTGTGTAGTCGCCGCGCTCGAGAATCCAAAACTGCATGGCCACGTACGGAACAGCCGTCATGTAGTGCTCGCGCGCATTCTTGGCGAACAGCATGGTGCCCGTTTTGAGACACCAGATACACAACTTGTCGTCCGACAACGACAACAAGCGGTCTTCGTACATGTGCAGGGACAGGACTGAGGTCGAATGGTACTGGAAAGAGCGCTTGGGGAACGCGAAGGACGCCACGCAGTCGAAATCGTAAATGCAGCCGTTCTTCATGCCCACGACGAACGATTTGGCGTCCGAGGTCGCCGCCGTAACCCCGATGTTGATATCCCAGCGCCGCTCGGCCACCATGGTCTGGCCTGGACAGCAGGACAGTAGCACAGAAGCGTACCCGACGGGCAGACGCAGGCGCTTCTTGGACACGGCGGCGGCCACTTTGATCCGCAGTGGTGTCAAATCGTAGGCGCCGTCGGCCACGTACGACCACTCGTCGGATTCGACGAGAATGGGCAGCTGTTCGCTCTCGCGCACCACCATGGACGTCGTCGTCTCGATGGAGGCGCCCGTGTCGTCCCAAACCGCCCTGACTACGCGCATACTTTGGTCGAAAATGCGCACTAGTTGGCCAAGGCAATGAAACGCACCCACTTCCGATTCGAACCACGTGAACGGTACGAGGGCCTCTTTGCGAGCCCATTTGTCGGCGTCCATGAGCGTCAGCGCGCACTCCAGCATCGTGTGCGGCGCATTGGGGCAATGGTACGTCCACATTTCGACGGGCGTCTCCTTCAGCTCGCACGCGTCCTGCTGTGACAGCGGCTGCCAGTGCACGACTTGACTGCCCGGCGCGTGCACAACGCGCGTCACAAACCCGTTGCCGCGCTCGGTCTTGATGTAACTGCCGACGTCGGTCGGCATGAAACGTTTCACGGGTTTCCACGCGCCAGTGTCGGGCATGGGGATGTCGCACGTGTCGTCGTCCATCGCCGTGAACACAAAGTTCGTCAGGCGCTGGTAGACCTTGCGGGTCTCGTCACTGGGGGCAAAACGGCAATGGTAGTCGTTCAGCAGACGCACGAACGTGCAGACGAACCCCAGCGCCAGGATGTCTGCCACCGTTTGTGGACGAAAACACATGATAGCTGTCGGAGAACCGTTGTCGGCCGCTACAATATTCATGAGGCGCTCATTGACGTCCGTCAGGTGCAACAGGATGCCACGCATGCGCATTTTGCCGTGGTGAAACCAACACCATTTCAACACGTCCGTCTCCACGAGTCTCTTGCGCCGGTAGACGTGTTCCAACAGCCGCATCGTGTGACTCGCATAGTCAAACGTTTTCGCCCGCCGCGCCAGTTGCCCCATGCACAACTCAAACCATGGCCGCAGTGTAATATCGGGCAAAAACATCCAATCGGACGCGAGAAGCACGTTGTGTTCCGCGCACCATTTCCAGATGGCCTGCTTCAACGGCCCGTGTCGAAACCACGTGCGCGGCGGTTCCCACGTCTCGACCTTGGGCAACCACTCTTCCACGGCGAGCGCGAGCGCGTCCATGTACCGGTGCGTGGGCCACTTGTACGTGAACGGAAAACGAGGCTCTCGTATCCAGCGTAAACACTCCCCCGGCCATTGCTCCTGCGAGGACGACAAGTCGACTTCGACCAAATGCCTGTCCTTCACGCACCATGTTCTGGAGTGCACGGAAGGCAGCAGTCTCGCCGCCCCGTACTCGAGCGTCATCGCGGACTCGCTCTTCACAAACAGCTCCAGTATACCATCGTGTGCCACCACCAAGCCGCGGTGGGTGAACTGCACGGACGTGGCCGACACTTCCAGGTCGAACATATGCTTGCCCGTCGTCGTGTCGTACTGTTGCACGCGGCTTCGCGTCCGCACGGCCACGTTGTCGTTCGTCATGACGATTTGCTCGACCGGTGTCGCGCCTGTCTGAATGCTGTGAAACCGCTTCCACGAGGCCACGTACCAGATACACAGAGTGCCTTTCGAATCGCCAGACGCGACGGTGGAGGACGCCGCCGCGCAAGCCGTCACGCGCGCTTGGTGGCCTTTCAGAAACACGTCCTGGTTCGTGTCAGGGTCGGACACGCGCAAGGTCAACACGTTCCACGTCACCATCATACGCGTGTTCGGTACCACGCACCACCCCAAGGCGTGTCGGTGGATGTCGTGCACCTCCGGGGTCGTACCGTTGAAATGGTAAATGTGCGCCTTACCCGTGCGGTCTAAAGCAAACAAACGTTGTTTGTCCACAACGAAATGCTCCAAAGTCGTGTCCGTCTCGAACGAAAACACAGGGCTGCCGGACGGGCGTTTGCCAGACACGGTGCCGTTCTTTTGAGTAATGACAATCCCAGGCGGTACAAATCGGTCGCCGATATTCATACGAGTCTGGTACACGGTGCAATCCTTTAGCGTGGTCAAAGGCACGGCCTGTTCCTCGTCGTATTTCACCCGCGTGCGCAGAAGACGCCCCGCGCGACGCACAAAATATTCCATTTAATAGTATTTAGGCATTCATATTTGTAGTGCAAAATGGCAAGACCCGGCTCATCCTTGCCGCCCGTCACCCTGTACGCCGACCAGGAAGAAGTCCAGACGGCCTTCAAAAAGGCGACCAAACCGTGGATATGCATTCACTGCCAGAAAAGCTTCTCGCTACTCGAGTCCATGGGCTCGCTCGAGTGCGAACAACATCCGGGGTACGTGCAGCGGGACGGAAGGTGGTCGTGTTGCGGCCAACCGCTGCGACCCATGCGATGGTCTACCAACATCGAGATGCAACGCATGTACGTCGGCGACGGATGCGCGCCCACCGTACCGAAAGTCAGAGGCTGCCAAAAAGCCGACCACAACACCTCGGACAAAACCTGGAACCACAAAGACAGTACCGAAATTGCCAACCTCTCCGCACTGCTACCCTTCATGAACAAAGAGTTTCCATTCCAACTGCGCAACGGATTCGACCAAGGCGTGCTGCGTCGATGCGCCAGGCGGAAAATGCACGTCCCGCCCATGCTCGGTGCAAAAGTCACCTATCTCACGAACGACGGACAAGAAGCCGAATACATTGTTGACTACTACGAACGCGACGGACACATCGTGCACGGCACCGAAGACGACGACTGGCAAGAGAATCACTACTCTCCCACGCGCGACAACCCCTTGCCAGCCGGCGTGCACTCGCGTCCGGAAGGCATGGAACAGCGCGCCGAAACCGTGGACGGCAAACAAATACTAGAATGGTGGTGACCGTGTAAATCGTAAATGTACGCGTGGTTTTTTTACACTATATAAACAAATTGTTGCATTGTATCACATGGCCGCCCCAACCGTACGTGGAAAAGTGGAACGTATGATTTATCACCGGCCTGAAATCAATGAGGACGTCGTCTTTAAGATTGTCATCGAGCTCAAAAAGGCAAAGGGGTGGAAACGCATCCAGTGGAAGGCCGTAGCCGAACACTACATTCGTGAAACCGGAAAAGACGCGACGCCCGACAAAAAGTTTCAAAAAAAAGTACGACGTGCATTCCAAGACTATTCGTACGATTCTAAAAAACACCTGCACGATGGGTTAAGAGTCTACGAAGAGACCGGAGATACGTCACAACTCAAAGAAGTGCTCTACGTAGACTCTGTCGGTAAGTTAGACATTAACGTACCTATTACGAATTATGGTGCCACGACACTTTATATTTGGAGTTATGGGGGCCACTCTGAGGTGGTGTCGATGCTGCTGGCCATGCAAGGTATCGACGTGAACCAGGCCGCGGATGATGGTTCCACGCCACTTTCCATTGCGAGTAAGAAGGGCCACTCTGAGGTGGTGTCGAAGCTGCTGGCGAAGCAGGGCGTCGATGTGAACAAGGCTGATAATGATGGTTGGACGCCACTTTACATTGCGAGTCAGGAGGGCCACTCTGAGGTGGTGTCGATGCTGCTGGCCAAGCAGGGCGTCGACGTGAACCAGGCCGAGAATAATGGTGCCACGCCACTTTACACTGCGAGTCAGTTTGGCCACGCCGAGGTGGTGTCGCTGCTGCTGGCCAAGCAGGGCGTCGACGTGAACCAGGCCAAGAATGATGGTCGCACGCCACTTTACACTGCGAGTCAGAAGGGCCACACCGAGGTGGTGTCGATGCTGCTGGCCAAGGAGGGCATCGACGTGAACCAGACCATGAATGGTGGTGCCACGCCACTTTACATTGCGAGTCAGAACGACCATGCCGGGGTGGTGGCGATGCTGCTGGCCAAGCAGGGCGTCGACGTGAACCCGGCCAAGGATAATGGTACCACCCCACTTCTCATTGCGAGTTACAGCGGCCACGCCGATGTCGTCAGGTTGCTGCTGGCTGCTCCGGGCGTCGACGTGAACAAGACCGATGATGATGATTGGACGCCACTTTACATTGCGAGTCAGAAGGGCCACTCAGAGGTGGTGTCGATGCTGCTGGCCATGCCCGGCATCGACGTGAACAAGGCTACTCCATCAGACAAGAACACGCCGCTCTTAGTCGCATGTAAAAACGAACATTTAGGCGTAGTTGAGCTTCTGCTTGCGCGGGCGGATATTCTACCGAACGAAGCCGACAGGGTCGGCAAAACGCCGTTGATTGTAGCGTGTGAGAAAGACTCTGATGCTATCGTGCACGCACTGATAAACAATAGCCTTGTCGACCCCAACAAACCCAACAACACAGGCTGGGCGCCTTTGGCTATAGCGTGTGAGAAGAACAAAGTCAAGGCCGTGCGAGCGATGCTGGGCAGTCCCCTGGTGGACGTCAATGTGACTCAGGGCGGCGGTGTGACGCCTCTATTCGTGGCATGTCGGAACGGGTGTACACGAGTCGTGAAAGTATTGTTGAAAGAGGCCACGCACGCCGTGGACATCAACGCGAGAACGTCGGACGATTTCACACCACTTCTCGTCGCTTGTGAACGTAAACACGCTGACATCGTGAAAGCATTAATCAAAGCGAAAGCGGACAAAATTAAAAATCCGCTCGATTTCTCGGCGAAATCCAACAGACGAATGACGGCTTTGCATTGGGCGATAGCAAACCCACGTGAAGGTAGTGCCGGCGGGGAAGACGTACGCCTTGCCATAGTGAAGATGCTGCTTCAGAAATACCGGGCGAATGTGAATGCGAAGAAAGCGAACGGGGATACCGCCCTATTCTTGGCGTGTCGGTACGACCACACGCAGGTGGTGAAGGAGCTTCTGAAGCTCCAAAATATAAAAGTAAATACGCGACATGGCATGAGTGGTTTTACGGCATTGGTGGAAGCCGTTATGAACAAAAATGTTGAGATTGTGAAGATGCTTCTGAATTTCCCAGGCATCAACCCGAACATTCGAACAACTGACCAATCGTCATGCTTTGGAGTATCGTTGGGAAATTACGACAGTGAGATATTGTCAACATTGTTGGCGTGGGGTGGATTGGGATTCCCAGATGCCTATCGTGGCGCTGACATTTCAAGACGCATGGCAAAAATGAACGAAGTCGAACAGGCCTACCTCACAGGTCACGCTGTGACCCCCGGCGCTACGGGTGGTTGGAAACTCATTATACAAGGCGAGACTTTCTTATCATATCAGATAAACGCGCGCGTGCGACCGTCTACATTTCGCGATGCGGAAACAGTACCCACAAAAACATTCACACTCAATGCGCGCGATGTGACGATGTTCACGGACAAAATAGACGCACCCGTGCGCTGTGTCCCCTGCATGCATCCGCACGAAGCTTCGTCTTTACATAGATGGTTGAACACGCCTATGAATCCTAATAACCCCAACCGACTGCATAAAGGATGTCCTTTGTGTCAACAAGAACCGGAATGGGTGGAGTTCATGTCTAAAATGCAAGTGGGGCGGTGGAACAACATGGAAAAGGCCAGCTCTAAATACGAACAGGAATTAAAAAGATTGCGGCCCTTGCTGGAGAACTCGTCCTCGAGTGCCGTATACAAACAGTTCGAGGCCTCCAAGGCAGTGCGCGAATCGAATGAAGCCAAGGCACAAGAGCTGGAAAAGGAACGCAGAGATATCGAGGAGCAAATACGCAAGTTGCGCGAAAAGCGCGGCGAGGTTCTGCATGCTGCCTCGGATGTGCAGACGGTCGTCGACCGAACGAATGTGACGCTGGCAACGTTGCAGTCACAGTTGGACAGAGACCCAGAATTTAAAAAGAACGTGGCAGACCGTGAGGCGGCTCGGAAGGCCATTGCCAAGAACAAGTTACAGAATAGATACACACCGGGTACGAAATCAACCTTAAAGTTTTAGATTTGACTTATAACCGCGCCTGTAGTTTCCTCTCGCGCTCGTCTTCCATTTCCGCACGTCGTAAAGAGTTGACGAACCATAGAATAAGTATACTCATGACGTAGTCACCAAAGCGAGGTTGGAGCATCTTGACTCTGAAACGAAATTTAATTTAATGGACGGTGCTCAATCCACCTTTCCAACGATAATTTTTATTTTGTAATTGTCGACTTGCCATGTTTGTTCCATGTATTCTGTATGGGCGAAAACCATGGGGTCAAAAATCATGATGCTAGGGTTCGACCAATACACCAACACACAGGTGTCCTCGCCGCGCTCTTTGGCCGCATCACCAGCTATTTTTCGAAAATCCTGTTCTGAGGGCGGCCACATTATGTTCTGTGACTGGTCGGGGTCTTTATACGCGACTTTACTGAAGATATTTGGCATGAGTATCCGTGCCGGATTGACTGTTTGGGTGTCTCCAACTGCCGCGCGTATATTATTGTACAACATTATGGGTCAACACCTGGACTGGAGCATGGTGCAAGTGCCATGGACCATCGAGGGGGTGCGCCAAGCCCTCGAATCGTCTCCGGTCGCCGGCCGTTACTGCCGGGCACTTGCCGAAGAAATGCACCGTCGATACCCCGATGCCAGTTCGAGCGACATATTGGACATGTTGTTCATACCGCCGCCACCAGGGGAATCTGCGTATCTTCTATGGTTAGGGAATGTTCCGGTCGCCTGACAGACACAGCACCAGTGACGACAGAGACCCACAACTGCAAATAGACCCATCCGGCGACGT
>Ga0213863_10003788_pt1 | contig 10315 bp, 7 predicted proteins | sample PICome_8_FD_160128 | JGI IMG/M metagenome (GOLD analysis project Ga0213863, IMG submission 160128) | Coastal seawater microbial communities near Pivers Island, North Carolina, United States - PICO497 | ecosystem: Environmental > Aquatic > Marine > Coastal | place: USA: North Carolina | collected... | reverse complement strand
AAACGGTAATAAACGTTTCCTTGGAAAGGCCTGTATTACCGGTTCATGACCGCCCCGGGGCATAACGCATAGCTTCGGCGCTCAGACCACTCTGAATTCAGTCAAGGTGCAGGCAGCTCTGGCACTTAGGCTGAGTGAAACCCATTCAGCAATCATTCCTAACAGATTCGCAGATAAGGTCCGTTCCCAGAGCACTATTTTGAAATATCAACACAGGGCCTGAGCGTCATTTACGCGAGCTAGCACGGCTGGCTACAACCCACACAAACGGGTCGACGTGTGATCCTAAGCATGCGCAGGCTGACATGAGGGCAGCGCTGAGGGGACGGCAGTTTAGCTTCGCAGGGCTGATAGTAGGTAAGCTGCGAGGGCTGCGGAGTGGGTGACGGTTGGAATAGCTCAGCTTGGTGGACTCACGCGGCGTTAGTGGCTTGAGTGCCTAGCTTACCGAGCTGGATAGTTAAATGAATAGCTAGATAAATAGAAAGATAGAGGAATGGCCTGCGGATTGCATCGAAACGAGGAAGGGTGACGCAACCCCTTAGCCACTGAGTAGCTAAGAAGGCCGCACCGAGAACCGATAGCCGGCACCGCGTACGGTCTGAACGAGCTTGTCATATTCGATTGTGGTCTCGGGAATCGAAGACAGCGCTTTGCGCAGGCGACGGATATGCACGTCAATCGTCCGCTCTTCGAGGTAGACATTACCTCCCCAAACGGCGTCTTGAATGTGGTCGCGGCTGAATACCTTCTCTTGATTAAGCAGGAAGAATTTCAGCAGCCGGAATTCGGTTGGGCCCATATCGACAGGCTGATCTTCTATCGTGATGCGGTGGCTTGTTGGGTCTAGGCTTAGGTCGAACACAGTTAACGCCTTGTTCTTCTGCTTGCCTTCTATGCGGCGCAGCACAGTCTTAATACGCGCAACCAATTCTCTGGGTGAGAAAGGCTTTGTGACGTAGTCGTCTACGCCTTCGCTTAGGCCCTGCACTTTATTGTCTTCGCTGCTCTTGGCAGTGAGCATGATGATGGGGATGTTAGCGGTGAGCTCGTCACGGCGCAGGCGACGTGCTAGCTCGATGCCACTGCCGCCCGGCAGCATCCAGTCCAGCAAAATGAGATCGGGCTTTTTATCGACAACCGACACGTGGGCATCGTGAGCGTTCTCGGCGCTTATGCTGCTGAAGCCTGCGAGGTCTAAAGTAATGCTGACCATGTCGCGGATAGCGGCTTCGTCGTCGACAATTAAGATGGTTGATTCGGACATGGGGGTCAGCGCCTCAGCAAGAACTCACGAGTGATCAATTGGCTTTATCACTCTCCAAGCTATTCAGACTTTCGTCTTTTAGTACCCACAGATTTAATCATCAAACTATGACATTTGCGTGACAAACACAATGCAGGGCGGTAAGGAGCGCCCGTTATTTGTCAGCGAGAAACGCGCAGCCTATCGCCAAGAACATAACGCAAAACGGAGCCGTAAAGCTCCGTTTTGGGATCTAAGATTCCAGCCGATGCTAGAAGCGGTACTGCACCTGCAGCGAAAATTCGCGCCCCAGGTTGAAGCCGTTGGTAAGCAGGCTGCCCTGAGTGATTTCGCTCCTTGCGTCGAGCATGTTCTTTGCCTTGGCCGTGATCTGCCAGTTGCGGTCGAGCTCTTTAATGAAGATAAAGTTTAGCTCGCCGTAGCCTTCTTGAATCAGATCCGGAGCGCCTTCAATACCCACCGAATCGATGCGGTCGCCGAAGTAGTGGTAAAGCAGCGTCGCCGTAGTACCCGAGTACGGCTCGTAGCCGATCTGTGCGTTAAACAGCACGTCCGACTGACCCTGCAGCGCGCGGCTGCTGCTCGTTAGGGAGCCTAGGTCTGACTCTCGAATATTCACGAGCGAGTCGATGAATGACACGTTGCCCTGCACATAGAAGTCTTCGCCTAAGGGGCCGAGGAAGTCGAGCCGTTTGTAGCCCTCGACCTCGATGCCTTGGTTCTCGGCGGACTGCGCATTGATATAGGTAACTCGTGGATCTACTGGGCTAAAGATTACCGCCTCGATGGGATCGACGAACTCTTTGTAGAAGTAGCCGGCAGAGACATAGTCGGCGAAACCGAAATACCATTCCCAGCGGAAGTCGTAGCTCGTAATCGAGGTGATGTCGAGATTCGGGTTGCCGAATATTTCTCGCCCGGTTTCCGGATTAATAAACGGCGACGTTGACAGCTCTCTAAAATCGGGCCGCGATACCGTCTCGCTGTAGGCGAGGCGGAACTGATGGTCGTAATGAATATAGGTTGCGCTGAAAGCAGGCAGGAACTCTTTCTGCTTAAGGTCCGCAGTAATAGAAGAGGTCGGGCGGAACAGATCGAAGGTGGTAGACACCTGCTCAAAGTCTTCTTGTCGCCCACCAAAGGTCAGTCGCAGTCTGTCATCGAAATTAAACTCGACCTGCCCGTAGAACGCCTCGAGCGAATTGCTCGCGTTGTAGCTGTCTGTTGGCCGCGTGAGCTCACGAATGACGAAGCCGTCCTCGGTAATGTTCTCCGGAGCGAATATCTCTTCGAGCGGTTTGAAGAGTAGCTCGTTGTTGTTGGCGATTGCCCCGCTGAAGGCGAAACCAAAGCGCCGAATCTCTGAGTCGCGCTCTTTCTCCGAGGACACATAGCCGAGCTTCGGTGTAATGATGGAATTCATCGGACCGTAAAACACCATGGTGAGATCGACACCCAGCTCCGTTGCATTGTCTTCGAGGTCGTCGAAGCTGCGCATATTGCCGTCTACGCGAGACGAGAACTCGCCGCCGTCATAGCGGTAGAAGCGCGTGTCCGGCGCTTCTCGAGTCGCAGTGATGTCTGAGTAGCGCCAGTTAACTACCAGCTCGTTTAGGGCTGGGAAATAGTGGTCGCCTTGCAGCTGATTGGAGACGATCTCTCTTTCCACCCACTGCAGCTCGGTGGTTTCGAGGTCTGGGGCATCAAGGGTTTCGCCATCGATCTCGAAAACGCGGTCGTCGGTCTGCCTCAGTATCACGGAGGTCAGGCGCACATTGTTGTTCTCGTCAATGTCTAGGCCAGTAGACAGAATAGCGCTCAGGTCGATGCTGTTTTCCGTGCCGACAAAATCCAAATCTTCTTGAATATCGAGGCCCTGTGAGCCTGGCACATAGGTATTGCGCTCGATTCGATTGGTATCCCAGCTGTTGCTATAGTCGAGAGACGCAAGATAATTGAGCTTCATGCCCGACGAACCGAGGTCATAGAAATTGCCGAACGAGGTCGAGATATTGACGTTGGGCGGCGCCTCATCCTCTTCTGGGGTGTACTGATTATTGAAGCTCTCGCCCACAGCCTCTAGCTCCTCCGCTGGCACGCCGATGCCGGTGAAGCGGCTCTTGAGCTTCAGCTGATTGCCATCCGCGGTCGCGTTAAGCAGTGCCTGTGAGGGCTCGCGATAGCCGTCGTCCATGCCCAACCAGTCGGTATCACCGCCCGAGATCATAGGGCCGTCCTTGAAAGTGGCGTTGTCGATAACGCCCACGGTGCTGGCGAAATTCCAGAAAAATTCGTCCGTCGATTTCTTGGTTCGCATCTGCAAGACGCCGCCGCCAAACTCGCCTGGGTAGGCCGCAGAGTAGGTTTTCTGCACGAGAACGCTTTCTAGAATGCCCGTGGGAAACAGGTCCATGGGGACAACGCGGTTCAGAGGCTCGGGGCTCGGCAAAATGGCGCCATTGAGAAGCGTGGTCGCGTATCTCTCACCCAAGCCGCGAACGTAAACATACTTGCCCGCCACCGTGCTCAGGCCCGAAACCCTCTTCAGGCTCTCGGCGATATTGGAGTCGCCAGAGCGGGTAAACTGCTCTTCGCCAACAACGTTGGCTATCTGATCGGTGCCTCTTTTCTCATCCGGCACGAACTGCCCGATGACCGAAATCTCTTCAATAAGATTAGGCTGCTGCTGAGCTACGACACACGAACTCCCAACCAAGGCGATAGCTGCAACAAACAACTTCTTACTCAACATGACTTGCTCCGAATACTACGGACGAGAAATCCGTAATTGACATTTAAGTTCGCTATCATATGACTAAAATGTGACACTTATATTTCAGCGCCAAAAAAGCGCTCAATAAATGAGAAAAGGCGCCGAGGCGCCTTTTCTGTTACTGCTTATCGGGCGCTAACCCGAGCTTCCCGTGGGCTACTTGTAACCAGTGAAGCTCCAGCCTTCAGTCCAGTCGGATGAGTCGTCTTTGACCGCACCGATGTAATCGACCTGATCGAAGAACGAGTCTGAAGGAATGTTGGCGGGAATGGCGTTCAGAGTTGAACCGTTGGCCCAACCGTTCTTACCACCGAGGTCAACCTCGCCCACAGTGCTGTTAGTCTGCGCGCCGTACCAGTCAAAAGCACTCCAAGGGCCTTCCGCTGGCTTCTCTAGCGTTACAGAACCGCCTTCTAGGTTGTCCGAACACTGCGTAGTAATGCGGCTGTCGCGCATCTCAAGCGTGCCGTTCAATTCAGCGATTGTTGCACCAGACTGAGTGAAGGTGTCTGTGCCCGCGATGCGGATGCAGCCTTCGTTGCCTGCGGGGAACGTGCCGCCGAGTACTATGTTCGAAAGCTTCATGCCTGTGCCCGCTTTCAGCTCGAACGCGTGGCCCTTAGTGCTCATGCCGTCAGAACCTACGCATGTCAGGTTTGACACAGTAGGCATAGAACGAGGCGTCGCCGTGGGGTTCGCGCTCAGGTTGTCAGCTTCAATGCAGTTGTCGCCCGAGTTAGTCTGATCAACCAGGATGTGCTGCAGCTTGCCGCTGTAGCCCAGGACCCAGTCGAGCGCGTCGTCGTCAGTACCCGTTGTTAGCAGGTGCTTAGCGTTAACAGTACCGCCGTAGAACTCGATGCCGTCGTCAGCGCCGTTGTGCGTCTGAACGAAGTCAACGATCGTGCCGCTGCCCACGCCTGACAGCGCTAGGCTGTTCAGCTCGTTTGTTGGCGAGAACGCGTAGCCTGCGTACTTGATCTGCAGGTAAGTCAGCGCACCGCTGCTGTCGTCGTCGCGGGGGCTAGTGCCGCCGCCGTAAGTGTCACCCACGCCTTCGTTAACACCAAAACCGTCGGCGCTGTTTAGGGTTGCGCTACCGCTTACAACCAGTCCGCCCCACGTACCGCGAGTGTTCAGCGCGTCGATACCTTCAACGTCGAGCTCAGAGGTCATGATGACAGGATGGCTCTTAGAACCGTTGGCGAAGATCATGCCGCCACGTCGAATGGTGATTGCCGCCGCACCTTCGGTTGCGAAGATAGTCGTGCCGGCATCGATAGTCAGCTTCACCTTGTCTGCCACAGCTGTGTCAGCGTCCGCGCCAACGAACACGTTGCCGTCGAAGAAGTAAGAGAAGTTGTTAGTAAGGTGTGTGTCAGTCAGGATTGCGTCGCCGGCGGGCAGTTGGCATACAGGCTTGTCAGCGAATGTGAGGCCTGCGAGCGCAGTCGTGTTAGTGGGGCAGGCTGTTCCTGCTTTCTCAGCGATCGTCATTTCGATCGGAGCCGCGTTGTAGGTGATAGTCGCAGCAGCGTCTGTGCCCGTGTAGTAACCGACGTAAGCCTTGATAGTGAGGCCGGCCAGAGACGCATCGTTACCCACCAGATCGTCTAGTACGCTCACCGATTCTGAAGCAGTCAGAGTCTTAGTCTTCATTGGGGAGATCGTAGCGCCATCCCATGGAATCCAAATGCCGCCAGAGAGCTTAGTGAACCAACCTAGGTCGCCTACCTCGGCGATGACTACGAGGCTGCCCTCTTTACCTACATCGCCCGCTGCTGGAGCGATTGTAGCGATCAGATCCGCTGCAACTTCCGCAGGGACTTCAGCCAGGTAGCTCGCACCGTCGTTAACTGTCGCGCCGCCAGTGAATGCAGCTGACGATGAAGCGCCCGCAGTTGTTAAGCTAGGCTGAGTTGCTGCCTGCGCGCTGAGAGAAGCGAATGCGAGTGCAACGCCGGTCGCTATTGCGCTAGTTTTCATTAGTTCGAGTTTCATATTGACTCCTAGTCCCTAGGTCTTAATGTGTGTTCGGGTGTCGTTTTCGAGTTGCTCGATACCGGCGATATTTTGCCGCGCGGGATCGACGTGCACTCGTCAGTAAATGACGAATCCCAATACTAGGGCGCATATATTTCACTTGTGCGACCGTTTTATGGCATTTTTATTACAAGCACTCAGCCAAGAATTTTGCGGCGCAAACCCTAAGCCGGCATTACCGAACCGTCATCTCACTGTCACCTTCGCGCACTAGGCTAGAACCATGGAAAAAGCAGACTATCGCATCAAGGTGCAGGCTCAGCCTGTTGCTCTCTTCGAAACCCCCGTGGCCTACGCCACGGTAACGCAGGCGGAGGATCTCTCCCGAGACCTGCTCGCCGCCATCGAGCTGCGGCGCTCGCAAACCTCTGGAATTAAGCGCTCCAACGAGGGTGGCTGGCATTCAGACACCGAGATGCTGCAGTGGGGCGGGGCGGCGGCGCAGAAACTCGCGGACACGGCGATTAGCGTGGCAAAGAAGATGAGCCATTTTGAAGGTGCGGGCGTCGATGACTTCGATTGGCAGGCCAGCATGTGGGCAAATGTCACGGAAGCCGGCGGCCTGAACAACTTACACGCGCACCCGGGGAACCTCTGGGCGGCGGTCTACTATTGAGACCTCGGCAGGCAAGCAGACGGTGAGCAAGACAGCGGCGGGAATTTCTACCTGGAAGACCCGCGATTTCCGCTTGCCGCGATGCACAATCCCGGATTCCGGCTACTCGATGGCCAGGGTCGTCCCCAGCAGGTGCAAACACAGCTCAAGCTAAGCGAAGGAAATATGATTGTTTTCCCAGCTTGGCTACGCCATGGCGTACAAGTCTACAGGGGTGATAAGCAGAGAATATCTATCGCAATTAATATCGATGCTAAGCCATGCTGAACTAGAATCAGCGGGGCGTTTAGGCAAAGGATTAAAGACAGCGGGTATTGTAAGAAGCAGTGGAAAAACGGCAGCATACGCCACCGCTTTCTGGCAGGCGCTTAGAAGCGCTGCGAAGTTGCTCTGCGGAAACGGTAGTTGTTGATTGGATTAAACAGGCGCGCGAGTCCGCTAGTAAACGTCAGCGGGCTGTCCAGCACCGCGAAACAGAGGCAACCTTCCTCGGTAGAAGGCTGGTGCTGGTCGCGCTTGTCACGCATCAGGAAGTCCGAAGGGCCGTAGTGGCCGAACTGATCCTCAAATGCCCCGTCCAGCACCAGAGTCACCTCGCTGCCTTGGTGCCTATGCACCGGCACTTGGCTGCCTGGGGTCATGTAAAGAAACTCGCACTGTGTCTCGTTATCAATCTGCACCTGCGCCTGATTGATCCCGCCGGCTAACTTATGCCATTTGAGTCCCTTCGACGCAGCGCGAGCAAGGACCCTTGGCAGGGTGAAAGAGCGGTCCAGCATGTGAATCTCGGCCACGGGGAAGTCTTCCTCCGAGGCATAGCTCTTATCTTTGGCTGGCTCTTCATTAAGCTGCGGAGTCGCCATGATTCGCTCGGCGAGCCCTGCGAAGTCTGGAGCTGCAACAGGCTCATCTTCCTGAAGCCAGGCCATGATCGAGCGCGACTCGAGCTCGCTGCTGCGATTGCGGCAGCTCGTGCAGAGTTCAATGTGCGCCGACAGCGCCACGCTCATGCCTGTGGTTAAAGTGCCCTGAGCGAATTGTTGTAAAACTTCATCGCTCGGATGGAAATTGGCAGCTGTCATTGTTCGACCCCGATCATTGTTCGTAATTTCGCCACACCAAGGCGCAGGCGAGACTTTAGCGTACCCAGAGGTATGGCTAAGGCCGCGGCTGCTTCTTCGTGCGTGCGGTCTAATATGTAAATTTGTTCGATTACCGCCTGCTGTGCAGTCGGCAGGTGTTCATAAAGTCTTTCGATTTGCGCCACTTCGACAGCTTGGGAGCCCTGCTCTTCATGCACGAAGCTCATCTCAGCGTCTGATTCCTGCGGCCAAATATCGTCTGCGCTCACTGTTTGCGGCTGACGCTTCTTCTTACGCAGCATGTCGAAACAGCGGTTACGCGTTAGCGTAAAGATCCAGCTCTGCGCCGTACCTCGATCGAGATCGTATAGAGGCGCTTTGGTCCACACCGTCATCAGCGCTTCTTGCACAAGATCGTGAGCGAGCTGTTCGTTGCGCGTGAGCTTCATCCCCATAGCAAATATGCGCTTGTTGAAGCGCACGAAGAGCTGATTAAAGGCCTGGCGGTCCTGAGAGACGCCAACGGCTAGGAGAAGTTCCTCATCCGTTGGGCCGTCGACGCTCACTGTGCTCGAAGTCTTCGAAGCGGTGGGCTTGGCAGCTTCCGCGGGAGGTTGGTCATCGCTAATGGTCACTACTGAAGGTCTACCTCTTTGCGGAGACCTTATCGTAATGGGTTCTAAGCTTGCTGACAAATTATGCATGACTTAATCAACGCCGCCTTAGAGGCGGCAGATCACTAACCCTGCGTTGTGATCCACTTTGTATCAAAGCCCGTATTGGCAGAACATCTTAATATCCCCTAAATCAACCACTAAGGTCATTTGAGAGCAGCTATGGAGCAAAATAGTCCTACCGCTCACCGCGACGCGCTTGCAACAGCAGAAGGCTCGGATACTGTCGATCTGGCGAGCGCCCTGAAAGAAGCCTATAAAGGGCTCGCCTCAGGTAACACCGCAGCGCTCGCCCCACTCTACAGTGACGACGTCTACTTCGAAGACCCTTCGCACGGCATTCAAGGCAAGGCGGCCCTAGTTGAGCGCTTCCAGCAGCTCTATGGCAAAGTTGATAGCTGCACGTTCAAGTTCCATCAGACACTCGACACAGGCGGCGAAATCTTTCTGGCTTGGACGATGATTCTGAAGCCTAAGGGCCCGAAAAGCAGCGAGGCCGTCAGAGTGGAAGGCGCGAGCTTTTTGAAAGTGCGCAACAACCGCATCTACTACCACCGCGACTACTTCGATCTCGGCGCCTTTATCTACGAAAACGTGCCTATGCTCGGCTCGATCATCAAGCGCATCAAGCAGCGGCTGGCCAACTAGCAGTTTCACGACCGCTAACTCTACGTCTGGCATTCACCGGTCGACACGGTATTATCTAGGATCAACGCTCTAACGAGCCTGATCTTAGGTAGCGCCATGAACCCTTCTCTTCACGCGTTTCACTCGTCGTGCCCGACACCCCTTGCCTTGACCTCGCCGCGTCCTCGGCGCCCACTTTTTAGTCTTCTGTTCGGTCTTCTCGCGGCCGTGGGCCTTTACAGCTGCACCCCTGAATCTTCAAACGTCGCTGGCTCCGCAAGGGCCACGGCGAGCCCGGAGAAGCTCGAAGAAGCACTCTTGGCAGCCGAGGGCGCGGTGGCGCAAAGCGGCGACTGGTCGGCCTACGCGGCGGATATAGGCAGCAGCAAATACACCTCGCTCAGCGAGATCCGCGCCGACAATATCGAAGCCCTCGAGATCGCTTGGCGTCGTCCCGCCGTCGACCCCTACTACACCTCGCTTAACCCTAAGCAGCGCTTTTCTAGCAACTACGTTGCAGCGCCGGTAGTAATCGACGGCATTGCCTACATCCCCAACGCCCTTGGGTTAGTGGAAGCCTTCGACGCCGCCAGCGGCGCCACTGTTTGGGTGCAAGAGCCGCCGGGCGGTGTCGAAGGACTACCCGGCGCCCCTACTCGCGGCGTTGCCTACTGGCGCGGAGGCGAGGACGGTGACCGGATTTTCGTGCAGCGCGGCACGGCGCTTTACGCGCTCGATGCGAGCACCGGCGCAGCGGTGCAGGAATTCGGCAGCGACGGCAGCGTTGATCTACAGCGCATACCCGCCGAGTTTGAACGCTTTCGCTGGGGCGGGGTTCCCATGGTCGTGCGCGACGTAGTCGTGATTGGTCAGGCAATGTCGGACAACTTCTCGAGCAAGAGTGCGCCCCGGGGCGACGTTAACGCCTTCGATGTGCGCACCGGCGAGCTGCGGTGGACCTTCCATACCATCCCCCAAGAAGGTGAATTCGGCACGCAAACCTGGCAGGACCGCTCTTGGTCCTACAGCGGCCACGCGCCCATGTGGGCGCTCTTTAGCGCCGACGAGGAGCTGGGACACGTGTATATGCCCGTCTCCTCAGCAACCAACGATATGTATGGCGGCCATCGGCTTGGCGACAATCTGTTCAGCCAGAGCCTGGTCGCGGTCGACGCCGAGACCGGGGAGCGCGTTTGGCATTATCAAATGGTTCATCACGGCCTATGGGATTAC
>Ga0213863_10003787_pt1 | contig 10317 bp, 7 predicted proteins | sample PICome_8_FD_160128 | JGI IMG/M metagenome (GOLD analysis project Ga0213863, IMG submission 160128) | Coastal seawater microbial communities near Pivers Island, North Carolina, United States - PICO497 | ecosystem: Environmental > Aquatic > Marine > Coastal | place: USA: North Carolina | collected... | reverse complement strand
AACTTTGCTAAAGATGAAGTTCTATTTGCAATTTTAAGTAGTCCTTTAGGCCCATGATACATTGCAAAAGCTGCACTAATTATAGCTAGCAAGGCTTGTGCTGTACAAATGTTGCTAGTAGCTTTGTCTCTTCTAATGTGTTGCTCCCTAGTTTGCAAAGAAAGTCTGTAAGCTTTTTTACCATGCCTATCTACTGATACTCCAATAATTCTTCCGGGCATAGATCTTTTGAATTCTTCCTTAGTTGCAAAAAAAGCTGCATGAGGTCCACCATAACCCATTGGAATACCAAATCTTTGAGCGCTTCCAACAGCAATGTCTGCTCCTAGTTCAGCTGGAGTTTTTAACTTTGTAAGTGCCAAGAGATCACACACTAAAATAGCTTTACCATTTTTTTTATGAATTTGGCTAATACTCTCACTCGGATCTTGAATACCACCTAGTGTTCCAGGATAAGATAGGACGCCACAAACAATGTTTTCACTAATATTTTGTAAGTCACTTTTTTCATTTCCAATAATTAATTCTAATCCAAATGGCTCTGTTCTTGTTTTTATAAGATCTATAGTCTGTGGATTGCATGAGCTAGAAATAAATATTTTTTTTGAATTATTTTTATCTAGTCGTTGACTTAAACCAACTGCTTCGGCTGCTGCAGTTGCTTCATCTAACAATGAAGCATTTGCAATATCCATCCCTGTTAAATCAATTATTAACTGTTGAAAATTTAACAACATTTCTAAACGTCCTTGAGCAACTTCAGGCTGATAGGGAGTGTAGGATGTATACCAGCCAGGATTTTCAAGAATATTTCTTAAAATTACGTTAGGAGTAAATGAATTATAATACCCCATTCCAATAAAGTTTCTAAATATCTTATTTTGTTTTGAAATAGTTTTTAATTTTTTTAAAGCATCATTTTCTGAAAGCGGTTCATCTATTTTAAGTTCATCCTTTAATAAAATTTTTTCGGGAACTGTATTTTTCATTAAATTTTCCAATGAATTATATCCTACTTCTTTAAGCATGATTTCTTGTTCAGCTTCAGTAGGTCCAATATGGCGGTATATGAACTCTTTGGAATTATTATCAATCATTTAACTAGGATTCTCCGCTACAAATTTTTCATAATCAGCTTGAGACATTAGAGAGTCTAATTCTGATTTATCTTTAACTTTTAATTTAAAAAACCAGCTAGCTCCTTCAGGATCTGTGTTGACACTTACAGGATCATCTACAATTGATTTATTTCCCTCTATTATCTCTCCAGAAATAGGAGAATAAACATCACTTGCTGCTTTAGTAGATTCTACTACAGCTGTTTGACCATCTTTCTCAACTGCTTTTCCAGCTTCTGGTACTTCAACAAACACTATGTCGCCCAACAATTCTGTGGCATGTTTAGTTATACCTACAGTTGCTATATCTCCTTCTACCGATATCCATTCATGTTTTTTTGAAAATTTTTTTTCACTCATATTTACCTCCTTTATTATTTAACATAACTTTTTTTAAAAAAAGGAAGTTCAGACACTTTACCCCCATGTTTTTTGCCTCTAACTTCTAATTGAATTTTTGTTCCTATTTCAGAAAATTTTGAATTTATATAACCCATAGCTACTGAAGCATTAACACTGGGCCCAAAAGTTCCGCTCGTAATTAATCCAATTTCTTCCCCTTGATCTGAAAAAACTTTTGTATTCTCTCTAGCTATAATTCTTCCTTCAGGCAAAATACCAACTCTTTTTTTATTGCTTCCACTGGCCATCAGTTCTTTTATTTTTTCCCAGCCGTTAAACCCCCCTTCTTCTCTTCTTCTTTTAGCTATAGCCCACTTCAAGTTAGCTTCGATAGGATTTGTTTTTTCATTTAAATCATGTCCATATAAACAAAGACCAGCTTCAAGTCTTAATGTATCTCTTGCTCCCAAACCAATAGGATTAACTTTATTTTCAACTAAAAATTTAATTAATTTTTCGACTTTATTATTTGGAATAGAAATTTCAAAACCATCTTCTCCAGTATACCCTGATCGTGTTATGTATAAATTTGCACCATCAAATTTAAAATTGCCACCCGTCATAAATTTTAAATTTGAAACACCTGGCGTAAGCTTTTCTAGTATTTCAACTGCCTTTGGGCCTTGTAATGCAATCAGAGATAAATTTGAATTTATAAAATGTTTATGGTCTTTATTTAAAAATTTGGATATTTCTTTTACATCATTTTCTTTACAGGCTGCATTTAAAATTATGCAAAACCCTTCTTGAGTTTTTGTAATAATCAAATCATCAATAATTCCACCGTCATTATTAAGTAAAAAAGAATATTTTGAATGATTAAGTTTTAATGATTTTAAATCTGCGGGAATAATTTTTTCTAGAGCCTCTATTAAGGTATTATCTCCTTCTAAAAAAAACTGACCCATATGTGAAACATCAAAAAAACCTGCGTAAGAGCGAGTTGACATATGTTCTTTAACAATCCCGTCTTTGTATTGGATGGGCATTTCATAGCCAGCAAAAGGAACGAATTTAGCGCCTAAACTTTTATGTAAATTGTATAAAGCTGTTTTTTGTACTTCCATAATAACTCTTAAGTAGCCCCATCTGTCTAGGTACCTGAGAGATTTAATCCTTCGGTGAGGCATAAGCCTGCTTTCCAGAGTTATTACGATAACGGTCCTTTTGCCTGAGAGTTTCCGGGGTGGTTGCTCCTTCGGCTCTATATTTAAATAGTCTCTCCCGTTACAATTTAACTTTCGTCTAAATATAATTAAATGTCAAATATAATTAAGTAGCAGAAGACTTTTTATCAAAACTTTTTAGAATAATAGCTAATATAATAATACTGCCACCAATAAACACACTTAAAGGTGGAATCTCATTTAAAAATAACCATACCCATATAGGGGCACATAATGTTTCAGAAAGCATTAGTAGACCTATTGTAGTGGAGGGGGTTGATCTTGATCCAATTGTGATGCAAATAAATCCAAAAGCTAATTGTGGGACACCAAGAAAAAAACCCATTAAAATATCATGATTAGAAAAGACAAAAGACTCGGATAATATAAGTCCATAGATTACGCTAAAAATTCCTGAATAAAAAATAGCAGGCACCATATCTAAGTTTTTATTTTTTCTTATGATCATAACTAAGATTGAGAAATTAATAGGTATTGCTAAAGCTACAAGATTACCAAAAAAAGATCCTGAAAAAAGTGAGTCGCCTACCATAACTGTGATACCGCTCATCGCTAAAAGAATTGAAATAAAACTTACTAATGAAACTTTCTCTTTTAAATAAAAATAACCAAAAATAGCTAAAAACATTGTTTGTGTGCTTATTATAAAAACAACATTTGCAACTGTGGTATTAGTCATTGCTACAACAAAGGCAATAAAACTTAATGACATTACAAGTCCACCTATTACAGCTGGAAGACCTGCATCTTTTAATATTTTAATTGTATTTTTTTTGTAAGTAATAGCTAAAAAAATGATTAGAGCTATCATAAAAAAAAAGGATCTTAATAATAAAATTTGCCAAACGCTTGCCTCTTCAAAAGATCGTATAACAAACCCTCCCCAACTTAAACAAAATCCTCCAAACAAAAGAAGTATATATCCAGGAATTTTATAAAGAAATTGCATTTAAAACTTTCTTAAAATTTTCTTAAAATAAAATTGCAAAGTTAAGGCTCTCAATATCATAAACAACATAAGAGAAAACCATATACCATGATTTTCAAAATATCTTGTTAAATAGATTGAGATCGCAATAAAACTTAAAACAGATACAATCATTGCATTTCTAATTTCTTTAGTCTGAGACGCTCCAATAAAAATTCCATCAAGTTGATAGCAGAACGATGCTAATGGAGGAATTATTATTATCCAAAAAATATGTTGATATGAAATAAATCTCAAAATTTCTATATCTGTAATTATATTAATAATTTGTTTGAAAAAAATAAGATATATAATTGATATAATTATAGCAGTAAAGAAACTAACCTGAATTGAATTTTTTACTACAGATAAGAAAGAAGTTTTATTTTTTCTTCCTACAGTGAAACCAATAATTCCTTCTGTTGAAAAAGCAAAAGCGTCTAAAAAAAATGCAGATAGAATTATAAATTGCATTAAAATAGTATTAACTGCCAAATAATCATCACCTAACTTTGATCCTAAATAAGTCACCCACAAAAAAGAAAAAGTTAAAAATAAAGTTCTAATAAAAATATCTAAATTAATATTAAATAGTTTTAAAAGTTTAGATTTTATAATTAGTTTTTCAAATCTAGGAATAATTTTAAATTTTTTAATAATAAAATTATATGTAAAGAAAGTGAAAATTATTAAAGTTGTATAACTTGCTATTAGTGTGCCTAATACAACTCCAAAAATGTTTAAGTCAAATGACAATACTAATAGAGAGCTCAATATAATGTTTAAAATTGACAATAAAACTATCATTAAGCTTGAAATTTTAGTTTTTTGTATTCCTAAATAGAAACCTACCAAAATATAAATTGATAGTTCAGCAGGAACAGAAAAAACTCTAACATTTAGATATGTATTAATTAATTCTTTTGTCTCCTGAGATGTATTAAAAAAATGATGAATGAAATAACTAATTAAAGGTTTTAAAATAATGATTAACAAAGCAATTAGCATAGCAATTACAAAATTTCTCAATAAAGTTTTAATAATTTCTCTATAATCTCCTCTTCCATAGGCTTGCGAAACAATTCCAACTGTACCCATTCTTAAAAAACCAAAACTCCAAATAATCATTGTCATGACAGAAGTGGCTATACTTGTTGCAGCTAGATATCTAGTTTCCCCTAGATTCCCCATTAGTCCCGTATCCACCATTCCAACCAATGGAATGGCAAGATTTGAAAAAAAAACCGGTATGGACAATAAGATAATTTGTTTTTTTGAAAATTTTGATGAATATTTTGTAAATTTCATTTTTATCTTTAAAATAATTTAATAAACTTATATACAACGATTAATCTAATGTTAGAGCAATTTTTCATCACAATGCAAATCTTAATTATTGATGTAGTTATGGCTGCAGATAATGCAATCATAATAGGTCTTATTGCTGCTAATTTTGCTCCAGATAATAGAAAAAAAATTATAGCATGGGGTGTTGCTGCAGCGTTTATATTCAGAATATTTTTTGCAACAGGGGCAAATTACATATTTGAATTCGCATGGGTTAAAATTTTAGGAGGAGTATTATTAATCTGGGTTATTAATAATTTAAGACAAGACTTTTTTGGCCAAAATAAAATCAGATCACCTCAACTTAAATCAAAGGAAACTAAAAGTTTTGCAACAGGTGTCTACCAAGTATTAATTGCAGATTTGACATTGAGTTTTGATAATGTTCTTGCGGTAGTTGCCGCATCAAAAGGAAATTTTCATATAATGGTAATTGGTTTACTTTTATCTGTATTTTTAATAGCTACATTAGCAAGTTTCTTTGCTGACTTTATTAAAAAACATCAATGGCTTGGTTACTTAGGGTTGGTAACTATATTAATAATTGCTATTCAATTAATTATTGGCGGGTTGGTTAATTTAGAAGTTCTTTCTATAAACGAAAAATTTAAATTTTTATTTTCAATATGATAGATTTTTGTGTTTTAGGGTCAGGTATTGCTGGCTCTACAATTGCAAATCTATTATCTAAAAAATATTCAGTTCATGTTTTTGATAAAGCTAGAGGAGCTGGAGGAAGATCTTCCAATAAGAAACTAAAAGGTAATTTAAGTTTTGATCATGGTGTTCAATATATCTCACCAAAGTCAAAAGTATTTACAAAAATTATTCAGAAACTATCTAAGAAAAAAATACTAAAAACTTGGGATGGCAATCATTTAGATTTTACTTTTGAGAAAAAAAAATTAAATCCAAAATACATTGGAGTAAAAGCAAACAATGCTTTAAGTAAATATTATTTAAAAAACATTAAAACATCATTTTCTTCTCAAATTGTAAAAATTGAACACAAAAAATATTTTTGGGAAATTAAATTAGATGATAATTCTAAACATCAATTCAAAGCATTAATAATAACTTGTCCTTTTCCTCAACTAAAAAAATTAGCAGGAAGATATTTAGAAAAAAAAATTTCAAATTTAAAAATACAAATGCAGCCAAATATTACTGTTATGGTAGCGTTAACAAACAAAAAAGAACTTCCAATAAGTTCAATAAAGTTTGATGACAACATGTTAGCGTGGGCAGCAAATGAAAATAGTAAAAAAAGATTTAAATCAAATTTAAATTTATGGACTCTTCAAGCCTCATTAAAATGGTCTAAGAAAACAATAAATAAATACAAAACTGATAAATCAATTATGAATAAATTAATCTCAAAATTTACTCAATTAACTGGTCTTGAAAAAAATAAAATTATTTATAAAAAGATTCATGGATGGAAATATTCTTACAGTTATCAAAAAACATCTTTATTAAGTAATTGGAATAAAAAATATCAATTAGGAATTTGTGGAGATTGGTTTGGCGGCCCTAAAGTTGAAAACGCTTGGCTTAGTGCTAAGGATTTGGCAAAAAAAATTAAATAATTAAAAAATACCTTTGCTGGGTTTAGATTGTCTTTTGACTTTAGGTATCACTTCAATATTCAAACCTTTTAAATCTTTTGCTTTAAGTTTTCTTAAATTTTGAACTAATTTTAAAAATCTTTCAGATTCCTTTTTCGTAATTATTCCATCAGTAAGTGTTCTAAATTTATTGATGTATTCTTTTCTTCCAAAAGGTCTTTTTCCTGCTGGATGTGCATCTGCAACATTTATTTCTTCTGAAATTGTTGAACCATTTCTCATTTTAATAATAACTTTTCCACCAAAACACTTCTTTTTAGGGTCTTTTTCATGGTATTTTTTAGTCCATTTTTTATTTTCACGTGTCACTATTTTACGCCAAAGTTTAACGGTGCTTTTTCTCCTAGCCCTTTGTGGTGTGTAAGATTTAACATGATGCCAAGCACCGTCCTCCAGAGCTACTGCAAAAATATACATAATAGAGTGGTCTAATGTTTCTCTGCTTGCATATGGATCCATTTTCTGAGGATCGTTTGCGCCTGTACCAATAACGTAATGTGTGTGATGGCTTGTCTCTATAGTAATTTTGTTTATGTCGGATACGTTTTTAATTCGTTTATTTAAACTTCTAGCTAAATCAATTAATGCCTGCGATTGGTATTCTGCAGAGTGTTCTTTTGTGTAAGTTTCTAAAATAGCTTTCTTAGACTCATTTACTTTTGGAAGAGGAACTGTGTACTTTTTTCCTGGGCCAGATAAAACATAAGCTATTACACTATCTTCTCCCTCATAAATCGGACTAGGTGCACCTTCTCCTCTCATGCATCTATCTACTGCTTCAATTGCTAACTTTCCTGCGTGTGATGGTGCAAAAGCTTTCCAACTAGAAATTTCTCCTTTTCTAGATTGTCTTGTAGAAACTGTAATATGAAGAGCTTGTTGCACTGCTTGATAAATAGTTTCAGTATTAAGTTTCAATAAGCTTCCAAGTCCTGCTGCAACACTTGGTCCTAAATGAGCTATGTGATCTATTTTATGTTCGTGTAAACAAATACCTTTAACTAAATTAACTTGAACCTCGTATCCAGTAAGAATTCCTTTTATTAAATCCATACCACTACATTCTTTTTGTTGAGCTACAGCTAAAATTCCAGGTATGTTATCTCCTGGGTGACTGTAATCAGCTGCTAAAAAAGTGTCATGATAATCTAATTCTCTTACCGCTGTTCCGTTCGCCCAAGCTGCCCACTCGCAGTCTACTTTTATTTTTGGGCTTAAACCAAAAATATTTGCTCCATTTTTTCTTGGGTGAGCTAAAGCCATTTGTCTTGCAGAAGTAACAGGCTTTCTATTAAAAGAAGCAATGGCTACTGAAGCGTTATCAATTATTCTATTAATAACCATTTCAACAGCGTCTTTATTTATTTTGGCTTTATCAGATGCAATTTCTGCAATCTTATAAGCAAGTTGATCTTTCTTTTTTAGATTAGCTTTTGACGGGTGAACTTTAACAATTATATTTCTCATTAATTTAACATGTTTCGTAATACATACTGAAGTATCCCACCATTTTTATAATATTCCACTTCATTTTGAGTATCTATTCGACAAAGAACTTTAATAGTTTTACTTGTTCCATCTTTATACTTTATTTCACAAGACACTTCATCTCTTGGCTTAATACCTTTATCTATATCAACAATGGTGATTAATTCTTCACCTGTAATGTTTAACTTTTTTCTATTAAAGCCTTCTTTAAACTGTAAAGGTAAAACACCCATTCCTATTAAATTTGATCTATGAATTCTTTCAAAGCTTTCCGCTATGACAGCTTTTATTCCTAAAAGTTTAGTGCCTTTTGCGGCCCAGTCTCTTGAAGAACCGGTGCCGTATTCTTTTCCAGCCATAACAACTAAATCATTTCCTCTTTTTTTATACTCAACAGCTGCATCATAAACGCTCATAACTTTTCCATCAGGTTGTAACGTAGTAAATCCACCTTCAGTGCCTGGTGCCATTTCATTTCTAATTTTAATATTTCCAAATGTGCCTCTCATCATGACTTCATGGTTTCCTCTTCTTGCTCCATATGAATTGAAGTCTTTTTGTTGAACTTGATTTTTCATAAAATAATCTCCTGTAGGACTATCTTTTTTTATATTACCAGCTGGAGAGATATGATCTGTAGTAACTGAGTCAGCCAGTAAAAGTAATAATCGTGCATCATTAATTGGTTTAAATCCTTCTGGCTGGTCTGGTAAATCATCAAAGAAAGGAGGTCTTTTGACGTATGTAGAGTTATCTTCCCAGTTATAAATACTACTATCAACTGTTTTAATAGCACTCCATTCTTTAGGTCCCTCTGAAACATTTGAATAACGATTAATGAACATTTCTGCGTTAATTGATTTTAACATTATGTCTTCAATCTCTTTATTACTTGGCCAAATATCTTTTAAAAAGACGTCTTTACCTTCTTTATCCATTCCAAGAGAACTTTTGTACATATCAAAATTCATATTACCAGCTAAAGCAAAAGCAACTACAAGCGGTGGTGAAGCAAGATAATTAGCTTTTACATCTGGACTTATTCTTCCTTCAAAATTTCTATTTCCTGATAAAACAGAAACTGCATATAAATTTTCTTTGTGTATCGCATCAGAAATATTTTTATTTAATGGACCTGAATTTCCAATACATGTCGTGCAGCCATACCCAACTAGATTAAATCCAAGTTCATCTAAATATTTATTTAAACCTGCTTTTTCTAAATAATCTGTAACTACTTTAGATCCTGGAGCCAAAGAAGTTTTTACCCACGGTTTAATTTTTAAACCTCTCTCTATAGCTTTCTTTGCAAGTAATCCTGCCCCAATCATTACACTTGGATTTGAGGTATTAGTGCAAGAGGTAATAGCCGCTATCACAATGTCTCCATCGGTGATTTTAAAATCAGCTCCAGCAACTTCTGCTTGAATAGGTTTTTCTCTCTTAGTGTTTTCTTTATAAACTTTAGCAAAGCCAGTAGAAGATTCTGTTAGTAAAACTTTATCTTGAGGTCGTTTAGGACCAGATATACTTGGAACTACGGTGCTAATATCTAAAGATAAAGTATCAGTGAACTCCATGCCTTCACTTGCCCATAGGCCTTGTGCTTTTGAATATTTTTCCACAAGTTCAATCGTTTCTTTATCTCTTCCAGAAAGTTTTAGATATTTTAAAGTCTCTTCATCTACAGGAAAAAAACCACACGTTGCACCATACTCAGGTGCCATGTTTGCTATGGTGGCTCTATCAGCTAACGTAAGATTTTTTAAACCTTCTCCATAAAATTCTACAAATTTTCCAACAACACCTTTTTTTCTTAGCATTTCAACAATGGCTAACACTAAGTCTGTAGCTGTTAATCCTTCAAGAAGTTTTCCTTTAATTTCCACTCCAATAACTTCCGGAATTAACATTGAGATAGGCTGACCTAACATAGCTGCTTCTGCTTCTATTCCGCCAACACCCCATCCTAAAACTGACAGTCCATTTACCATTGTCGTATGACTGTCTGTTCCTACCAATGTATCTGGATAAGCATAAAGATCGTCACCACTTTTTGATGACCAAACTACTTTAGCTAAATATTCTAGATTTACTTGATGACAAATACCTGTTCCTGGAGGAACAACTCTAAAATTATCAAAAGCTTTTTGACCCCATTTAAGAAATGCGTATCTCTC
>Ga0213863_10003783_pt1 | contig 10325 bp, 8 predicted proteins | sample PICome_8_FD_160128 | JGI IMG/M metagenome (GOLD analysis project Ga0213863, IMG submission 160128) | Coastal seawater microbial communities near Pivers Island, North Carolina, United States - PICO497 | ecosystem: Environmental > Aquatic > Marine > Coastal | place: USA: North Carolina | collected... | reverse complement strand
TGCACCGTAGACTGCATACGCATGCATGCTGGCACGCCGACGCCGCCAGTGGCTACCCATAACGCAGAGAATCAAACATGCATCGATCCGACCGTAGATTAAGCAAACAAATGTTCGTCGCTATCGCCGCCCTATGGACCGGTATTACCGGCGCACGCGCTGAAGCGGTTCTTGAAGAGGTGGTAGTAACCGCTAATAAGCGAGAATCCAATCTGATGGATACCGCAGCAGCTGTCAGTTCATTTGACGCCTCCACGCTAAACGAACTGGGCATTGATAATCAGTATGACCTCGCTGGCTATACACCCTCGCTAAATATCGCTCCCAGCAGGGTTGCCATCCGGGGCGTCGGTCGGCCCAATCTAGCACTGGGCTCTGACCCGGGGGTTGGCATTTACTGGGACGGGGTATACACCACAGAGACAGACCTATTCAACTTTTCTAATTTTCTGGATATCGAACGCATCGAGGTTGTGCGTGGTCCACAGGGCACCCTGTATGGGCGCAATTCGATTGGCGGCGCATTAAACCTCTACAGCATTCAGCCCAATACCGAGGAGTGGGGCGGCAAGGTCATTGGAGAGCTGGGCAATTATGACTACTGGGTTGCACAGGGCTTGGCCAGCGGACCAATTACTGAAAAACTGTCTGCGTTGGTTGCCTTGTCTCAAATCAAACGCGATGGATTCCAAAGAGATATCTATTCAGGCAACGAGTACGATGACCGCGATAATTTCTATGGCACGATTACACTGGCTCACCAAACTACCGACCGCTGGCACAATAGCATCAAAGCCAGCAGCGCTGACTCTAACTTTCATCAGGATGCTGGCTACATTCTTACTCCCTACAATACGGGTTTAGTGCAAGAAGTCTTCAACACCAGCCCGCCGGGAGAACAGCTTAACTTTGTTAGCACCTATCCGGGCAACAGCTTTGTCAATCCCAACCAGGGAATGACCGTCGAGAACCCCGCGCTGCAGGGCGATGCCGAGAGAGTTGCGGTAGACACCGTGCCCTCAACTGATAACGATCGGGATTCCTATGTCTTTATCAGCGAATTAGATATGGATAACTATTCGTTGAAATATACGGCGGGCTACTCAGAGTTCAGGTACAAGCGGATAAACGATGGTGATGTGACAAATGCTCGAGACTCCGGACTCGATTACAGCCAGATGCCACTATCAGCATTCGGCGGCGCAACAGTGGATCAATTTACCGGCTTTGCGCTGACTCCATCCATTGTCTCCGAGCCTTACAAACAGGCCGCGGATACGTGGTCACATGAGTTACAGCTCATCACCGCACTAGACGCCCCCTTCAACTATATTGCAGGCCTGTATTACTTCGACACCAAAGAGACACAGCGGCTATCCTACATAGAGAACAACAGCGAACTGGTGGCAAATTACGCTTTTCTCGGCAGCCTTGCAGGCCTGCCGACCGACCCTGACGGCGTTCTCTACAGCGGGGAGGGCAAACTGGAAACCACCTCTTACGCCGCCTATGGCCAGATAAACTGGGATTGGACAGCCAGCACAATGCTGACTTTCGGCCTGCGTTACTCCTATGATGAGAAGAAGGCACGAGACAGTACCTATGTCCAGTGGGTCATACCCGACAACGCCACAAATCCCACCACCGACCCCACCACGGTTAACAGAAACGATAAGGAAAACTGGGACAAGCCGACCTGGCGTCTAGGTATTGACCATATTCTCTCCGACGATCATTTCCTTTATGCCGTAGTGTCCTCAGGTTACCGGTCGGGGGGATACAACCTGCTCGCACCGAATGAGGACGCGGCCCTAGACACCGTAAATCCCGAAGAACTGATCTCATATGAAGTGGGGTATAAGGGTACTCTGCTTAATCAGCGGTTGAATCTTACGTCGGCGGTTTACTACTACGACTACGATGACCTGCAAGTACTGAACGTTCAAACCACCAATGGTGTGAGCGTAGCGACTTACGAGAACGCCGCAGACGCAACTGCCTGGGGTATTGAGAATGAAATCAGCGTCTTGCTTACAGACAATCTATTTCTGGGCGCAATGCACTCCTACAACAACTCTGAATACGGCGACTACAGCTCGATTGACAGCACCGCATGTAACCTTGGCCCCGAACGTACGGGCGATATATCCGACCCCCTTTGCACGACTGCACTTGATCTCAGTGGCAATGAGTTTCCTCTTTCGCCGGAACACAAGGCCTCCGCCTATCTAACATACCAGTGGAATCTCTTGACACTGGATTGGAGTGCAACCCTCGGGTACCAATACACTGGCAGTCAGCAACTTACCCCATTCAACAATAGCTTATACGACAAGTTGGATAGCTATGACCGTTGGGACTTACGCATGAATGTTGCTGATACAGAACTTAAATGGGAGATCACCGCCTTTATACAGAACATTACTGATGACCGAGAAGAGATATTCCGGCCACGACCAAGCCCTGTATCCGGGCTGGCTGCCTCTACGCTGAGCGATCCGCGGACCTATGGGCTAAAGCTCACTTATAACTTTTAGGGATCGACCAATGAAAATGCGGGGATCCAGGATTTTTAAGAGCCCGCTATGACAGTGTCGCCAGCGACTCGCTGTTAAAACTATTTATAGATTCTGTTCGTCCCTCGAGAACTTTATTGGGCCACTCAGGGTCTTGCAGCAGAGCGCGACCAACAGCGACCAAATCAAACTCGCCCTTCTCAAGCCGGGAGAGCAGATCATCAATCGCTCGGGTCTCACTCGATTCGTTCATCGCGATCGCACCGATGAAATCTGCACTAAGCCCTACTGAACCTACAGTAATAGAGGTTTTTCCTGTGAGCTTTTTAGTCCAGCCAGCGAGATTCAAATCACTGCCGTCGAATTCCGACTCCCAATAACGCCGAGTTGAACAGTGAAAGCCGTCAAGGCCCGCATCAACAAGCGGCTGCAGGAATAGTTCCAACTCTTGGGGTGTAGTCGCCAACTTTGCCTCGAAGTCTTGCTGTTTCCACTGGGAGTAACGCAAGATAATAGGGAAATCTGGTCCCGTAGCCGCTCTTGCAGCCCTGATAATTTCAGCCGCAAAGCGGCCACGATTATCCATGCTCCCGCCGAATGCATCTCTGCGCTCGTTCAGGCCTTCCCAGAAAAACTGGTCGATGAGATAGCCATGCGCGCCATGAATTTCGATGCCATCAAAACCAAGGCGCTGTGCATCCGCTGCCGCATCGGCAAAACTGCCTATAACTCGATCAATATGTTCACCTGTCATTGGCTCGGAAACTTGCTTTCCAGGTACCTGCAACCCCGACGGACTGGCGCTGGGCGTGTCGGGATTATTCATTTTTGCGGGATTACGAGCACTTCCAACATGCCAGAGCTGTGGAAAAATCTTGCCGCCCTCGCCGTGCACCTCCTCGACGACTTTTTTCCAGCCTGCCAGTGCTTCTTCTCCATGAAAGGTCGGAATATTTTCTCCCATAGAGGCAACCGCATCATTAACCGTAGTTCCCTCGGTAACGATCAAACCGGTACCGCCCGCTGCTCGGCGCTTGTAATAAGCTGCGACGTCATCGTCCGGTACTCCGTGCGGGGAGAACTCACGAGTCATAGGAGCCATGACAATGCGATTTTCGAGTGTAAGCTTGTTCAGCGTATAGGCGCTGAAAAGACTGTCTAGCGGTTTGCTCATCATAAATCCTTGATCGTTTTTTCAAGTGTGGTAATACGTCACTGGGCACTATAATCGTTTCACAGCAAACGGGCGCAAGACGTACCAATTTCTCGCTGTTCGAGAGTGTAAACTATTTTTACCGTATTACTATATTGCATAGCTGGCTTGCGTCATTGCCGTCCGATCTTTTCCAAAACACGTGGCCGTGCATGATCCTGTTCTGCGACAGATAGCGCGGAGTCAAGAGAGCTCATGAAAACAGAACCAACGGGCCGTGACCGAGCGGCGTTTCTCAAACGCCGCGCTTTGGATTCACCAAAACTGCGCTATTTCGCCCTCTGAAGATTACATATTTAACGTTTATTCCACTAATGTTAATTGATTTGAAGATAATTTTTAACACGCCTGCCGGTCTCGAGGTAGCGGCATAGCAGCGGCACGATGGGCGTGATAAAGTCACTGTACCCATATCTCTTACATGCATTTTCTATGTGAAGTGAGCAGCGTTATGAAATCAAGTTTCGACCAGTTCTGTATTAACGTCAGCGATCTCGATCGTTCCATTTACTTTTACGAGACTGTGCTTGGTTTCACAATCACTCATCGTATCGAGCAGCCCGGCGGAATGAACGTCACCGAAGTAATTTTTGAGGGTGACAGCGGTAACCGCCTGCAAATCGCCTGCCACCATGATCAGACCGGATCAATAGATCATGGCAATGCCTTGTGGAAATTTTACATCAGCACAGACGATTGCGAGGGCCTTTACAAACGCTGCATAGAGGCGGGGGCGGAGTCCATGGTAGAACCCAAGCGCCTTGATGCGTGGCCGGTGACCGCCGCCTTTGTCAAAGACCCGGATGGCTATCAGGTTGAACTTCTGGAACATCATGCCGAGACGCCACCCAATCAGTAGTGCCGCGCAAAAGCGCAAAGGCATTACCGGGAAGGCTCTGTTGTCATAAATTAATCCTTCTCCATGCAAGCAGAATGCAACACAGGTCTGCAGCTTACCATTTTTGCGTTTTGGTCTGCGCGCCTTCCTCGTCACGGTGATTCTCTGGCGCATCGAGGGCCGGGAATACCTCGGGCATCCGGTACGCAATTTGCGCTAAACTAGTCTCTCACGCCACTACAGTAGCTGCTACATGACCCAACACGAGTACGTCTTTGTCGCCATTTCCATTATTCTAGGCCTGGCGATAACCCGCTTGTTGCATACAATGGGACTACTTATTCGCGCTCGTCGAAGAATTGTATTTCATTGGGCCACTGTTCTCTGGGCTATCTGCGTAATGGCCTATAGCTTGCAATTCTGGTGGGTTGGCTGGGAGTTACGTAATCTGGAGACATGGACTTTCAGCAGTTTTGTGTTGCTCACCGCTGGCTCTATTTTTGTTTATGGGGCGGCAGAGATGGCTCTGCCGCTGCCTGATGGCGATGACGAACCTGTTTTCTTAACGCACAGTGAGGGGTTGGGCCGCCTATCGGCACTGTCGATGCTGCTGTATTTCGGCGTCGGGCCGTATGTAAATATCCGGCTATTCGATAATGATATTATGACATCACTGGTATTGCCGGCCCTGGGCATGTTGCTGATGAGCCTTGTCATCCTTTTTCCCAAACTATTTCGGGTGATATCGATCTCTTTCGCGGCGTACACCGCAGTCATTCTGTATCTCACCGCCTGAAGCCAGATACGCGAGTATGGCGCCCGGGCACGCAGTCCAATCCAACTGCCACTGCAGTGCGTATTGTTAGCTTAACGCATTTTTAAGGAAACCATATGCCTACCATCGCCCGGCTGATCTTCCCTCTGCTACTTATTGCCTGCGTTGTTGGCTGTGGATCCGTATCAGTCACCGACTACCAAGATCTAAAACCAACGCTTGATCTGGAAACATTTTTTCGGGGAAAGCTGACAGCCCACGGCGTGGTTAAAGATCGCAGTGGCCGGGTTATTCGCACATTTAACGCCACTATCGACGCTAGCTGGGAAAATGGCGAGGGCGTACTGGATGAGCGTTTTGAGTTTAACGATGGTGAACTGGACCACCGTAAGTGGATACTGAAACCGACGGGAGAAAACCGTTACACCGGCACCGCTGGTGATGTTGTAGGGGCGGGTGTACTCGAGGTGGCCGGCAATAGCGTCTTCCTTGACTACACGCTCCGAATTCCTCTAGACGAAGACAGCATAGACGTTCACGTCGACGATCGTATGTACCTCGTTGCCCCGGGGGTGTTACTGAACGAATCGGAAATGCGAAAATTCGGCGTGCGGGTTGGCAGCATTTTGCTTGTCATTCTGCAGCCGGACACTCAACCCCCCACCGTAAGTGCAGCACCAAGTTAATTAACAACAGGCATACAGGATATACACTGACCTCAATACTCGATTTTCTACCGGCGCTCTTTCCTCATAAGCTCTATGCAGGCCTTTAAACACTGCTTTGACAAAGGCATGACGATGCTCATCATACAGTTGTGAGTGAATTATAGAGTTTTGCATCCCCCGATGTGTTGATTACAGCTTTGCAGACCCTGCTACCCCGCCCCCATCTGCAGGTGAACGCAATACCATACCGTTCAAAGCCTGCACATGTTCGCGTTGCAACCGCCTGGAGATAATGAATCGAGAAAACCAGTCGCCGCTCCCTAAATCATGCAACGGCCGGGGGACACCTTGTTAATGCGAGGTTAAATGTCGAAACTCCCGTAAAAAAGGCAATAGAATTGCGGGCTTTGTGCACACAGCCACATGCCTTGCTTTATCTCCATATCGCTTGCAGCGATGCGGGCAAACGTTGCTGCAAAAAATAACAAATTCGAGTGAACTGACAGATTGTTAATGTCCGCCTCATCCAGATGCAGGATCGGCAGGCAAGTCTGCACCAACTGCCGGGAACTCGGCAGCTAGCGCGGTTACGGCGGGGTAGATTGCGGGCAAAGCACTAAATTTAGTAGAAAATCCTCGTGTATTGATGCTGTCAGGAGCCCACCAAAATCTCGTAACGCCAGTTGCAGCTGGCGGCCTGGGCCGCTACCTTGGTCACAATGTACTTTGATATCGACTACTGGTGGCGGGTCGTACGCCACGTTTGGGGACTGAAAGGGTGGGACAAGCGCACCGGCATGCTGGTGCGCCTGCTTCTTTGGATACCTATCCGCACGGTTTTGCACAGCGCCTGCTTCGTGCTGGATTACCTGTTCTTTCCCAGGCTATGGACGCAACGAGTAGAGCGCCCCGTGTTCATCGTCGGGCACGCACGCAGTGGCACAACCCTTGTCCACCGCCTGATGGGTGCCGACGGAGAAAAATTTAGCTACTTTCTTTACTGGGAAATGTTCTTCCCATCATTGTTACAGAAAAAAGTGATACGCGGTGCTGGATGGCTGGACGCTCGCTTTTTATCTGGTTTTCTGAATCGCAAGCTCAAAGCCTGGGATGAAAGGACCTTTGGACCCTACCGCCACATGCACTACATGAGCCTATGGAATCCTGAGGAAGACTGTTTCGCCATGGCTGCCGCTTTCGTATCCCAACAATGGTCCCTCGATATACCGATGATGGACGTGGTGGACTTCTTTCACCTCGACGGCATGCCGGTCAAACGGCGCCGCTGGATGCACCACTACCGCGAACTGGTAAAGCGCCAGCTGCTCCTCAACGGAGGAGACAAGACCCACCTCTCTAAAAACCCCGTGATGAGCGGCTGGGTAGATTCTTTGATTGAGACGTTTCCGGACGCACGTATTGTTGTCATGATGCGCGATCCTGCTGAGTGCATACCCAGTTGCCTGAAACTGGTTCAGGTCACGTGGAGAGGCAAAGGCTGGCAGCCCGATGATTACGCCTTATCGCTTGATCTACTGACAGAAATTTCCTTCGAGCATTTCGAGAACCCGCGTCGAGTTCTATCCAGGCACGAGCAGACACCGCAAATTGTCGTGGACTATCGAAAACTTACCGCTGCCCCGCGCGAGACTGTTCATTCGATATATAAAGCCCTGAATCTTGATATGAATGAACCGTTAGATAGCTGGCTACTATCGCAGGCCGAGCAAGAAAAGAAACACCAGGGGAAATTTGAGTACAGCCTTGGAGAATTTTTTCTGCGCAGCGACGATATTTACTCAAGGCTAGAGATATTTTATCAACAGTACCAGTGGCCGGTATCAAATACGCAACAGGGAGACCACGTAAATGACTGAAAAGGATATTAACGCAGCAAAGAACGAACTCCGTAACGCCTTCGATCACATGATAGGCGAACTGCAAGCGGCACGGGACATTATTGACAGCCCCGACCACTTCGCCCCGGCCGCGACAGGTCGCGTCCTCGCGGAGGGATATCGCTATCTCGCAGGCTACCTTCATCACGGCATAGAGAGAGCCTTTCACGAGGATCCGCATTTTCCGGCCTTTCGCAATGCGCTATCGATTTTCAATAAGGCGACCATCGATAATGCGGACGCTATCTATTTTTATGCACCAATTGACGGACGCAGGCACTATCGAATCACGGCAACCATTGAAGATAGCCGGCACTGGCGCGGGCAGACACGCCTACATGGCAAGGCGGTCGCGCCACAGTATGTGATTTTTGAAACCAGCGACGGTGGCATCGCCGGTGATACCGGAGAACTCACAGAGCTGATACCGGGCACCAGGACAGGTTTCGGCACGTTGGACTCTTCCTCTATTGAGCTCGGGCCCAATGGCGAGTTTGAGCTCATACTCGGTCCTGACAAGCCTTCGGATTACAACGGTCATTTCATCTGTACAGAGAAGCCGCCAAGACAGGATTTGCCTGACGGCGAAACCCGCTACGCCACTTATATCAGCGGTAGACAGCTATTTCACGACTGGGAGTTCGAAGAGCCCATAGCCCTTACTATTACCCCGCTGGGCGATGTCGATCAATACCCGGCACCATTAACAGCTGAAAAAGTTGCAAGCCAGTTACATCGCATGGGCAGTATCATTCACGGCCAAATGCAATTCTGGCTACAATTTTACGATGTCGTTCTCAACTGCAACGGAGTGCACGAAAATATCAATAACAGCCCCTACTTTATGCCGGTCAACGCCTACAACACCCCCAATGCCGCGTCGACCGATACAGGGGGAGGCATGAGCACCAACATTTATGCCGGTGGCTTATTCGATCTGGCGGAGGATGAAGCACTCTATATCGAGGCACAGTATAGCGGCGAGCCCGTCTATACGAGCTTTCACCTTGGAAATCTCTGGGGCGAATCACCAGACTACGCCAACCATCAAAGCAGTCTGAATGGCTACCAAATGTATATGGGAAAAGATCTGGTACAGCGCTGGGTAGTGGCCCATCGCGATCCCGGCGTACAAAACTGGCTGGACACCACGGGCTTACCCAAGGGTTACCTGTCTCATCGTTGGGCTTACAGCAAATTACCGGACAAGGAACAATGGCCAAAGATCACTGCCAAGAAAATTCGATTCGATCAGGTAGCGTCGCATTTCCCGAGTGATCAACCAATACTTACCGAAACACAGCGCCGCGAGATCATCAAGATACGCCAGCGCCACGTACAAAAACGTTTTCGTGTATTTTAGGAGTATGCTCAAAAGCACAGCAATTGAAAACGTGATCGAAAATCAATAGGTAGAATTTGATGGTGCGACGTCGTCTCTGAGGATAATACGAATGAACAAACTGGAAGGAAAGGTTGCCCTGATCACCGGGGCCAGCCGCGGAATAGGCCGGGCGATCGCGCAGAGATTTGCCGCAGAAGGTGCCGGCGTCGTAGCCTGCGCTTCTCGCCTCGGACCACACGGCGATCTGGAAGGCACACTGGAAGGCACGGTAGCCGGCATCAACGCCGCCGGCGGCCGAGCGACCGCAGTCGCGTGCGATCTTTCCAATCGTAACGCCAGGGCTGACCTGATTGCCCGAGCCAGTGAGGCCTTTGGCAGCGTCGATATTATAGTGAACAATGCGGCGAGGGCAGAATACAATCTACCCAGTCTTATCTCATCCGAGTCCCGCAACAAGATATTTGACCTGAATGTAAACGTGCCCGTGGAACTGATACAGCAGGCACTAGCCGCCATGGAGAAAAAGGGATCCGGCTGGTGTTTGAACATAAGCAGTAGTTCAGCGGAGCAGCCCAGACCCCCCTACCCTGACTCTAAAGTCGCCGCACACGTGATTGGTGCATATGGTGCGACCAAGGCTGCTCTGAACCGTTATACACAGGCGTTGGCAGACGAACTGATTGAAAAGGGAATTTACGTAAACGCGCTTGCGCCCAACAACATCGTGCTAACCAACGTGGGTAAAGCAGTAGAGGGAATAGCCAAGCGCAGATCTGACATGGTTGAGCCCATAGAAATGATGGCAGAGGCAGCGCTCGAGCTGTGTACAGGACGACATGTCGGACAAATCGTGTACAGCCGAGATCTGCTGCACAGCACTGGTCAAAAATTACATTCCCTCGATGGCCGCACAGTCATAGGCGATGCTTTTTCTCCCGGTTAAACTGCACCCATGAAAAACTCTATTCAGGTGGAGTATTCGATAAAGCATGCGTGTGACCCGAAGAAAGCAGCCTCAAGACCAACTTGATATCGCAACTTACTATTGCATCATCCGTTTTCACCCTCAAAC
>Ga0213863_10003781_pt1 | contig 10329 bp, 11 predicted proteins | sample PICome_8_FD_160128 | JGI IMG/M metagenome (GOLD analysis project Ga0213863, IMG submission 160128) | Coastal seawater microbial communities near Pivers Island, North Carolina, United States - PICO497 | ecosystem: Environmental > Aquatic > Marine > Coastal | place: USA: North Carolina... | reverse complement strand
TCTTCGACTTGTCTCCGGCCATGGTGCGCCGCTACCTGGACGCGCCCTCGGAAATGCAGTAATTTCGATCGCTCGAGGTGCCGAAGTGCTCGAGCTCGAAAGTCTATCCACTCTCGCCACAGCACAGTGCGCACACCTCCCGGATCGCTCGCGTATAAACGCGATGCCGTCGATCACAATGTCGTCCACGCTCGTCACGCGTGGCCCCGTGGCGGTATCGAGGCTCAAGCGCCCATCCTCGCGCGTCACCGCCCGTCGCCACGGACCTTCCTCGATCCGCCCCATCGACGTGTCGCGGTGGAGCCGAAGCGCGGCCCTCTCCCGCCGCGGTCGACTCGTCTCCACCCCGGGCGCGATCGCCGATCCCGAACCGCCCTCGTCTTCAACCTCCACGACCGCCGTCGTCGTCGATACGCCGGACGTGGGCGCGCACGGGTCGGGCGTCGCACCTTCCCCGCCCCAGCCCAGCAGGACCGTCGTCGTGGGCGGCGGTCCAACCGGCCTAGCCGCGGCGATAATGCTCGCCCGACGGGGCTGGACCAACATCGAGGTGTGGGAGCGGCTGCAAGCCCCGCCCTCTCCGGACGCCACCGACATCTGGGGCGACCCCAACAGGAGCTACTGCATCGGCGTGAGCGGCCGGGGCCAGATCGCGCTGAAACGCCTCGGCGCGCTCGACCGCGTGTTGTCCTACTGCAAGACAGTGAAGGGCCGCATGGACTGGTCGCCGCAGAACCCGGCGGGCAAGGAGACCATATCGAACAAGCAGTACGACACGCAGGTCATTCAACGGGACAGGCTCGTGGCGGCGCTTCTGATGGAGATTGAAGAGAAGTACTCAGACGCGGTGACGGTGACGCACGGAGTTCAGTGCGTGGACTGTGTTTGGACCGGGGGCGGGTCGGCGGTGTTAACACGCGAGCCCACGGAGTGCCGGTCGGATGAGCACAAGTCCGGGGATGAGGATGATGAGGAGGTGTGTGAACCGGGTATGGTGAACGACGAGGCGGGGGTGAAGGTGACGGTTCATGTCCCGTTTGTAGTCGGCGCGGAGGGCGCTTCCCGTCGCAACGCGGTGATGCGCGCGATGGACGACGACAGCCGCTGCGGCGTGAAGATGGTTCGGTTCCCGGATACCAACCCACGAGTGTACAAGACGATACCGATCAACCTACCGGAGTCGTACAGAAACGACCTCAACTACAGCGCCAGGACCGACGGCGGCGTCGCGCTCGAGGCTTTGCCCACGAAGGAAGGTTTGCTGGTGGGCATCTTGCTCGTCAAGCCCGGTGATACGGACACGTGCGCCAAGCTCGAGTCCAAGGAGAGTTTACGAAAATACTTCGACGAGGACTTCCCCATGTTCACCGAGTTCGTCACCGACGAGGACCTGGACTTGATGGCCAAGCGGTCTCTCTCCACGTTGCCCACCTTTGCGTATTGCGGCGGCGGCGCCCTGCACAGGGTGGTCGGCGAGGCTGGCGAGTCAGACGAGGAGGCTGGCGGCGCGTGCCTCCTCGGGGACAGCATCCACACCGTCAAGCCGTACTTCGGTCTCGGCGTGAACAGCGCCTTCGAGGACGTGACCGTGCTCGACGACTGCCTCACGTCCGCGGCTGCTTCCGGGAAGTGGCCGGAGGCTTTGGGCGCTTACTCCGCTTCACGCGCGGAGGACGCCAAGGCTTTGGTGGACATCTCGCGTTCGTTCGACGGCGGGTTCCTGACGTTCGTGCTTCCCCTCATCCTGGACGGGATCTTCTCCAAGCTCGCGCCCGGCGTGTTCATGCCGAACACGATCCAGATGACGCAGAAATACGACTGGAGGTTCTCCGAGGTGGCCAGGCGGAAGAGGCGCGACAGGACTGTTCAGCTGGGGATCCTGGCGACCGCGCTGGGTGCGATGGGAACCGTCGCGTTCATGGTCGTGAGGGCGCTGGTGGGAGTGGTGATGCGCGCGATGGCGGGTGGTTTGGCGGCGTGAGAAGGGAGTGTGCCATTCAGTTAGCCAACACGTGTGAGGTAGTCGAGCTGAGAAAACCTTCGAGCTCATCTGTGGAGGCCACCTTCACGAGTGTGTCATTTTTTTGGGGGCTTGCAGAACCCTATTTTTCCCGCGGGTGATGACAAACCCCCGTTCTTGGTTCAAGCATCAGGGTGTCCTTTGGGAATCCCAGTCATCACTGATGGCCAGTCAGAAAAACGGGATTCGGTTTTATCCGCAGAGCCAGCTCAGAGCCAGGAAGACCGGATAGGGGGACCTCCCGTGGAACACACCATACACGCACTCTTACCAGACTTTTCGGTCGGAAACACCTCCACGGAGATGTTCGCCCTCACCTCTAAGACTATCGCGCCGGTGAGTGTCATCCCCGTCCCCGCGACGTGCGCGCGAACACCGTCCATCGCGCGCCCGACCGTTAAAAAACCAAAAACTCGAACATTTTGTCCGATCTTGCCATCTAGACGCGATCTCGCCGGGGCTCCGTGACGCTCGCGGCGGGCGTTCACCCTCGAACGATCCATCGGCGATGTGTATAGACCAAATTGGCACACCACCCGCGTCGGTCGCGTCGCGCGGGACATTTTGCGCCGCGATCGACCCGCGCGCGTCCCTTGGCCGCAAAACCGCCCTCCTCCCTCCCCTCCGTCGGCGTTCCGTGACTCACGAATGCACACCCCGTCTCTCTCCCTTTTCGCATCGCAGGTGGCCGCGCTCCGCGCCACCAAGGCTCAACCCGCCAAGTCCCGCGCCGTCGTCGTCACCCGCGCGGCGAAGGACCCGCGCGGCGTCTACATCGGCAAGGGCAAGTGGATCCAGGACGACGACGCCAAGTACGCGTCCCGCGACGACTGGTTCACCGGCGGCTGGCCCGGCGGTGAGGTCGGCCTGAAGGAGGGGTTCATCCAGGAGCCCTTCGAGAAGCCCTCCGGGGGCCAGGCGGAGGAGTACGACCTCCCCGAAGACTACAAGGGTGAAGACACCGTCTACATCGGCAAGGGCAAGTACGTCAAGGGCGACGCCAAGAAGTTCGCGGGCAGGGATAACCTGTTCACCGGCGGCTGGGCCGGCGGCGAGGTCAGCCTTAAGAACGCGGAGCAGCTCAAGCTCAAGGTTGGCGACTACGTTCAGATCAAGGAGAAGAGCGGCGGGATCTTCGGCTTTTTCGCAACCCTCACCGGCGGGCCTCCGAAGACGGGCACCGTGAAGAAGGTCGAGGCTGGCAAGAGCGGCGCGGTCAAGGTGACCGTCTCCGTCCTCCCCTTCGACAACGCGGTTGTGTACAGCGGCGATGAGCTCGAGAAGATCGACGCCAACTAAATCACACCGCACATCGTCGACCCACATTATTTCCACTTCTTTCATAGTTGCTGAGGTGCTCATTTGGCACTGACCCGTCGCCGGGTCCGTCTCTCTGGAACCTCATGTAAATCAAAACATCACGTATTACTCACGAATCGTGTGATTACTCTCTTCGTATTTCATTCTTAATCGTTGTACTGGCGCGGCGACCGGGGGAAACACCCAGGTCATATTCCGCCGCTGCTAATTTGTTGGTACACATCATCGTTCGGCGCGTCACCTCGTCCGCTTCGTCCTCGAGCCGCGTACGCACAACGCGCTCACCTCCACCTCCTCGAGTCCACGCCCGTTCATCATTCGCCCACTTCACTCATTTCCCCTTGATGACGCCCATCTCCCTGAGCTTGGTGACGATGTTGATCACGCTCCCGAACCACGCCACCGCCCTGATGGCGGCAACCTCCGGCTTGCCGTTGCGCACCTCGCGACCCGCCCATATCCTAACCTCCGTGGACGCGAGCATCATCGCCAGGTCCGTGGCTGACGACGACCGCGCGAATGGGTTGTTGGGCAAACCGTCGGGCGGCTTGTGTGAACTCGTCGCGTCCAATGCGACTCGCGCCAGCCTCTTCGGGTTGTGCGCCACGAGAAAGTGGATGAGGTTCTGGCACCACACGCGGCTGTACGCGTTGAGCCTGTCCCGAGCCTTGAACGAGAACCAGAGCTTGACCCTGGAGCGCAGTGGCCGGGCGGGGACGCGGTACTTGGCGGAGCAGACCCTGCAGTTGGTCTCGCGGTTGCCCTTGGTTCGCATGGAAACCTTCTGCCACTGGCGGAGGCACTTGGTGTGCACAAACTCCTGTTTTGGATTGAGAAATTGAAAAGGTCAGCGCACGTGGGTCACTTGTTGGAGGGGGGTCAGCCAATTCGTGGTTGCGGTTCGCAGTGCCGTCGGAATCGTGACTGCAACGTCATACGAAAATCCGACGTGGCGAGCACCAATTTCGCAATTCTGCTTTCCAGCATTTTAGCTCGTTCGCGCGGGAGTTATTTTTCCCGGCTTTCCGCGAGGCGAGGGGGCGAGGGTTGGGGGTGTTGTCTTACCTGGGAGCCGGTGCAGTCGCACGGGGCGATGAGCTCGCCGCGCTCTGGGCCCGCGAAGCAGAACCTGCAAGAGTTCGTGGGTTCACAGAATCGGCACTCCAACTCGTCGTCGTCGTCATCCTCCGCGCGGGACGCCTCGGGGAGATGGTTCTGGTCCAGAATGTCCCCGGGAACCTCCTTCGCCAGTGTGAAGAGACAAGAGTTCGAGCAGCACCGCGTGGGGGGCTTGGCGGGCTCCTCCATCTCGAGGTCGAGAGCCTCGTTGTCGGCGACGCAATGGTTGCGGAGCTCCCAAAGCGTCAGGCCGGTGCCCATGAAGATGAGTCCCGCGCGCGACATGGCCTACGCGTTCGCCGGGATGCCGCGGTTTTTAGAAGCCGAAAAACTTTACACCGCGGTGATCACCTCCGAAGACTGAGCCGGAGCGTATCGCCGCGACGTCGAAGCCGTCGATGCGTCGCGCTCTGATGCGAGCGTCGTGAGAAGACGAAGATGCCGGCGCGGGGTCGGTCGAGGTCGATCGCGCGCTGCGTTGTGACCTCGTTCACGCGGTCGCCTCGCTCGATATTCAAGACTTGAGAGGACACTCAAAACCGCGCGAAGAAGCGAGGATCTTGAGAAATCTGTGACACCTGGCAAAAGCGGTGACCCATAAAGCTCCGCCTCCGAGGGACGCGTGAGACGCGTATTCGAACATCTCTGGGTGTATTTACAAGTCACCCGGCGCTTCCACGCCGTCTATGTACATCCATCTACACCTCGCCGCCGTATCGCATGACGGTTCCAATCGCCGCGCGAGCCAGCGCCTTGGTTCCGGACGCGAGTGACCACGGCGCAACCGCCCGGCAGTCCTCCCGGGCTCGTTGGTAGGCGTCGTACCAGTTTTCTGAACTGTGCTTCCACACGGCGCTCTCAGTGAGATGGGTGTCCGTTTGGCGCCTGAGCACGTCGCTGTGTCGAACGACGGCGTCCAGTTCGAGGGTCACGCGGTCCAGTTCGGAGGTGAGTTCGGCGGCGACGGCCGCGAGCTCGGCGCGGAGCCGGTCGTTCTCACCGGTCAGTCGCGACACGTCCTCGAGCAACGAGTCCTCCCGCGTGGGAAGTTCACGCGAGTTGGACTGCACGTGTACGCGCGTGTGGTCGTCAGCGTACGCGGGGCAGTCACCGATGTGTGGTCCGTGAAGTTGGTCTATGGAGCCGGCGTCGAATGATGAGGTTGGTACCGCACAGGACCCTCGGGACCCCACAGCCGCAGCCGCGACGACGACCGCGTCCGACCTCGCGTCGGATACGACCGACCCGCCGGACGCCACGTACACCAGAACGACGCATACGGTCACGAGCACGATGCCCAACGGCAGGAAGAACCTGGCGGGGCCCAAGGACCTGACCAGCGAGCGCCAGTCGTCGTCGTCGTCGGAGCTCGAAACTTCCCGCGTAAAAATATCCTCCGCGTTTTCGCTGCTATCCGCGAGATTCTCCTCGCCCGTGCTTGCGGCGGTCCCAACGTCTTCGACGGGGAGGTTGGGCTTTGCGCTGGAGCCGCGTTTGACGACGGCGAGCAGGGCGACGAGGTCGGATGCCGCTCGGGAGGCGCCCGCGGTGAGCGATTCCTCGGCGAGCCTGAGCCACTGGTCGACGCCGGCGGGCTCTGCCATGTCGTTGCGCGTTCGTTGTTGCGCATCTGAGTAGGAGGAGGAGGAGTGCCTCGGCGGGAACCTCGAGATGACGCCCGCGTCGAGGTCTTCGAACTCGTCGGCGACGTCGACGTCGGAGTTGGAGTCGGCGCGGGCGAAAGATCCGGCGGAAAACCCGGTGGGGGTGCCCGGGTTTAGGGCGGGTGAAGACGCCCGGCGGGGCTCGAGGACGTCCCCAAAGTTGTTGTTGTTATCTTTGGCGCCATGTTGAACCACGACGGTATCTCGTTCGTCGTCGGAGTGGGGCGCTGACGGGGGACTCAAAATATCCCAGTCGTCGAAGCTGTCCATGCTGCCTTCCTTTCGTGAAGGCCACGCGTCCACGCGCGTCGGGGCGGACATGACGCTCGGGGCGGTAGTCACAGTGTTCGCCGTCGTTGCTTTTTCAGAAAAAGAGCCACGCCGCTGAGCCACGATTGGCGGTTCAAAAGATATGCGTGTCGTCATCGTGAGGCGCGACAGTTGAGTGGCGCACCGGTGGCGCGAACGTTGAGGGATGTCGGGGTGGAGGTTCAGAACCGCGAGCGCGGAGGTTGACCCCGAGGTGCTGCGGAAGGAGGAGGAGGGTCTGATCACGCTCATGAAGGAACGCGCGCTGGTGCGGTGCAGGGAGACGCAGAAGGACTACTACGAGTGCGTCAAGGGGCGGACGATCAGCATCGCGTGGGCCTGCAGGGAGAGTGCGAACGCGATGAACGACTGCCTGCACCAACACACGGACGACACGGCCCTCGACGAACTCAAAACTCGGTGGCTGAGCGCGGGACGGCCGTCCATCGCGGACAGGGACTCGCGCTTCGCCAAGAGCTACGTCAAGAGCTGACGTCGACTTAGGTTTAGACCTCTGATAGAGAACAATATAGTAGCGCGCGCCTAATTGACCGCCTTGTCTATGCGCTGATCCACCGGGATGACCTCCTTCTCGTACCCGCCGGACAGACCCTTAAGCCTGCGCGTGAGCAGCGCCTCGGACAACAAGCCACCTACGACCCTCTTACCCAAACCCATGATCGAGTCCATCGAGCCCGTGAACTCCGTGATGAGCGGCGACATCTTAGGGTGCTCCACCATCAGTCCCCCGGCGCAGTTCATGCACTCGCCCTCCTCAACAAGGAACTCAACCACATCATCCGGAATGGGCGCGAACGCTACGGTGCTGCCGTCGAACCCCGCGGATCTCTCGCCGGTTTCGAGGTCGGTCACCACGATGGCGCCGACGGTGGACGGGGGCGACTCGCCGTAGGATTCAATGAACGAACGCGCCTCATCAACCGACTCGGGCTTCTCCCGTACCTTCCCCTCGTGCACCACGACCTGGTCGCACGTCACCAGCATCGTGTCCACGGCGAGGGGCCACTGACCGGCCATGTCCGGACCGAGCTCGTTCGCCATCTTGTCCACGATGGCGTCAGCCTTGGCGCACGCGACGGCCATGACTAAATCCTTGGGGGTTAATTTGGTCCGATCCCCGACCGCCTTCTCGTCGATGTCGGCGACGGCGACGGTGTAATCTATGCCCATCTCCTTCAGGATCGCCTTGCGGGTGAACGACTTGGACCCGAGGATGACCTTGATCCCCGCGTCCTTGAGCTCGGCGGCGGTCGCGGCGTCCGCGGAGGTCTGGCCGCCGGATGCCTCGCCGACGGACGCCTCGCCGCCGTACCCTTCGCCCCCCTTCGCGTCCCCGGCCTTCTTACCGCTGCCCTTGGCGGACACGGCGACCCAGCGGGAGGAGGACGATGCCCGGTTTCCCATCGAGGGTCGAAACGCGGGCGCGGCGCGGGCGAGCAGCGGGACGAGCGTCGCGCGCATGTTCCAATGACGATCGAACAGTTCCACGCCGTCTCTACCGAAACCAGTTAAAAAAAACCATCGTCGGTGCCAACAGGACACAAGGCGGACGCACGTCGCGGGCCCGGCACTCCCCTCACTCCCGGCGGGTCCGGATCGGTGGACATGATTGAAACCGCACACGCCGTGCGGTGCCGGCCCGTCGCGGCGCATCGTCGATCCCTCGTCGGCTCGCGCGTTCGCCAGGCGCGGCCGGTCCGAGGTCACAAGGGTGGGCACCCTCTGCTGCGGGTGAGGGCGCAGGGCGACGAGCGGGGGTCATCGCCCGGTGGGCTCATCGCCGGGGGTCTGAAGAACGCGCTGGGATTCTTCAAGGCTCGAATGGACGAGATGATGGAGGACGACGAGGAGGCCGCGGTGTCGCGCGTGGTGCAGCGCTCGCCCGACGACGGTTCGGTGGCGTCCTGGTCAATCGATCTCGACGTCTTCCTCCGGGAACCGACGACGCCGCTCTCGGCGAAGTCCGCGGCGTGCGTGGAGCGAGTGTCCCTCGGGATGACGTGCGAGTTCGCGGAGAGGGACGCCGGGGTCTACCCGAGCAGGGGCGGCGCCGGGGTGCGGGGCAGCAGGTACTTCGTCGACGACGGGCTGGCGGATCCATCCGGCGCGGATGCCACGCCGGGGTTCTTCTGGATCGCGGACGAGCCCGGGTACTTCAAGTTCACGACGCGACTGAACGAACCGGTGGTGGCGTCGGGGAAGACGGTGCTACCCGCGGGTGACGTCTACTTCAACGCGAAGATCGACGTGGGTGAAGGAGACGAAGGTAATGACGGGACCGAACGCTCGACGTCGGTTCGCATGACTTCAGGCGTGGCCACTGTCAAACAGGACGTGAAGGCGTCGTTCCTCGGTGCGGATTACAGCGGGATCATGGCGGAGTACATCGTGGTGGGTACGTTCACGGGCACGAGGCGGAACTGAGTAGTGGAGGTGCGGGTGGTAGGATTCGACGACGAACGGTCGTGATGAGACGGCTAAGTACGCCTCAAACTAAAATATCGTCGTCTCGAAGAGTCGGCTAGTGATCTAGTGTCCGATGCCTCCCATGAACTTGCTCGGATCGGGCGCGGCGCCGTTGAACTCCGCACCGGAGAAGTCGAACCCGGGATGCTCCTCCGCGAACCTCTCCTTCATCAGCCGCGCCTTCTCCGCCTCCTCCGCGGCGGGATCCAACCCTCCGTGTCCCTTGAACAGACTGACCCACGGCCTCCCTTTGTGCAGCTTGGTCATCTGCATGTGCAGCTCGCCGTCTTCCAGGGTCCAGAAGCTATCACCCGCCTTGACCTGCTCCGTGAGTTCGTGGTGCAGGTACGGCGGGTTGCCCTTGATGCCGAACTTGACGGACGTGCTCGTCACCTCCACGTCGAGGATCTTCGCCTTGACCCCGGGGGGCGTGCGCACGTAGAAGTTGCACTCGTCCAACGTCTGATCCCACTCGTACACGACCCTGCCCTCGTGCGTGTACGCGTGACGTGTCGTGGGCGCGAGCTTGTCCCCCATCGCGCCGGTTGAAGTGTGGGGCACCGACGGTGCGCCCGCTAAAGTGTCGGCGATCGAGGAGGGTTCAAAGAGTTTTAGATGTGTTACGCAACGGTCTGTGCTCGCTATGACAATAAGCTACGTCCTAAATGCACCTACATCGGTGTCGGCTAATCTTACATGGATCTAACGTACACCCTAATCGTTCACAGCACGCTGCTGTCGCTCGCCATGATGTACCCAGCATGGGCGAGCGCGGCAATCAGCGATGCTCCGTATAAGCGATTTCTCAAGGGAGGGTTATAATTGAACCCGATCCGTATGAGCGGTAGCATCGGAGCGTATATCAGCGGGACCATGAGCTTACGCTGAATCGCAGCCTTACGCGCTTCGTTCAGCTCCTTCCACTGGTCCACGTCGTCCTTACCCTCCGCCATCGCGCCGTGAAAAGTGTGAAGGTGATGATGCAAAGGTGTGACAAATCTTATTGGAAAATTTTAAACTTTAGTTACTGGAGCGCCGAGATGGACTGCGCCGCCGCCGCCGCCAGCTTGGCGTGGTTCTCGTCGAGTACCACGCCTTGGGGGGGAACTTCTCCCCAGTGCATCTTGAAGATCTGGACGCTCATCTTGGGGATTTGGATCATGAGCTGGTCGTTGTCCTGCTGGATGACGCCCCGCTGCTTGTTGCCGCTGTTCTCCCACCCGCCAAACTCCGCGCTCTGGGAGTTGTAAACCTCCTCGAACCCGGCGCAATTCTCCCACGGGTTTCCGATGGCGATGCCGTACAGACCATCCGCGTCCCACTGCCCGTCACCCGCGTTCACGACGACGATCATGCGCTCCTTCTCGCCAGTCTCCGGGTCCTCGTGGTACCTCTCGCACGCCAGGATGC
>Ga0213863_10003780_pt1 | contig 10329 bp, 6 predicted proteins | sample PICome_8_FD_160128 | JGI IMG/M metagenome (GOLD analysis project Ga0213863, IMG submission 160128) | Coastal seawater microbial communities near Pivers Island, North Carolina, United States - PICO497 | ecosystem: Environmental > Aquatic > Marine > Coastal | place: USA: North Carolina | collected... | reverse complement strand
CATCGCAGGGCGACCACCGAGACGATCAACCCGGAGTCGCTCCAGACACTGGCGCTGGCCATGGGCCCAGGCGTGCTTTTGATGATCGGGGTCACCGTGATCGCGGCCAGCTTTTATGATCTCTCGGAAGCGGAGCATTCTAGAATTCGTGACGTGATTGCAGACCGAACTTGATCGAAAAATTTGCTCGTTTAGCAGCCGCTCAGCGACTGATTGAATCTCATCAGATTCGTCATAAGTGTGCGTGATTGAAAGTCCTGTCTCTGATCGAAACGAAGCTTGCCCATTGCCTGTTTAGGGTGATTGAGATTCAGCTGGCTAGAGTTTAGACGAGGTTCGGCGGAACTTGCTGTCATGGGCGAAGGGCCATCAGAACTGAGACAGAAGCGATGAGATCAGTTAATATTTGGTCATCAACTCACCTTTCTGGAGAAGTCCCATGGCTGAAGCTTTTATGGCCTACCCTGAACTTCGAAGTCCCTTTGAGCCCAAGGCGATCAATGCCGACAGCAGCGCTACGATTTTGTATCAAGGCAGAACGATCAAGCTTAGCAGCAGGGGTGATGGGGATGGATTATTGATCGACCCAATAGATCTTCAATCGATCAATGGATTTGAGATCAAACCTGAGGGGGTCTGTTATGAAGACCTTTGTGTGCCGCTGGATGACTCGCTGATGATTACCCAGGCGGGGCAGAAATGGTTCAGTCTGACGGCTTTGGCGGAGCTGCTGGGGCAGCCCTTTGTGGTCGATGAGGAGGCGGGGGTTTGGAGCTTTGCTGAGATCCCAGCAAAACGAGAAAATATGATGGTCAACGCGATGGCGCCTGATCTTGAACTTACTGATCGGCAAGGGAAAGTGGTTCGGATGGCAGACCTGAAAGGTAAAAAGGCGCTGATCGTAACCTGGTCCTCTTGGTGAGGCTGCTTTCTTGACGTGCCCGTGTGGCAACGCATCTATGAAGAAATTAATGATCCCGATTTTGTATTGATCTGTGTCGCCGAAGACGTCGGTGGTGAGGCGGTTGCCGGTCCAATTTTTGATGCCGCGAACCCGACCTACATTCAGGTCATCGATGAAGACCATCTCGTCAGCAGCGCGTTTAATTTTGTCAATGTGCCATCGGCTGCATGGATCGATGAATCAGGCAGAATTGTTCGGATAGATGAAGGCACCTATTCGATGATTCATACCTTTGGTGAAGGTGAAGAGGCAATTGCCTTCGGCAATGATGTCTATGAGCCAGCACTCAAAGATTGGATTGCCAAAGGCGGTGATAGTGCCCATGTTCAAACGGCGAAAACCGTGTCCAGCCATATTCGTCAACACTCAAGCGACCAGCAGAAGGCAGATGCAGCATTTCGGCTGGGCAACCTTTTTCGTTTGCATGGTCAAAACGATAAAGCCGATGAGTATTGGCAAATGGCCAGAGATTTAAACCCAGACAGCGTGAACTTCATTCGTCAAAATTTAACCCTGACTGAAGAGGGATCGGCGGGCGAACAATTCAGGACAATGATGGGTGAGTACGTCAGTAGCGGCAAAGACTATTATCGGCCGCTGGATATTGAGAACGTCTAGCTTATAGGCAGAATGAGCGCTGGAAACCATAGGCGACAATCAGCAAAATTGCCGGAGATGGCCGAATGAGGGCCAGGAAATTATGGCCAGGCAGACACGTTAGGCAAGGAATTTTGGAGATGAAATCATCGTAAGCGTAAAGGCCGGTAAGCTGTCCATTTTAGTGATGAGCCTGTTTGTGCTCACACTGCTGGTGCCGCTTCAAGGGTTCGCTGAAGAGGGTTTTACGCTGGATGTCGATGGAGACGGCGCGCAAACCCCTTTGACAGATGGTCTGTTGGTAATTCGCCATCTTTTTGGTTTTACTGGCGATCCTTTGAGTCAGGGGGCGGTCAATAGCAGCGGCACCCGTACCGATTCGGCAGCAATTACGCTGTACTTAGACGATAACCTCGCGGCCCTAGATATTGATCAAAATGGCGAGGCGCTTCCACTGACCGACGGTTTGCTCATTATTCGTCATCTCTTTGGTTTCACAGGCGATGCCCTCGCGCAGAGCGCGACGGATCCGTTAGGCGCTCGCAAATCGAGTGACGAGATATCGGCTTACCTGAATTCTATTGCGGTCTCTGATGCTTCATCCGGAGGATCTGTAGAGGAGCCTTCAGTCTCAGCGAAACAGTTTTTTGAAGACTCGGTATCGACCATTATTTTGGCGAATTGTGCGGGTTGTCATAAATCAGGCGGCAGCGCTCAGGGCACGCCGCTACGCTATATCAACGGCTCTGACGATGCAGCTCTGACCCAAAATTTCAATACTTTGCGAGACTATATTGCGTCGGGCAACGGCGCCAAACTGCTCAGCCGTGCACGGGGTGTCAGTCATGGAGGGGGGGCTGTGCTGAGCGCGAGTAGTGCAGCCTATAGCACTTTAGAAGAATTTGTTGGCTTGGTTCAATCCGAGGCCGGTATCTCGGAGATCGACAAAGATCCGGTCGTCGTCCTTCCAAGTGGTTTCTTCAAATCGTCTCGATTACTTTCTGCGCAGGGAACCTTGCGTCGTGCGAGCATTTTGCTCTTAGGGCGGAATCCAACAGCCGAGGAGTATGGCGCGCTGTCCGATGAGTCTCAAGCGGGCCTTCGCCTTGCGCTGAAGATGCTGACAGCGGATCCAAACTTCCATCAATTTCTAACCCGCGCGGCCAACGATCGATTGCTTACTGATGCCTTTCTTGAAGGGATGCCTCTGGAGCAATCATTTATTGAGAGTAATCCTAATTATCCCATTGCTACCAATGCCTTTGTAGAGGCACAAGCAGAGGCTGGAGAGCGTTTTTTCGATTGGCCTAAGTACCGCCATTGGCGTTGGGGATTGGCTCGCGCGCCAGTTGAGCTAGTTCGTTACATTGTGGAAAACGACCGGGACTACCGCGAGGTTTTGACCGCCGACTATATGATGATGAATTACGCAGTAAATGATTTTTTAAACGGCGGCGCTGAATTCTCCCCCTCTAACACTTCGAGTCTGCCTTATTGCCTTAAGGAACCCGATGAAGCTTGCATCGACCACCGCATTTTTAAACCCGGGGTCAATCGCGGACAGGTGCCTTTGGATGAAAAGGTGGTTTTTGAGGATACTGAATTTCAGTCGAGGCGCATTGCGGGTCATGGCGCGTTCATTGATTACCCACACGCCGGCGTTTTAAATACGCAGGCTTTTCTGAATCGCTATCCAAGCACAGAGACAAATCGTAACCGGGCGCGCGCGCGTTGGACTTACTATCATTTTTTAGGGGTCGACATTGAAAAATCTGCACCCCGGACCACAGATCCGGTAGCCCTCGCCGATACAAATAATCCGACGCTAAAGAATCCGGCATGTACGGTTTGCCACCAGGTCTTGGATCCTGTCGCTGGTGCGTTTCAACATTTTGGCGATGTCGGATACTACAACGAATCTTGGGGAGGACTCGACGCGCTGCCGCAAACATACAAGGAGCTTCTCCCAGATCCGAGCTTAAGTCCGACGTATCGTGGCGGAGAACGGGTGATGGTTGATGGCGAGACTTTTGATCTTGTCTCAGACTTTGCCACGAGTTTAGACGCGGGAAGAATCTACTACCGAGTGTCCTTTGATAATGATGAAGGCGGCCCGGAAGGGGATCGGAACGTTTTTTATGATCGTCTGGTTGTGACTGGTCCAGATAAGGAGACGATCATTGAATTTGAATCGCTGCCAGAGGATGCAGTGACAGTTGGATGCGGCGGCATAACGTCTCAAGGTTATGGTCAATATTGCGGAGGTTATGTGCTTGTGCCCATCGACCTCAACGAATCTGGAGATCACCTTTTTGAGCTTCACGCAAAAGGTGAACAGTACGGGGATTCTGACGTCCAGCTCACGGTGTCGGTTGACACCGATGGCCAAAGCCTGGATGCGCTTGGCTACCAAAGGGGAGATACTTGGTATAAAGATATGCGGGAGCCTGGTTATTTAACCGGCAGCGCCCCAGATCAAAGCGACAGTCTGCAATGGGTCGCAGAGCAGCTGGTTGCTGATCCGTGGTTTGCTGAAGCGTCTGTAAAATTTTGGTGGCCAGCGCTGATGGGGCTAGAGGTGGCGGCAGCACCAGAGGTTGAAGACGATGTTGGTTTTCAGGAAAAGCTTGCGCTGTTTGAAGCCCAAAATGATTATGTAACAAGTCTTGGCGCACGGTTTGCAGAAGGCATAGAGGGAGGCGCGCCCTTCAATGGCCGTGATCTTATCGTGGAGTTGTTGCTCAGTCCTTGGTTTAGAGCGGACGCGGATGATGCGTCGCCAAATTCATTCGGCGATGTTGGCACCCGAAGATTGCTGACCCCAGAGGAGTTAGAGTCTAAATTCTATGGGCTCTCCCAATTTTATTGGGGCAGCGATGATTCCTTCTCCGAGTGGCAATTCGATGGCCGTTACTCCCACCTCACCGATCAAGCCAATATTTTGTATGGTGGGATAGATTCACGGAACGTCACGCTTCGTGCTAGCCAGATGACACCAGTGATGTTTAACATCGCTGAAAAAATGGCGCTCCAAACTGCCTGTGAAATCGTATCCCGTGATTTTGAGCGGCCAAAGTCAGCGCGTCTGTTGTTCACGGAAGCAAATGCTCAGACAACTCCTTTCAATCGTTTTTTGAGTCAGGCCTCGGGTTCAACCAGCTCGACAAGTTTTGAGGTGGCCATTCAACATGAGGCCCAGCTAGAAGTGGGCTCAATTAACATTGCGGTTTCTTATGTGAATGACTATTACTCTGAGACCTTGGGTGATCGGAATGCCCGATTTGATCGATTGATGGTGTCGGGACCAGATGGGTCAGAAATGACGATCGAGTTCGAAACGCCGCCAGAGGGCAGCAAAATAACGGGTTGCGGCCACAGCGCAGAAACCTACCACCAGCTTAGCTGCAACGGCACCATTTCGTTGCCTTTTGAAATTACCGTGGCAGGCAACCATGTGTTCACGCTAGAAGCGGCGGGGGAGCAGGCAGGGGATGATGCCGTTGCACTTGAGCTCGCTTTGATTGAAACCTCAACAACCGAACAAGTGGGCATGTTAGAGCTCAAGGCACAATTGGGACTGATGCATTGGAAGCTATTGGGGGAGCCCGAAAGCGGCAACGAGACTGAGATCGATGCCAGCTACGCATTACTCTTAGAGAGCTTAGATCGCTTGGCAGAACAGGAAAATCAAAGTTTAACTAACTGGCCTTACCAGTCCTGCTCGAATCACGATTGGCGAGGGGAGGCTCTTAATCTTGCAGATAGTAATGGGATGAAGGGCGCGTGGATTAGTGTGCTCACGTATCTGATGACGGACTTTAGGTTTCTTCATGAGTAATCAGCGATGATGAAAAGACGAACTTTCCTCAAAACATTTGCTCAGATGGCGGCTTTGCCTTTGGTCGGGTTGCCCACCCTTTCGAGAGGCTTGATTGCTGGGGGCTATGCAGGGCCTTTACTGCTTCAGATTCAGGCTGAAGGGGGTTGGGATGTGACCAGCTATGTTGACCCGAAAGTGAATCAGCCCGGGGAAAAAGTGATTACGAATTGGTCAAAAGGTAATGAGCCTGGGCTGGCTGGCGGGATACCCTTTGCGCCATTTGCTAACAACGCTGAGTTTTTTCAGCGACACCACAAAAAAATGTTGGTGATAAACGGCATTGATATGCAAACGAATTCGCACACGACAGGGGTACTGCACAATTGGAGCGGCCGAAATGCTGAGGGTTTTCCCGCGTTGACCGCATTATTCTCCGCGCATCATTCGCCAGAGGCGGCAATGCCTTATCTGAATTTTGGTGGTTTTGGCGCTACCCAGAATGTCGTGCGGTTCACTCGGCTTCAGGACAATCCAGAACAGTTGGGTCGTGTACTGGAGCCGAACCTCTCGGGCTTTCACACACCGAATCAGTACAATGATTATGAGGGACCCACTTACTTTCGCGATGCTGACGATCTGGCGTTGATTGATCGTTACCGCCAAGCCCGATTGGATCGATTGAGCAACAGCGATAATCAATTAGCCAGACAAGCGAATAACCTTTATGCCTATAAGGCTGCCTTACGTGGTCGTAAATCGCTCGCAGAATTTGCGCCCTATCTCCCCTCGGGAGACGCGGTTATCCAGCCGGTCGAGGGCCTGCAAAATTTGAAGGGTCAAGTCCAGTTGGTTAGTGCAGCATTTAGAGCAGGGGTCTCCAGCGCTGCAGACGTTCATTTAAATGGCTTTGATACCCATGATGACCATGACCAAATGCACACCGTGCAGCTGAGCTACTTGAATGAATCTATCGATTTGGTTTGGCAATTGGCCGAGGAGGGCGGCTACGCCGATCGATTAACCGTCGTCGTCGGCTCTGATTTTTCAAGAACACCTCACTACAATGAGCAAGATGGTAAGGACCATTGGCCAATAGGGTCGGTGGTTGTGATGCAATCGGATCCCAGTTGGGGCGATCGTGTGCTCGGTAAGACAGATGCAATGCAAAATGCTTTGCCGATTGATCCTCAGCGGCTGGTGGAAGATGAAGTCAACGGCAGCGTGATCTATCCAAAACATGTGCATAAGGCACTCCGCGGCTTACTTGGCCTTAACGACTCCGTGCTCGATCAGCGCTTTGCATTCAACAATACCGAAGCATTTGAATTTTTCTCCTAGCACTTGTAATCCCCTGATTTAGAACCTCGCCGTTTGCAAGGGCCAAACCATAGTCTGCGTAAACACGAAACGGTTATAGGATCTGCAAAGGTCTTGATGGCGTTAGAACGCCGCGGCGCCTTTTCCTTGAAATTTTCACGACCAAAATCGAACTAAAATTGTGCCTAGCATGCGCAAGCTCTAACCTTAATGAAAGGCCATGGTCGCCACGGGCCCTGCCTGACTGATAAAGGAGATTGAGATGAAACGATTGAAGCTATTGACGACCTTGGTCAGCATTGTTGCGCTCGGTTTGGCGGGTTGCGCTGATTCTGAAAACGCGGTGTCAGAAGTCACGCCTCCGCCGGCACCGATTCAGGCTGAAGTACGCTCAGAACCCATTGCTTATGTGGAATATTTGCAGTGCAGATTTGGTGAGAACTATAGTCCTGAAAGTTTTGCTCCCTACCTCGCTGCATGGAATGCCGAAATTGATGGCATGACCGATCGTGGTCTGAGCGCCTTTGGCTATCTTCCCAATGATTGGCGCTCCGATGCCTTTGATGGCGTCTGGGTTTTAAGATGGAACGACAAAGAAAGTCGCGATGCGGGTTGGCAGGAGTACGCAGCATCTGGAGCTGCGGAGCGTTTGAGAGAAGAATACCCCGGGTTGATTGAATGTGCCCCAGATGATGGGCTCGATCTGTTTGCGTTTAACACCTACTCACAAAAATCACCCACAAAAACCTGGACTCAACAGAACCCACCTTACGCCGCTACCATGCAGTTTTGCTCGATGATTGACGGTAAGGCGCCGAGCGTTCTAAGGGATCATGTCACTGATGAGTTCCTACCCTATTTGAAGGCCACTGATGCTCGCATTAAAGATAACACTTATTGGTATCAGGTTGCTTTTATGGACGAGGACACCAGTACAGGAGATCCTTCAACGGCCACGGGGGAATTTGACTTTGTTTGGATGAACTTTTGGGAAACCTTAGATCAGCAATCGGAGGGCAGCGCCGATTGGGCTGAACATGGTGCTGCCATGCAAGCGAAGTTCGATGAGATTATCCAGTGTGGTGATGAAATACCTTACCGCGGCCATTACTTCCGAACGCCAGCAAATTCGTAGTGTGAGATCGAACTACGTCAGGCGGTGGATTGCCGCCTGACATCTCTGTGTACTGCGTCCAGTCTCGAAATTCTCCTAACGAACCGTACGTAAAAAAATCGGTCGTCGTCCATAGGTCAGCGCTCGCCACAACCATTCCATCGGACCGTAATAGAAACGCTGCAACCACCAAGTTGAAAACATCAACTGAAACACCCAAATCATCAAGACCAAGAGATAGGTTTGAGGCAGCGCTATTTGGTTGACGAGGCCAAGGCCCGCACCTGTAAAAATAAAAAGACAGATGAGCGACTGCATTAAGTAGTTTGTCAGAGCCATTCGGCCCACGTTTCCAAGTCGCCAGCCAATACCGCCACGTTTAATCATCAATATCAGTGCGCCGACCCAGCCTAAAGCCATTGCTACCCTTCCAAGGTGGTAGGTTGGGCTCAAAATTGTAAATGCTTCGATTACAGCCAACTGGCTTTGGATGGCATACCAGACTTCAAAGCTATTGATGACAAGCCCTGTACTGAATCCATAAATCATCATCTTCCGGTAAATGTGATCGGCTTCATTGCCTTGTAAAATTCCTAGGCGGAAAAGTGCCATACCAAGAATCATTAAAACCAAAGCATCGGGTAGCAAAATCTGCCAAAGGGTGCTTGAAAGAATTTCCGTGTTGTGGTCGAGCGTCCACAAAAAGGCTGAACGATAAGAGGTTGACCGTTGCTTTGTTTCTTCTACGATCACGTCAGGCGCGGGTGAAACCTCGGATTTAAAAGCGATCCATTCCTCGGCAGATTCTTTCAATGATTTCGGGACGTCTGAACCTTGAGCCTCCAGGGCGGCAACCGCCTGAGCAGAATCTCTAAGGTACTTTAAGCCAAAGTGCATCGCCGTGTTGTAGAGGCTGATCAAAACAAGTGCCGTTATCGACAATTTAAGTAGTGCCTGGCCCGTTAGGTTTCTCATGAAGTACAGTAAAAATCCTGCAAGCGCATAAGTAACCAAGATATCTCCGGTCCAGAGAAGGATGTAGCCGTTTGCCAAACCAAAGATCAAAAGCCAGGTAGTTCGTTTGAAATGAAGCCAACCGCGAGAATGACTGTCTTTGCCTAAAAAGAGCAACACGCCGGCGCCGAATAAGATAGAGAACAGGGCGCGCATCGCGCCTTCAGCAAAAAGTTCCACACCTGCCCAGGTCACTAGGTCTGCTGTGCTGGTTACGATGAGGCCCGGCGTGGTGTAGGCAGCCGCGATGAATCCGAATCCCATAATGTTTAATAAAAGGATGCCGAGTAAAGAAAAGCCTCGCAAAACGTCTAGGCTCTCGATGCGGTCTGATTCATTCACGGGTTGCATAGCGATAAAGTTTCTGCGTTGTAGTCGAGGGGCCAGTTTACTGAGAGGTAATCGAGACACAAGTTGCTTTTCCGCATGCGACCTTACACTGAGGAATACGGCATGAGCACGTTCATAACGCGCTGAGGTGTTTTTCTGGCACCTATTTTTTGAAGCTCATTGATAGATTTACCGAAATGGGTAACCGGTGTAACCTTCAACTTTGATGATTTAGATCCCTTGTCGTGAAATACGTTGTCATAACCATCATTTCTTTGTGCTCGCTAAGTAGTTGCTCGAGCGCACCTGATTCGGGCGATAGCTGGATTAATCAAACCGGCATGGTGGCCTGTCAATATGCTGCCGCTACGATCTCAACGCCAGTTACAAATAGACAGGATGTCACATATGGCGAGGGCTCAGTAAACGCTCGTGTCCAGGCGCGCAATGGCGCCGAGGAATGCGCCAGGAAATTAGAACGATGAGCGGCTACTTTCGTTATCGGCGCAAGCGTTAGTTCTCCAACGGACTCGAAGCAGGTGCCTGCAGCTCTTTCCCTACTGATCAAGAATCTTTGGTTTTGAGCCTCTGCAAGGTCTACGGTTTTCCTCGCTAACAACGAGCACGATAAGCAGATGTATTCGCTCCCAACTAGGGAAAGGACGATCAAAAAAGCTGCGACTACGCGATCTGGGCTACGTCTATCGAGAAAGTTTGAAGACGGCGATCTTACCCATCGCCTCCCCGACGGCTGGAAGACCCGCAATTATGCCTGGATAGTCTGGTTCATATTTGTCGACATACGCTTTCATCATGGGTTCCCAGCCCGTCTGAACGAGGGAGGCTGTAAGAGAATAGGTGTTTTCGCCAAGACGCATTTTCACCGGAGCTGTTTGCCCAATCATATTCACCCAAGTGCTTTCAGAACGTCCGACGATATAAAGCTCCGCTTCAAAGTCGATGACCCAGATGATAACGGCCCGCGGAGGTGTGCCAGGGACTTGTAACTCAATCTCGTCGACCCCTGATGTATCTGGCCAAGTTGCAGGCACTTCCGTTGCCGTACCGCCGATGAAGAATCCTGGTACCGGCCCGATAGGCGCGAGGATGATCAATAGCGTCAAAAGACATCCCAATATCACGCCTATAGTTTTGGCTATCTTCATGTGACTG
>Ga0213863_10003779_pt1 | contig 10332 bp, 9 predicted proteins | sample PICome_8_FD_160128 | JGI IMG/M metagenome (GOLD analysis project Ga0213863, IMG submission 160128) | Coastal seawater microbial communities near Pivers Island, North Carolina, United States - PICO497 | ecosystem: Environmental > Aquatic > Marine > Coastal | place: USA: North Carolina | collected... | reverse complement strand
CAAGGCTGCAGGATCTCGAACTGCTTCGCCTTGCCTTCAAACACACAGTCAGCTTCGAGGCGAACGCGCGAGCACCGCATTTGCCCAAAGACGATCAAAGGCTTCGTCCGGCGGGACCGCCTTCTCATTCGCCACTTGGATTCCTGGCAAGCTCGAGTCCGAGCCGGGTGCCTTGAGAGAGTCGGCAATGGTGGAGTCACTTGCTCTGCCGTCAGATCAACATCGTGCGCACAAGATGGTTCTGTTCCCGTCTTCGCTTTGACCGCCTCACGAATCGCCCTAACCCAACTATCTGTATTCCCCTGTTCCAGCGGAAGCCTAGTCGCCCACGAACTAGAGCCTAACAGGAAGCTTGTCACCTGCTCGCGCTTGCTAGCATCACGCCAGCGGATGTTCACAGGACAGCGCGCAAGAGGTTCGACACTGAACGAAAGTGGAGCCAGCGACACTTCACCAATAGATGCTAACGGAATGGCTAAGGTCGCCTTGGAAGATACGTAGACGAACTGGCCCTCCTCTAACCTCAGGACGCCACGCTGAAAGAGAAACGGCTGCCTCAAAATCCAGTTCACAGCCGTGGTCCACGAAGGCGGAAAGGCCAGAGCCGCATCTTCCTTAAGCGCATTGTCACTGGGCTCAGGCGTCGCCTTCGAGAAGGCGGCATCCGCATTTGGAGTGGCCGATCCGGCAATGGTCTCGACCTGAGTTTGAACTTCTCCCGCACTCTGATAGCGCTCGTCCACTTGTTTCTCTAGGGTTCGAAAGACCACGTTGTCCAAGCGAGGATCCACCCCTTGAGTCTCACTCGGAGGCGCGAATCTCCCTAACGGAAGTTCACCTGTGAGCATTCAGTAGAAGACAACCCCTAGACTGTAGATATCCGCCCGGTGATCGACATCATGGGGCTTTTCGATCTGTTCAGGCGCCATGTAAGCGTCATCGCATCGGTATCCCCTTCTTTCTGAAAACGAGCCAATCCAAAGTCGGCAATCTTCACACGGCCCTGTTTATCAATGAGGATATTCTCGGGCTTGATGTCACGATGAAGCACGCCCTGCTCATGCGCGTAGTTCAGAGCATCACAAAGACGGGGCACAATGCCTAACGCCTCCCGCGAAGTCAACGCTTCCGTGCGCATGCTCTGACGAAGATTCACGCCATCGACAAACTCTAACAGAAGGTAGAATAGGACTCACCATCCTCCGCTGAGCTCGACCGCCCAAAATCATAACATTGCACGATATTTGGATGATTGCGCCGAGCCAACGCACGTGCCTCCCGCGCAAAGCGTTCTGCAAAGGCGGGATCCCGCGCTAGCTCAGGAGGCAGAACTTTCAAGGCGACGATGCGATCAAGGTGCGTTTGGCGCGCCCTGTATACGCGCCCCATGCCTCCAGCACCGAGCGGCTCCAGAACTTCGAGCTGCGGGAAGACAGCTTCAATGGCTGGGACGGAGGGCAGCGGCGGCGGCGGACTGGCCTGAGGCTCGCTGGAAAGGGCGCCATCCATCAAACAACGTGGGCAAAGACCACGCGGCGCCTTCTCCGGTATGGGCGCTTGGCATTGAGGGCAGGTAGAGTTGGTATTCATATCTAAGGGCTACCTGAAAAATTCCGAAACAGACGTTACGAAAGAATCTTCCTTTCTTCGATCAAAGTTTTTATTGTAAACAGATTGCAACTTGGCACACCTCCCATATCCTGCTGGCTGGATCAGCTCACAGGATAGGGCTTAGTCTTTGTGATCGCTTTTCTCATCAGACCGAAGTATAGAGTCGTCCGCATGCTACGAAGGCGGCGTCCTTGCCTCGAATCTCACGCCTAACCGATGGCCGGACACGACCACTCTCACGACAATTGCTCGCTCTCCCAAAAGGAGACGGGATCCCTCGTCGAAGCGATGGTTGAAGAACTCCGCAGTCTGGGGTTTCGTCGCACTGGCGCATTGGTCGATCTTTTACGAGCGATGATGTTGCGCCACCTTCCGTTCACCCTGGCAGAACTCTCCGAAATCCCCGCCTTGCGCGACCGCGATCAGGCCACCATCTACCGGCTGGTGACCAAGCTAAAAGAAGTCGGCAAGGTCCGGCAGCTCAATCTCGCAGGTCGCGTCAGTCACTTCCAACTCGTCGTTCCGGGGCACCATCACGACTACCTGCTCTGCGAATGCTGCGGCACGGTGACCGAAGTTCCCCTCGCCTGCACGCTAGCCAAAGTCGAGCAACAGATCATGGCTGATTTCGGCTGGAAAAGCCTGCGTCATGAGCTCGAATTCTTTGGGGTTTGCCCTGCCTGCACTGAATGAGTTTGCGAAAAGCGCCTCGGTCGCTACGTTCTCCCCTCATGAATTGGCTCCGATTTCGCTACTTTGTCGCCTCCGTAGTTTGGTTGGGGGTTGCCGTGGCGATGGCCTACGGGCTGGAACCGTCGGGCACTCCCATGACGGGCGAACTGCTGGTATTTCTCGGCCTCATCTTCCTCTTCTCCTTCCTGTTGGGTCGCAACCCGGAGCGCGAAGAAGAAACGGCAGGTATCATCAGCTTTGATGACGATGATTGACCGTGCCGTGCTCTTCTTGGCCGCGCTCCTACTCACCGCAATCATCGGCCTCGCGAACACTAAACCTAACATCGTCTTTATCCTGGCGGATGACATGGGATTCTCGGATCTTGGGTGCTATGGCAGTGAAATAGCCACTCCTCATTTGGATTCTCTAGCCAAGGACGGTCTCCGCTTCACCCAGTTCTACAGCACCTCGAAGTGTTTTCCAAGTCGCGCCTGCTTGCTCACAGGCGTCTACGCTCAGCAATCAAAAATGCATCGCTCTCACGGCAAGATGCGAAATGCCGTCACCCTAGCTGAGGTCCTTAGAGGCGCAGGCTACCGCACGTTGATGTCTGGCAAACATCACGGCACAGAAAATCCTTTCGAACGTGGGTTTGATCGTTACTTCGGGCTGCGTGATGGAGCGTGTAACTATTTCAACCCCGGACGTCAACGCGTTGGCGAAGGTAAGCCTGCGCAAAAGAGTCCACGACGCGCCTGGTGCATCGACCACATTACCTACAAGCCTTACACACCACCAAAGAAAGACTTCTATACCACGGACGCGTTCACGGATGCCGCTCTCGGCTACCTTGACGACTATCAAAACGAAACAAAGCCGTTCTTTCTCTACCTCTCCTACAATGCGCCGCACGATCCTCTGCAAGCTTGGCCCGAAGACATCGCAAAGTACCGCGGCAAATACCGTGCTGGCTACGGAGAGACACGCAAGGCGCGCTGGGCCAAACAGCAAGCCATGGGGATCTTCAGCAATGACGTGACTCTGTCAGACCAGGAATCCATTGCCTGGAATAAGTTAAACGACGCAGAGAAAGACGACGCCGACTTACGAATGGCAGTCTATGCAGCGATGATTGACTGCCTCGATCAGAATATCGGTCGGCTCCTCAGCAAACTGGATTCAACGGGCAAACGAGACAATACCATTATCTTCTTTGCCTCAGACAATGGAGGGTCGGCCGTTGCTGTCGAACGTGGGGACGGCCCTATTGGTTCGATAACTCGCTGGACATCGTTGAAACGCGATTGGGCAAATGTCAGTAACACGCCTTTCAGAAAGTACAAAAACGACAGCATGGAAGGCGGCATCACGTCACCCTTCATCGTCTCTTGGCCAGGTCGTATAAATACGCCTGATGGGCTCGTTAGACAACCTAGCCACCTCATCGATATCATGGCCACGCTCTGCGACATAGGTCAGTCAGACTATCCTGCATCATGGAAAGGCAAGCCAATCACACCGTCGCAAGGCGTGAGCTTGCGACCACTGCTCGAAGGACAACCATTCACCCGCTCCGAACCAATCTACTGGCAGTGGCGCAAGGGCCGGGCAATCCGGAAGAATCAGTGGAAGCTTGTTTCCCATGGTGGCCCCTGGGAGCTCTACGATATCGCCAAGGATCGAACCGAGATGCGCGATGTTTCCCATTTGCAGGCAGGCGTCACCCGCCATCTCGCCGATCTCTGGGAGAAGTGGGCTGAAGAAGTGGGGTTGAGGGAGCGTTAGAAACGCCAGAATTCACCTGCGCACCGGCCTGATCTCCTCTAAACTGCGCCATGCAGAAGCCACCGGGCCTCGATGTGCGCCCCGCCCTGATCTCAGCGGCGGGCGGACTCATTGTGCTCATCACCGCGATTGCCAGCGGCGGCCTCGGCCAGATCTCCACCTGGCTTCTCATCCTAGGCGCTTGCCTTTCTGGCGCAGGCGCTTGGTGGTTCCGCCTGCGCGATCGCGAGCCTGATCGCTTGCTTGAGCAAACCAAGACTCAGCTCGTGAATGATCGGGAGCTCGTAAGCCGCGAGCAACGCGCGCTCGAACTTTATAAGTCCGAGATCGAGGAAGAAGCCCTCACTCTTGAGAAACGGCGCCACAAGCTTTCTCATCAACTTGCCCAAACCGTCGGCTGGTGGGACCTCGACGCGCAGGCGATCGAGTCCGAAGCGGCCGCCGTTCCACAAACCGACGAACGCGAAGCCGAAGTCTTGGCCTTTTGTAAAGTCGAGTCGGAGCGCTTGTTTAACAAAGTCATCGAGAATGGCTATGTCGTCGATGGCACCCTTCAACCTGAAGAGATCTACAAAGATGTGATGTATCTCTTCGACGGAGTAGCCCACATCTATCAGCCAGATTCGGACCAACCTCTCTTGGAAACCAACATGGAACAGGTGCTCCGTTTCCTTCACAACGTGTCTCTGCAATTGCTAGTGCAGTTAGAACAACTGCCCATGGATGTAAAGCGGCTGAATCTCCGTGAGACCTACCGCTTTGTGAAAAAGGCCATGGACTACTATGGCATGTACAAGAAAGTGAACCCCTACTGGAACTATGCCAAGCCTGCCATCTTCCTCGGACGCTTTGCCTTGGGCGCCAACCCAATCACGCTTGGACTAAGCTGGACCATTACCGAACTCGCATCACTCAGCGGCAAGAAGATATCCTCACGCTACACTAAAAAGTACGGCTTGCGCATGTTTCACGAAGCCATTCGCATCGTCGGAAGCGAGACCGCCGCCGTCTATGGAGCGGGATTCAGGGAACGGGACCCCGACTGGATCTTTGCCACGGAGCTCATTGAGATGGTTCACGCCTTCCCGCCATCGCGCGAATCTCTTGAGGCTGGGCTCAAAGAAATCGGCCGCCTCCCACTTCATAGCGAATACGACAGAGTCTATCTCTACCGCTGCATGGCCAACCGCTTCAGCGCCAAACCGAAAGAGGTCCGCACACGTGAAGTCATCGGCATGGCTGATGGCGTGCAAGTCGCCAAACGCCTCGAACGCTATTATGATGAGTTCTATGTGAGAGAATCCACAGAAGGTGTCGAGAAATGGAAGCGCGGTGTCGAAACACGACTCGGCGTCAAGCTCCAGCTAACGGGTATCGCCAATTCAGTGGATCGGCCCCAAGAACTTCAAGGCGCCTTCTATTCGCTCTCGAGCTACCTTCTCGGACACAAGATGCTCGAGCTCGACGCCGCTGAGAAGCACCTCAGCGCCACCCGTCTTGCCGCCACTATGGAAGGCGCTGCCCTGTCGACTAGTCTACTCCAGTTGCGTCAAGCTCCTCCCATGGTCTTTGACTATCCAGACAGCCTACTCTCGAAATCTGTGGCCAAATCTTACCTCGAAGACCTAATCGACCTCCAGCTCGGAGTCTACCCTAGAGAGCCTAACAGTGAAGTCATTGAAGAATCGGCCACCTATTTCCGTGAGAAGCCCGCTCCCTGGATCGAGAAGACGGAGGAACGGTGCCGAGACGTCTTGTTAGAACAACTCCTCCCAGAAGCCCCCCGCCCTCACTTGGAACCACGCGTCTCTCAAGCGCTTCTTACCAATTTAGGACCCGACGAACGCCTACACCTCGTCTATCCTGTCAGCGGTGTCGAGGGGGACATTACCTTTCAGCAAAACTTCAAAGCATTGCTCTTGATCGGCACTAACAAACGCTCACTCGCACTCGTTGGAATGGAGCCCAGCGCCGGAAGGCGGATGCAAGCGCAGGCCATCTGGCGTGCCGACGGCACTCCGCTAGAACTTAATCACTCGAAGACCTTCATCACGCAGGCTTACCGTCTGCGCGGCGGCACCTGGGAGGAAAGTCACACGCAAGTACCTGAGGAAGGAACCCCACCGACGCTCCGCCTACGGAGCCGACGCAGCTCCAGCCAAGACGGCTACTTCAATGCCTTCATCGAACGCTTCGAACAACTCACGGGACCAAGGGCACTCGGAGACGGAGCCTTGGAAGAACTCGGTGGCACCGAGTCCACCTCCTAATTCTTCGTATTCTCTTCCCAAGAACGCTCGGCTTCGGCCGTCATCGATATTTGAAGTTCTTCGCGGATGCTCTCCAAAGTCGCTTCGTCAGCCGCACGCTCCACGACCACAAGCTCCCCAAAGGTCACCCGAACCTTTGTGAAGGGCTTAGGGATCCCCAAACCGTCCCACGTCTTTAGTGTCCACGCGCTCTTGTAGGTAAAGTGCACCGGCATGAGTGGACACTTTGAAAGCTGCGCCAGCTTCACCGCACCCGCCTGCAACTGATAGCGTGGCCCACGTGGTCCATCTGGCGTGATGAACATGTCAGTCCCCCCTTTGACCACCCGCACCATTTCTCTTAAAGCCGCCGTTGAGCGCTTGTTAGACGACCCGCGAACGGACTCCGCTTCAAACCGTTTCATCACGCCGGCAAGAATCTCTCCATCTTCGCTTGGGCTCGTCAACACGGCCGCAGGCCGATCACCACAGAATTTCTTCGCCGCATGGATCATAAGAATGATCCTGTTGTGCCAGAACAACCAAATGACCGGGCCATTGACCATCTGCCGCATGATCCCACATTGGTCGACCGTCTCGTAACGCAACGTCGTGCGGAGCACACGAATCAGCACACTCAGAAGGAAGGCAATCGCGCCATGATTCGAACGGAGTTTTTTAAGAGCAGACTTGGCCAAGACAGCCCACTGGAGCTGAACACCGTGCCCACGTCCACCTCAGAAGGCCACCCCTACCACTCGTGAACCCGACGCACGTTGTCCTTATCAACATCCTCATCATCGTCGTCCACGCCACGCCACGGCATGTCCGGCTCATTGGGAGACACGATCAGACGCTTAAGACCACCTTTGCGGAAGTCAACACAGTCAAAATTCACCATGAACCCGACCTCCAACCCAGAAAGTTGCAGATGATTTCTCAGCCGCTCTTTGTGTACCTGCTCGAGGGTGTCCACGGCATAGAGGTGCAGGGCAATGATATCCTCCACCACGAAATCAATCGCAAAAGCCGTCTCGATCTCCGCCCCCTTGTAATCCACAGAAACGGGGTGGCGCTCTTTGAACATGATCTCTCGCATGCGCAGCTCATGGGCTAAACTTACCCAGTAAGCCTCGACGAGTAAGCCTGGCCCCAAAGCCTTGTGCACTTCCATCAAGGACCCCACAACTAAGTGAGGCATTTCTCGAAGATTGAGCTCCATCATCTTTCAGTGGGACCATCCTAGCGGCAATCTGCTCGAATGAAACTAATTTCTAGAATCTATAGATTCTTGGATGCAGGCACAAAATAGATTATCTACCAGGATACTTGGATTTCAATATCGCTTTAATACATAAGACCTCAAACTCTGAAAACCTCTGCGCCACCTGCCACCAAAGGCTGAAGTAACGTCACACAGCAACCCCTAAAATAAAAGAATCACGCTCGCGGGAGACGCGAATGCCAACAAAATAGAGATTGTGTCGCGGCACCCCCGGGTGCCGCCAAATAGAACCGAGCAAACTCGATTCACAATCATAGCTCGTTCATAGGATCGGATCATCACAAAGAAAGTAGAGAGTTCCTTAAATTTCTGCGATCACCATTGTCAACCTCCCTAGCTCCTCCTCTACCGCCCACCTAAAATCCCACTTGCCAAGGATTAGGGTGAAGTCCACGGTCCCTCCCCCGACAGAGCGGCTCGCTGTTTTCTGAAAGGAGACCTCAAACAAAAATGGACAGGTGTCTGAGTGGTTTAAGGAGCACGCTTGGAAAGCGTGTGTAGGGGAAACTCTACCGTGGGTTCGAATCCCACCCTGTCCGCCATCACTGAACGCAGGGAAGTGATGAAGCGAAGGGTGGATGAGAACGCCGTTCGACTCGGAGCAAAGCGGAGAGAGCCTGAGAGAAGCGAAGGATAATCCCACCCTGTCCGCCATCACTGAACGCAGGGAAGTGATGAAGCGAAGGGTGGATGAGAACGCCGTTCGACTCGGAGCAAAGTGGAGAGAGCCTGAGAGAAGCGAAGGATAATCCCACCCTGTCCGCCATCCGCGTGACACCGAAATGCGAACTTCTTGAATCCAATTCAGGCGCATGAGACACTTCCCTAACACTAGAGCTGATAGCTTAGCCCTTTCCTTTCGCTCCGAGAAAGGTAGATCTAGCGCTTCTATTGACCGTCTTGACATTACGAAATCTTCACAGCCAAGGCTGACACTTGGTGGTATTCTCAGTTAGGAGCAACAAATCTCTCCCTTGCCGTTTAGTGGAGGGACATGAAGCAATCACACCAACTACTGTTGGGGCCGTCCTTGCCCGCGTCGTTCTTCTAGGTGGGGGGCCACGGTGCGATCAGCGGGCTCAGCGATGGCTGTCGAGGTGGGGGTCCACGATGCGATCAGCGGGCTCAGCGATGGCTGCTGAGCAGGCGAGCAGCAAGACGCCTGATAGAAGACGCACTGATTTCATCGACAGTTGGTTTTCATTTGTTGTTGGATGCTTGATGAAACCCTGCCCATGAAACAGATACTCACCTTCACCCTCCTTCTTCTCGGAAACTTCTCACTGTTCGCCGCGGGGTGGCCTCCTGAAATCGATTCCTCCAAGGACTCGACCATCAATGGCCGGGCGGTGGAAACGTTCGACCACGCCTCGAAGCCGGAGTGGGGCTACAAGACGCCGCAGGTAGACACATTTGCCATGGTGCATCCGAAGACCGCGCGCGAGAACGCTCCTTTGTATGTTGTCCTACACTCTGCCGGGCACGATGCCTTCTCCTCCATTGAGTGCACGAAGACAATCGGCGATCACGATATCTACCACTCGCCCGACGACCACTACGCGCTCTTCCTCGATTGCCGTAAGCATGAGGCCAACGACTGGTGGTGGGGCGGAATGCATCGCCGAGACAAAGGGTTAGTGGCTAAGAATTCTGGCAAAGACACCGTGCCCGTCGAGAAGCGTGTCATTGACACCGTCGCGTGGGCCATCGAGCACTACAAGATTGATCCTAACAGAGTCTACCTTTCCGGAAATTCCATGGGCGGCAGCGGCGCGCTTGGGATTGGCATGCGGCATGGGGACGTGTTCGCAGCGATCAAAGCGAATGTGCCAGCTGGCATCGGCCACGTGGCCGAGCGTCTATGCTTCCCGCCGAAATCAATTCCCGAAGGCATGACCTTGCCCGATCCGCCGATCTGCCTCGACTACTCCGCTCAGAACGATGACTGGTCGTTCGGGCACGATCGTTTGGCGAACGCGATGAACGAACGCAAGTACCCCTATCTTTTCTACTGGGGCCCGTTCGGTCACGAGAATAATTCAGCAAGGGTCATGAAGGTGAATGACCTCCTCAATTCCTTCGACTGGTTAAGTGTGAAGAAGAATGAAGCCTACCCCGTCTTCACCAACGCCTCGTCCAATTCGCCGCTTCCCTGGCCGGATGATCTCGAGAGCACCGAAGCTGGACAGATCAATGCGTTCTTTCGTTGGAAGATGTTAGAGGACACTACAGAGGTGTTGGAAACCTCGCTTTTCCTAATCTCGGCCGATGATTTGCAGACCAGGTTCGAGATTCCCAAGACGGCCACCGCTGATGTCTCCTTGCGTCGTTTGCAGAACTTCAAGCATACGCCTGGAACAAGCTTTCGCTGGCAATTCGGCACCTCTCAAGGCCAAGCCAAGAGCGATGCGCGAGGTCTCCTCACCGTGCCAGGACTCACTATTACTAGCAAGCCCGCTACACTACTGATTCAAGCCAAGGCGCATGAGCCCGACGCCCGGCTTCACGCGGATGGCAAAGGCTGGCGGCTCGACAAGGCCAAGGTCATCGATCCCAAGCGTCCGCATGTCTTGCTCATCGGTGACTCCATCCTAAACGGGTATTTCATGAGCGTGGTCACCGCCCTGCAAGGCAAAGCTTACGTCGATGCCTGGGTCAACCCGCATTGGCAGTCCGAAGGAACTAACAAATTGTTGGCAGACCTTCTCACGAACAATGCTCCTTATG
>Ga0213863_10003778_pt1 | contig 10332 bp, 7 predicted proteins | sample PICome_8_FD_160128 | JGI IMG/M metagenome (GOLD analysis project Ga0213863, IMG submission 160128) | Coastal seawater microbial communities near Pivers Island, North Carolina, United States - PICO497 | ecosystem: Environmental > Aquatic > Marine > Coastal | place: USA: North Carolina | collected... | reverse complement strand
GATGGAAACGGGACAGCCATAGAACGAGCTCACTACGCTCAGGATAGCCAGAGTAACGACGACTTATATTTTCCTCAGGAAGGTAGCCTTTGGGCTTTGAAAACTATCAGAACAAATTCTGGAGGCACTATTATGCTCACCAGCGCTCACTTTGAAGCTTCGCTATTTTATTCAACTCCCCCCTTCCTAAACGGCGGCATGACAGAATGCCAACAGTACAATAACTATGCCTTTATGATTCACCAAATGGCAGCCATGGTCGGCCTACAGGGGACTCCAGATTACGATAGGGGTTGCAGCATTGAACGCGTCGATGAAGTAAAGCCGACTCGCGTCTTGTTCCCCAGTGGGCTCGCTTACCAAAATGCGCCAAGACCAGCATCCGACACTTCTGCCAAAGACAGGGCTAGCAATCGCCCTTAAATGGACCGTCTAGATGCATCCATGGGCCATAACATCCAGTATGGCCTGCACACATTGCTCGGGCTGATCCTGCTGCAAGAAATGGCCCGCAGGACTAATGGTTCGGTGTTCGATCCCTTGGCAACCGGGAACGCGCTCCTTGAAAGCTTTATCACCACCTTGGGTCACCGGATCATTGTCTGCAAAAGCCAGCAGAAATGGCTTGTCGAATTGCTCAAGTATTTTCCAAGCCGCCTTGTTCTCCGGCACCTCCGGCTCATCATGAAACAAGGGCACTAGAGAAGGAAACTGGCGAGCTCCCGCCGCATAAGACAAATCTGGAAACGGAGCGTCGTAGGCATCAACTTCTCCCTGACTCAAGCTTGCACCCATTAAGTCATTCATTAAAGGCTTGCCCGGCTGCGCTATGGCTGGGTTCTCTGCCGCGAATTTACGCCAGTAGAGAAATCCGGGAATGCCCGTAGTGTCTCGAAATCTATCACCAAGTTCATGTGCCTCAGGCACTGGCAGCGTTTCGTAGGCCTCCTGCAAGGGCTTAGCAAACGCCTCGGGAATAACGCCAGCGGGCAGCCCGCCGTTGGCTAACACAACGTGACTAAAGCGCTCAGGAAATGCGGTCACAAGCCTTAGACCGATTAAACTTCCCCAGTCCTGAAAAAAGACGGTGATGTCTTCTAGCCCAAGCTGTGTAAGCCAGTCACTCATCCAGGCGACGTGATTAGCGTAGGTGTAGTTATCTCTCTCAGTAGGTTTATCTGAACGTCCAAATCCCACTAGATCCGGGGCAACAACCCGAAATCCTTCGGCAACGAGTAAGGGAATCATCAATCTATAGAGGTAACACCATGCGGGCTGGCCGTGCATCAGCAAAATAACCCTGCCGTCACGCGGCCCGGTGTCCACATAGTGAACCCTTAACTGCCCTCCTTCACCATCGGCCACTGAAAGATAATTGGGCTCGTAGGGGAAATTTTCCAAATTATCAAAGCGGGCATCTGGCGTACGTAAAAACTCCATGAAACATCCTATTAATTGGCATAATATGTGTCATTATATAAATCCCTTGCTGCAATGCAACTTCTATTAACGCACTACCTGCATCAATGAAAAGGCCAACAATACCCGTCCAAAATAAGACGTTAGCAGGCCTTACTTACCATACATACATTCCTAGAAGACGCTACTTACTTGCCTAGACCAAGCCCTTACCAAGGAAAAAAAAGGCGGCCGATTGGCCGCCATCTTAACGCGCGCTACCTCTTAGAACTCCCACGCTGCTTGCACGCCCCAGACCTCACCGCGAGCCTGATAACGCCCGTGAGAGCCAGAGGCGAGGGGGATATCAAAGGCGCCAGTGGCGAACCGCTCATCACCAATGTTGCGTCCGTAGAACATTAACATCCAGCTATCGCCACGAAGGCCGGTACGGATGTTGACCGTTTCAAATCCTGCCTGCACGTCAATAGGATCAAGGTCACCGGTCATGAAGTAATCGTCAGTAAAGTTAACGTCTAACTGCGTAAACCAGGCCATGGCACCAATGGGTTGAACAAACTCAGCTCCAAAGGACCCTGAATACTCTGCGCTGCCGAGGTCAGCGCCACTTAGGTCTTGAGAAGCTCCCGAGGGCAGTCCATTACCCAGGAATTTCTGCTCGCAAGTCCTGCCATCAACCGTAACCGAAGTCACTGGGGCACTGGAATCAGTAATACCGAGGCCGCGCAGTGCATCCTGCTGCAAAGCGGTACAGCCGGCACCGGGGAAGGAGCCGTACTCGCCGTCGATATAACCGAAGGCCAAGTTGAGACGCAGCTTGTCAGTAGCCTGCCAAGCGGCATCTATTTCAAAGCCAGATATTTCAGTACTCGCTGCGTTAGCGACCACGAACCCTAAGCCCACAAAAGTTGATACTTGCTGGTCGTCATACTCACTGTTGAAGTAGTTCCAGTTTACCCGGAGAGAACCGTCTAAGAACGTGTGCTTACCGCCTACTTCGACGGACCATGCGGTTTCATCGTCGTATTCGAAACCTACGCCTGGTTGGTCCCGGAGTATGGTTCCATCCGGTAAAAAGATGGGGTTTTGATCGTCAACCGAGTTAAAGCCGCCGCTTTTAAAGCCTTCCGCATAACTCACATACAGCAGGTGATCGTCAGCAGGCCGCCAATTGATAGAACCCGCCGGCATCAACTGATCGGTGTCTCGCTCCTCATTAAATTCATGCGCATAAGAATCAAATGAGGCGCCCATCAGGCCGTGTAAGAGCGGATTAACTGCGGGGGGAACCGGATTCGTAATGCCGGTGGCACCCTGTGTAATGTCGGTGACGGCAAACACCTTTTTGGTTTCCTCGGTGTAACGTAAACCTGCTGTGATGCTAAGGGTCTCTGTCAAATCAAAAGTACCCTGCAGAAATACCGCCCACGACTCTGTGTCTTGAACCCAACGGGACAGTCGCGCCACATCCGTGTACATGGTTAGTCCCTCTACGCCTGGCGGTAAAGAACCTGGCGGAAGACCCAGACCAGCCTCAACACCCGCTAACTGCGCAGGGCTGTAAGCCAAGAAAGTCGGAAAGCCACAAGCACCAAGTAGCTCTGGCACAGGGCAAGTGATTAATCGCATCAGGTCGGGCTGACCTAATGAACCCCTGACATCTACCAAACGGTCAATTTCCTGCTTTGAATCAATATAGTTGGCACCCGCCACCCAACTAAAGCGCTCTGAGGGATCTGATGACAGTCGAATTTCTTGGCTGAACTGCTCGTATTCAGAATCGTCACTTCGTCCAATGAATTCAACCGGCAAAAAGTCGGCATCAATACCATCTTCGTACTCGTAACTTGACACACCGGTCACGGCCGCGAAGGTCATACCGTTGTTAAATTCGTGCTCAAAGTTGACCGAAAATTCATGGTTCTGAGTATCGGTTCCCTCTTTGCGCTCAGCGCCATCAGTACCGGAAAACGCAGCACCACCGATTGAATAACCATCGCGAAACGTATCATTTGACGAGGCCTGAAAATTAGGGAAGGCGAGGCCCATCGTGGCATACATTGCCTGGTTCGACGCAGGCGCATTGGGCAACGGTTGGAACGTAGTGACCGTAGCCGTGCCGCCCTGACGAACGAAATCACTGTAGGTGTATCGAAGCGCTAGGGTCGTTTGATCTGAGGGCTCCCACTGCGCGCCGATGCGAGCAATTGTTTCATCGGTGCTAGGCATATCATTGCCCCAAGCATTCGGTGACGAGTTGTCGAGATAGCCGTCAATTTCACGATCCATAATCGACAAACGCATAGCGAAAGTGTCTGACAGGCTGCCGCTGACATAACCCTCAAAATACTTACCATTGTCACTCTCAAAACTCGCAGCAACTCTGCCAGACAATCCCTCGCCTACCTTTGGGGCCGCAGTGCGAACGTTGATCGCGCCTGCCAGCGTATTCTTTCCAAACAGGGTTCCCTGAGGCCCTCTCAGAACCTCAACCTGCTCCAGATCAAACAAACCCAGTCGTGCCTGTCGGCTCTTGCCATAGTGCACGCCGTCAACAAACATGCCGACCGACTGTTCAAAAGACTGTTGAGCACCTACTGATATGCCCCGCATAGTAATGATTGTATTGACCGCGTTTTCGGTGACCGAGAAGTTGGGCACATAAGCACCCAAGTCGCCTAAACCCCTAATGGAGGCGTCCTGGATTTGCTTGCCGCTTATCGCGGTTACGGAGATAGGAACATCTTGCAAACTTTGGGTACGCTTCTGAGCAGTTACCAGAACTTCTTCGAGCTCTGCCGCCCAGGTACCCATAGAAGTAGCAGCAACGGCTGCGCCCAAAGCCAACTTCGACATGACTTTCTTCATAGAGGAACTCCTGACTATTTATATTATTTTTAGTTGTTTTGTTCGGAGTAAAACACGCTGAGTTGCAAATTTGTCACCCAAGGATGCAAAATTGTTACATTGTCTGCAACAGTTAATTTTAGATAGTAGCACTCACCAAGTCTCCTGACGGCACCAAAAATCGGCCCAGCAACTCAAACATTGGGTCAAATCATTGCTAAAGCCGCAACCACCCCCGGGCAGTAACAGCCCCCTTAAAAAATCGGGCCCCACCCTCAACCTGCGTCATCTGAGGTGATTGTTTCACGCAGGGCCGAAATTACCGTTTGTGCCGCAGGTGAGAGGGTCACACCACGGCGAGTAATAATGCCAATGACCCGAGTCACGGTAGGGTTTTTTATAGGGATGAAACGTAGCGTTGAAGCACCATCCTGAAATGCCAGCCTAGGTAAAGTCGTATAGGCGGTCCCCGTCTCTAACATAGCCACTATGGAAATCATTTCGGAAATGTAAATTCGACTTTCAGCCAGCAACTCCTTGGCAGGTGTCGCCTCTAGCAGCCGAGAGGTACCGTTCCTTATCATCGTTTGGCCAATCAAATCATGCCAGCGCAAACTATTGGCATCGGCGAGGGAATGCGTCTGATGACAAACGACACCGACGGCATCCTTCAAAATAGGCTCAAACTCAAGATCTTCAGCGTCGGCCCAAAGAGAGCTGACGCCAAACTCAACCTCCCCTGTGCGTACCATATCGGCTACGACATCAGCAGGGCCATCGTGGAGTCCAACCTCTAAACCCGGGTATTTACGCAAGAAGTGATTGAGAACAGAGGGCATATACCGCCTTGCGATCGAAGGAGCTGTAACCACTTCGACACGCCCACTGCGTCGATTGATGACGTCATCGAGATCTTTAACGATGCGATCGTGCACACCCAGTAACTCCCGGAATCGAGGAATACACATTTCACCAAAGGGCGTGAGCCGACCAGCGCGCTGCTTTTCAAGCAGCGGGGCGCCCAAGCTGTCCTCGAGTTCTCGAATCCCCAACGACAGTGCGGGCTGCGTTCGATGGAGGTGTTTAGCCGCAGCTTTGTATCCACCCTCATCGACAATGGCCAGAACGTATCGCAGCTGCTGTAGCTTCAACCCCTTACGCATGTATCGCTCCAACTATTAATAATTTTTTTTATATTTATATTGATTTAATTAATTTTCCTTATCTAACACAAGCCGCTAGCCTATGGCAATCGCCATTAGTTTCTCACCACAGTTCGGGAGTTCATCATGTCAGAACAACACGCCCTTTTTATTGACGGTAACTGGGTGAACACCCCTGAAGCCATTGCCAACCGGAACCCTTCCGACACCGATGATGTCATTGGGCATTACGCCCAGGCCAATGCCGAGCAGGTTAAAGAGGCCATCGACGCCGCCAACAGAGCGGTAGCGCAATGGGGGCAGTCTCCTCTGGAAACCCGCTACCAAGTCCTTATGGCGATCGGTGATGAACTGATAAAGCGCAGCGCAGAACTGGGGGAATTATTGGCCCGAGAAGAGGGTAAAACCCGGGCTGAGGGTGTCGGTGAAGTTTATCGCTCGGGCCAATTTTTTCACTACTACGCCGCGGAGGTTCATCGTCAGATCGATGATCGCGCTGAATCTGTTCGACCCGGTATCGAGATAGAAACTCGCCGAGAGCCCGTCGGCGTGGTCGTCGTTATCAGTCCCTGGAATTTTCCTATGGCAACGGCGGTGTGGAAAATTGCTCCCGCGCTGGCCTTTGGAAACTCAGTCATTTTGAAGCCCGCGAATCTTGTCCCAGCTAGCGCTTGGGCACTTACCGAAATTATTGCACGCCAAACTGCCCTCCCCTCTGGCGCCTTTAACCTGCTGATGGGAAGTGGCAGTCAAGTCGGTAATACATTGATTAACAGCGATAAAATCCACGCGGTGAGCTTTACCGGGTCGCTACCTGTTGGACGTCAAGTTGCCAGCGCAACGGCTGCAAACCTGGTGAAATGTCAGTTAGAAATGGGCTCTAAAAATGCGTTGATTGTTGCTGCTGACGCCAATTTAGAAGTCGCCGTCAATGCGGCTTTCGTCGGCGCGTATAGCGGCACGGGACAAAAATGCACCGCCTCATCTCGCTTAATTGTTGACGCCCACGTTTATGACGAGTTTGTCGCGAGGCTGGGAGAAAAGCTTTCTGCAACCCGTGTCGGACATGCCCTTGAGGATGGTGTGGACATGGGTCCTATCGCATCAGAGGAACAACTAGAAGCCAACCTTGCCTGGATTCAGCGAGGGCTTGAAGACGGCGCGCAGCTCCTACAAGGTGGTGAACGAATCAGCCTTGATAAACCGGGCTATTACATGTCGCCAGCACTCTTTGTCGACACTGACAATGCCATGGCTATTAACCGCGAGGAATTATTTGCCCCGATAGCCAGTGTCATTAAGGCCCAAGACTACGAGCATGCGCTGGAAATACTTAACGATACTGAATTTGGGCTGACTGCAGGTATTATTACCCAATCACTCGCACTGGCTATGGACTTCAAGAAGCGCGCGGTCAGCGGCTGTGTCATGGTCAATCTGCCCACCGCAGGAACCGATTATCATGTGCCCTTTGGGGGTCGCAAAAACTCCAGTTTTGGTCCTAGAGAGCAGGGGCAATATGCGCGAGAGTTCTACACCACCGTTAAGACCACCTACATTCAAGCCTAACTAGCCGGAGAGCGCCATGAATCCAGCCTGGACCGTTGTCGATGGACTGCAATACTCTGCTTGGACACGAGAAGTCTTTGAACAAATGCGCGCCGGCGGCCTCAACGCGGTGCACGTTACTGTGGCTTACCATGAAACCACTCGCGACACGCTGACACGACTGGGGGAATGGAATGCGCGCTTTGAGGCATTCCCCGATTTGATTACGCCCGTATTCGAGCCAGCAGATATTGAACGCGCGAAAAAAGATGGCAAGGTTGGCATTATTTTTGGCGCACAAAACTGCTCGCCAATTGAAGATGAAATAAGGCTTGTCGAGATCTTTCGGCGAATGGGCCTGATGATTATGCAGCTAACCTATAACAATCAAAGCCTGCTCGGCTGTGGCTGTTACGAAGCTGAGGACAGTGGCCTGACTCGTTACGGCAAACAAGTTGTGCGCGAGATGAATCGGGTGGGCATGGTCATCGATATGTCTCATAGCGCTGAGCGATCCACACTGGAGGCGATCGAACACTCACTGCAGCCGGTGATTATATCCCACGCCAACCCCAGTCATTTTCACCCCGCCCTGCGTAATAAAAGTAACGCCGTGATTGATGCAATCGCCGAGACTCAGGGCTTGCTGGGATTTTCTTTGTATCCTTTCCATTTGAAAAATGGTCCGCAATGCTCCCTTGAAGATTTTTGTGACATGGTCGCCTGGACCGCAGACCGCATGGGTATCGATCGCATCGGCTTGGGCTCTGACCTGTGCCAGAACCAACCCCAAAGTGTTCTAGAGTGGATGCGTAACGGGCGCTGGTCTAAGGCTATGGATTATGGCGAGGGCTCATCGGCCAACGCCGGGTGGCCCGATGCACTGACCTGGTTCAAAGACAGCCGCGACTTTCCAGGTATTGCAGCGGCACTTCAAGCGAAGGGTTTCAACGATGAGGAAACAGGAAAAATCATGGGCGGCAACTGGGTCAATCTGCTAACTCGCGTCGCCAAGCCCCAAGATATCAAGTCCCTTTCTGTGGAGGACGCTGCGTGATCGATGCGGTCCTACAAGCCGCTCGCGTTGCACCTGTACTGCGTACACCGGGTCTGGTTATGGACCTCGAGAGGCTGGGCACTCTCGTTCCAAGTCGTCTAAGTTTTGCGCGAAGCCTGATTCGTCAAATGGCGCGTCAGCGTTGGCAAATTACGCAGGAGTATTTCGCACTAAATGACGGTGGCTACGGTGAAGTCATCTATCGAGTGCAAACGCCCCATGGCCGCTATCACGTGGTAATTTTCTCACAATACATCGCCGACGAAGAACGAACCGATCGAGTCATCGCCAATGCCTGGGATGTTACTTTTGGCCTCGTCGAGGGCGATGTTGAGGATTCGCTATTCCAGACGCTGGCAGAAAACGTGCCGCTCCAAGAGGCAGGCAGACAACACCCACGCTTACTGGTTATTTCCCGAGCTAATAAAAGCCTGCGCAATTTTGAAGTATTCATAGAGTACGTCGCTGCTGGAGAGCAACCTCCAGTGGACGCCATACGCGAAGTGGGCTATCTCTACCGTACAACAGCCGTTTACGGCAATGGCAAGTTTGGTATTGCAGACTATGGTCGACTGCAGGGTAATCCAGATTTTCGCTATCCCTTTTCTGCTCAGATGACAGCAGTCTATGTGCTGCGACAATTTTCTATCGATCAGGCGGAGCACTTGGCAAGGGTTCAGGCTCCCGATACCGCAACTCCCCTTGCCACTGAGTTACGTCGTTACTTAGGCATTGGTAATTCTACGGGGTTGGGCATGGCACCTTTTCTGATTCGCCACCCGCAGCTAATCAGCCAATGGATACATGCACGAGAGCAGGCCTTAGCCACGGCCAAAGCCCAGATCCCCTCAGAGGTCAGTCGACAACGATTACTTTCGTTATGCCTGAGGGCCCAGCGCTACATGGAAGAGACTGCAGTAGAAAATGCCGTGCAGGCTGAGCGCAACGCTACAGTCGTCGCTGAATTGACTGATATCATTCCCTGGCTAGAACAAATACCCCTCGATGATGCGTTGTGGCAGCAACTCACCGACTGGTCGGAAGCCGCTCAGACAACAGACACCCAAGAACTTTTGAACACCTTGCTGATCGAACTTTATCCCGAGTCAGTAGACATGCTTGAAGATGCTATGGCTGTCGAAGAGAAACTTGAACTCGTTCCAGACATGCCACTGGTACAGCTCAAGCAGGTTATAGAGACCCAGTTCGACTGGGCGCTGTCAGAGGACTTTGAGGCACCTGAAGCAAAGCACTGGTTTTGGTATCAATCTATTGAAAAGGAAGAACCCAGACTGGGCGTTCGAGGCGTCGATCCGGGGGAAAATAAAGAGCTGCCACTGGCCATAGCACCCCGCGTGCAGCACAGCTACGCCGCAGTTGCCGAGTTTCTGGAAAACAACCCCAAGGCTCTGACCATTGATTTTCTTTTAGCAAAACCAAAATTTATGGAAAGCATCCGTCGTATTCAAACAATGGCCACCACCGCCTACGGCGAAATTCAAGGCAACTTGTGGCATAGGGACATGAAACCCATACATTTACTGCGCGCCAAACTTTCTTTCTTGGGCGCAACTCGCTTTGACCCCCGTGGAGATCGCTGGGTACGTGTCACCTTTTTCCAAGGCGCTCCGCTGATTGATGAACTGAACGGCGAGCCTACCGACTTGTTTGCATTCGATGACTGGAGCTACGCGCTCGCGCCCACACAAGTGGAAGCTCTCAACTCTGCAGTGAGCCAGGAGCCCCATGAAAGTCTCGTTTAACGAACTTCAGGGGCTCTCACGTAAGGCCTTTATCGGTATTGGTTTTGCCGAAGGTCATGCCGACGATGCCGCCGATATGGTGACTTGGATGGAGAGCTATGACTTGCACGGTCTCGAAGCATTAAACATGGGCTTAGAGCATTTGATAGAAACAAACCCCGATACGCTTCCAGAAATTCTTTATCAAGACAGTGACTTTGCCGTTGTCGACGGCCATGACCTCAGTGTTTTACGGGCCTGTAACCTAGCCCTTGAGTTAGCTTTTGCCAAGGCTCGGTCCCGCGGGCTGTCGGTCATAAAAATACGACGCTGCCGACAACGACAGCTGATTATGGGATACCTTGCACGTTTGTCTGCAAGAGGCATGAATGTCACGGCCTTTTGGCGCCACGCACAAAAGCCTCTCACCGAGCAAGTAGTGGGCTTCCGGGCTAACTCTACCGTACCCTCTATTCGCGTTTACGCCGTCGAGGAAGTCCCTGAGGAAAATGAACCCAACGATGGCATTACGCTATTCATGGCCAACCATGTCGAT
>Ga0213863_10003773_pt1 | contig 10337 bp, 5 predicted proteins | sample PICome_8_FD_160128 | JGI IMG/M metagenome (GOLD analysis project Ga0213863, IMG submission 160128) | Coastal seawater microbial communities near Pivers Island, North Carolina, United States - PICO497 | ecosystem: Environmental > Aquatic > Marine > Coastal | place: USA: North Carolina | collected... | reverse complement strand
CTGGATACACTGATTTGTTTAACATCAACGAGTTCGCATCAAGTGATTATGTTGGGCCACAAAGCCTACCATTTGCTGGTGGTATGACAATGAAAGAGTTCTTAGGATTTAAGATCTTCTCAACGTCTGCTGTAGCTGGTGGTAAGAACTTTGCTTACCATACATCATCAGTTGGTATTGGTATTAACTCTGATGTTCAAACAGAGCTTAACTATGTACCGCAAAAGGTTGCACACCTAGCAACATCAATGATGTCAATGGGTTCAGTAGTAATCGACAACAATGGCGTTTACGAAGTTCTTGACAACAACTAATATTTTAGGGGGCTTCGGCCCCCTTTAACTCCAATATATAGGTTGAAGAAATGCCAGCAAATACACCAATAAAAGTATGTTCACGCGCTTCCGTCCTAATGGGCGGTTCTCCTATTTCATCCTTTGATGAAGGTACAGCCGAGGCTGATGTAGTTGACGCAATGTACGAAGACATAGCAAGAGCAGCGTTAACAAGTACACGCTGGAGATTTGCAACTAACCAACAAGTATTAAACAGATTAGCTGCTGCGCCTACAAGTAGATATGATGCTGCATACCAAATGCCATCAGATCTTCTTATGCTTAGTGCAGTAACAGTTAACGATGATCCAATTATATATGACACATATGGCGATAAGATATACTGCGATACGTCAACTAATGAAGTTGTTGTAGCAGATTACATATACCGCGCTACTGAGGCTACATGGCCTTCATACTTTACACTTGCTGTAGAGTTTCAAGTGGCTGCAATGCTGTCAATATCTATAGCTAGGGATGCTTCTTTAGGTAGTATGATGGATCAACAAGCTGAAAGACAGATGATAAAAGCTAGACGACTTGACTCGCAACAACAAACAACGCGCAAGTTAATGACATCAAGGTTTATAGCACAAAGGCGTAGCTAATGCAGAAGGTAAGAATCCCACAGAATAGCTTTCAGTATGGAGAAATAAGTGACAATACAGTAATGAGGACTGATAGTCCTATCTATGCTGCGTCTGCACAAAGCCTAGAAAACATGATTGTATTGCCAGAAGGTGCTGTAAAGAAACGACATGGCACAAAGTTTATTGATACTGCATCATCATACACAAACAAAGAAATACATTTAACTACATTTGTTTTTGACGACAATGAAGAGTATTTAATTGCTATAGGTGATGCTTTTATTGCTCCTTTTAGAGTTTTATCTGATGGCTCAGTAGTTAATTTAACTGATGTAACTGCTGATACACAAAGTAATCCGTTACCTTTTGATAAAGACTACCTGCATCAATACAATACTGCGCAATATGGTGACGTTATGTTTATATGTCACCCATTGTTTGCGCCACGTATGCTTACAAGAACAAGCCTTACAACATTTGAAGTAAGTGTATTTAGTTTTGATACAAGCTATGACAATAAAGATACATATCAACCATACAGCGTTTTTCATAGCGCCAACCAAACATTAACAGTAAGTTCATATACTGAAGGTAGTGGTAGAACATTAACTACTAGCTCCGCTTACTTTGATACAACAGGAAAACATAACAATGTTGTATTAAGATATGGTGGTAATGAAATAAGAATAGATTCAGTAACATCATCAACGATTGCTACTGGTACTGTTATAAGAGAATTATCTACTAGACTTACAGTTTCTAACCCATTGCGCACTAGAGATGGGTCAAATGTTATTGAGGTTACGCATATAGGTCATGGGTTAACAGGTGGTGCTACTATTGTAGTTGCAGATGCTGTAGCTGTTGGTGGTATTAATGCAAGTAATATCAATGGAACTAAATCAATATTATCAATTATAGACGAAAATACATACAGTATTGTTTCTAGCACTAACGCAAATGCTTCTGAAGATGGTGGTGGTTTTGTTAAAATAAGCTCTAACGCAACGACTACAATATGGGACGAGCAATCTTTCTCTGCATTACGTGGGTATCCAGCTGCTGTTACATTCCATGAAAATAGGCTATGTTTTGCTGGCACAATAGCTGAACCCGATACAATATTTATGAGTCAACTCGGTGAGTTCTTTAACTACGATGTTGGCGAAGGTGCTGATACTGACGCTATAAACTTGGTTGCAGCTACAGGTGATGTAAATGAAATAAGATATATGAGGTCGAATCGTGACCTACAGATCTTTACGCTATCAGACGAGTTGTATGTACCAACATATCTTAACCAAGCTATTACACCTACAAATGCACAGATAAGAAAGCAAACGCCATTTGGTACTGAGTTTGTATTACCTACATCTATTGATGGTGCTACTATATTTGTTGAGCGTGGTGGTAGAGCAGTACGCGAATACATATACTCTGATGCAGAAGATGCTTATATAGCTACAGGTGTATCTACAGTAGCAAGTCATCTTATAGTAAATCCAGTTGATATGGCAGTTGTCCATTCTGGATTTAACACTCAAGAGTCTTATGCTGCTATGGTTATGGGCAATGGTGACATTGGATTGTTTAGTTCTAATAGAGCAGAGAAACGTGCAGCTTGGACTAACCTTACGACTCAGGGAAGCTTCTTAGCTACTGCTGCTATAGGTGATAGGTTGTTTGTTTATAACAAAACGCACAATAACAAGTATTGTTTTTGTGAATTTGTAGATGACATAGGTTTAGATAATTATGCTTATTATGCTTATAGCAGCAATCCTATAAATATTATGCTTTATGGTGGTAATACTACATTAGATGTTATTGGTTTTGATGGGACTAACAAAGTTTACTTAGGTGAGTTTACTTCAGACAATAATGTTAATATTGATTTAACCGCCTATACTGACTACACGCATTTCTATATAGGTAAAAAATTTACATCTAAAGTAATTACCAATGCAATAGACACTGTAGCGGCTAATGGGCCAGTTACAGGCGATGTTCGTGGTATAAGTACGGTTGTAATTAATGTTAAGGATTCTACATCTGTTAAGGTAAATAACAGGGCTATTAATAATATTACTGGATTTACAGGTAACAAAGAGGTTAGGCTTTTAGGATATGGTAGAAACCCACAAGTTACTATCGAGCAAGTTGATCCCATGCCATTACAAATTAATGGCTTAATATCGGAGTTGATTACATAATGTGGCAATTAATTGGTGCTGGAATATCAGCGTATGCTTCAATACAAGCAGGTAAAGCAAAAGAAGATGCAGCCAGAATGGATGCATTTAACACTGAAACTGAACGTGAACAGGGCGAAGTGTTGGCATTGCAACAAGCAGCACAACGCAGGTATGAATTTGATCAAGCAACACAAGCAAATATAGCTATGTTTTATGCGTCTGGTAGGGATGTTGGATCAGACAGATCTGTTGAAGCATTTTTAGCAAAACAAAAAGAAATAGCAGCAACTGATCTTAGCAGATTAGCAGAGCAAAGACGCATGGAAGCTAGTGCAAGAACTAGAGAAGCTATGGCATTAAGACGTGGAGGTAGAAATGCTAGACGTGCATCTCTCTTGCAAGCTGCTGGTACTATGGCGCGTGGCATAAGCGATGCACAAAAAACTTCAATACCTACTGGATAGGAGAAACCTAAATGGCTGTCATCCGACAACAAACACAAGTCTTTAACAAACCAGTCGGTGTTCGTAGAATAAACACAGGTGAAGCTGAGTTATGGCAAACTATAAAAGCTGAAGCTGATGAATTTTCAAGACGTGCTTATATTGATGCAGCTGAAAAAGCTAAGAAAATAGGAGCGCAAACTGCGTTTGATGTAGAAGCTATGGGTATTACCACAATAGATCCTACAACTGGTAAACCTCAAGCCTTTGAAGCTCCAGAAGGCTATGGAAAATTTGCACAAGAAGCTTATCAAAATGTAATTACACAAAGATATGAGTCTTCTATATCAGATGAAATGCAAGCTAGAGCTAGGGATTTATCTGTAAATTATGAATACGACCCCGAAGGTTACGCGCAGGCTATGTCTAAATATATAGCCGATATGTCTGAAAATGCTGAAGGCATGTATAAAAACATTATAATTGATGAAGGTCGTAAACGATTAGGCGCAGAAAAACATACTATAGAGGTTAGAACTAGAGCAAGATATAGACAAGAAGCTGGCAATTCGATTGTGCAAGCTGCAATAGCATCTAGTGAAAATGCATATGATGCTGCTAGTGTTGGTAATTTTGAGTTAGCATTTTCAGAACTTGAAAAAACTGAAACTAATGCAACTAATGGTGAAATATCTAAATTACTAAATGCTGGTTCAAAATCTACATTAAGCAATCCTGTGTTTATAAACATAGGAAAAGGTGGCGTTCAATATATTATGAATCAAACAGGCAATTCTGCTGAAAGAAATCGTATTGAATTATATCTTAGAACTAATGGTAATGCTGCAGCTGGTATAAACAAAAAGTTATTGCCAGCACTTGAGCAAATACTCAAAGTTGCAAATCCAGAAACATTACCTAAAATTTTAACTTATGCTTCTGCTGTAGCGCAAGATTATAATCAAGTAGATGCAGATAAAGCTTATCAACAAAAACTAGAAGATGATGCCACAGCAGCGCAAGCAACTGCTAATTCAGAACAAGAATCTATAGCAAACGATCTTGGGTATTCTAATAGAAGAGAAGTATTATCTGATAATGCTTTAAAGGCTGTAAATCAAATATTTGATGAATCAATTTCTTTAAGCACAGCTGCAGGTAGCATTTCATTTATAGCAAAACAAACAGAACAATATATAAATGAAGCTAATATTAGAGCCGCTATGGATGAATCTTTCACAGCAGATGAAGCTTTAGAGTTTGAAAAAGATCTTAGGCAAGATGTATTATACCAAGTTTTTACAAGGTTAGCTGTTGCTGGCAATGCTGAATCATTACAACCAGCATTAGCTGGAAATAAAACTGCATTTGATAGATTAAATGACAGGCAAAAATTAATCGTACAAAATCTTAGAGCAAATAAGTATTTATACAAATCGCGAGAAGATGACGCTATAATTAGTACGATTGTTAATAGATCAAAAGACAGTATAAGTGATGATATTAATAAACAAAAATTGTTGTATAATATTTCTATAGATACAGACGCTAAAGTAAATGCATATAAAACTATACCACCTACAAATGAAGAATTACAAAAAGATTTAGATGCTTTAAAATCTGCAATCGCTAGTGGTGTGTCAGCTGAAAAAGTTTTAGTTAGCCAAAATCGTTTGTATCATGCAGCTGCAACTGGAATGATTAGCCAATTTACTGTTGAAGCAAGCAGTAGTGAAGTTAATGATTTAGAAACTTTTATATTAACTAAAGGCGAAGATGTTGGGGCATTAACTGAAGAACAAATTAAAACAGCTGGAGTAATATCCACTTATTTAAAAAATGACAAAGCAAGGGGCGATGCTGTAGTACATGCTGGTAAATTAAAAACTAGAATTATTACTAGAGAAACAGCAGAAGCAGAAGAAAACGCTAAAGTAACAAAAAGAAATCAAGTGTTAAGTGGTAGTGGCTCGCCTAACGATAAATCAGACAGAGTAGTTATGGATGGTATTTTAGTTGATGCTGGATTAGCTGATTTGCAAAATTTTGATACTTGGACTGATAGCAAAAAACAACTTGCAATGAGTTATATAACTAACATACCACCACAAAGTCTAATTGATACATGGGATAAAATAAGCAGCGGTATTCCTGTTGACAATATGGATGCATTTGTAAAACATTTTATGCGTTTAGATAACCTGCAAACACCAGATGGTTTAATTAGTCGTTTAGGTGACTCAGTGCCGTTAGCCACAAAAGAATTCATACGAGATGTGCATTCTATAGCTACAGTTGAAGGCGGAGATTTTAATAATATTGCTACTAATTTATATCGCAGAACAAAAGGTGCTGACGCTAAAGAGTCTAATGCTACATTAGAAACAATGCTTGGAAAGCAATCTATTGAAGAATTTACATCAGAAATAGTAGATAAAGATTTAATATTAATTGACGAATTTATGCCAAGTGTAGAGTATTTATTGCGCATGGGTAATACAAGACAACAAGTATATGATCGTTTGCGAAATACTCTTAATAAAGAATATCCAGAAGTTGAATTTATTGCAGACCCATTAATGCCATTAGGTAATTTAAAAAGATCTAGGTACGCTCTATCAAACTCTTTTCCTAATAAAGAAGTGCGTGATGAATTTATATCTATAGTACAAACACAATTACCAGATGGCTATTCTTTGTATAAAGAAGACGATAAGCAACAGGTATATTTAGTTCCAGAAAAAACATCGAGTACACCAGCTTATATTGCGTATTATGTTGACGATCAAAAAGAATTAAAACCTTTGCTTGTTGGAGAGGAAGGCCAAGAAATTGTACCAATGTGGAAAGAAAAAGAGATTGTAGAATTTAGAGCTAAAATATTTGCAAAACTTAAACAACAAGCTGAAGATAACGCTGACCAAGATGCTCAAAATCAAATAAAATTAAATAATGCTAAAAAGCATATGAGTGGTTCTGCTGCGCTTAAAGAATTCTTTGGAGGTTTATTTTAATGGATAATGCTCTTAATTTAATAAGTGACGTTGAGCCAAAAGAGCGAGATATATTTCAAGAAGCACCTACATTTGGTGAAACTATTGAAGCATCTTTAAAATATAAATACAGACCTTTAGGTAATTTTATTAGAGAAACTATGGACTATGGGTGGGATGCAAACACTTATGAGAATGGTTATGTAGCGCGTGACAATATACCAGAAGATTTATTAGGGTATTCTAGTACATTAGTAAGGGCGCGCAATGAAGGTCATATGACTTTTTTAGTTAATAATATAAGAGATGCGCTAAAAACCAATGATACATTATCACGATCTGGTTTTGGTGTGCAATTTGCAGCTGAACTATTTGATCCAATAAATTATGTTTCTTTGCCTCTAAGGGGCGCAAAGACAGTAGGGCAAGCTTTCTATAGAGGTGGAGTAGCTACTGCAGCTGTTGCAACAGGGCAAGAAGCAATTAGATACCCATTAGATCCTACAGCTAATAAAGAAGAGGTTGCATTAAACATTGGCTCTTCTTTTATTTTAGGTGGAATAATAAATACAGCTACTAGCGTTAGATCTATTAAGAGAGCAAGTGCGCAAAAAAGTGGCGACAAAGCTATAGAAGAAATGAAGGTTGCTACAGAAATAGAAGACGATATAGAGATTGATCCTAATATTGCACCAAGTATATTTACTGATTCATGGGCATACAAAGTAGCAACAACGCCATTAAAACGTACATTAACAGACGCTGAAGTACCTGATACTGTTAAAATGCGTAAATTAAAAATTGTTAATGATTCTGGTATATTATTAGCTGCTAATAAAGATAACAAAAAAATTGGTAATTCAGTATTTCAAAATGCAAAATTACATGAAGGCACATGGGTTAAAACTAATGACGATCTTTTAAATATATGGGGTAAAAGTACAGGTAAAGGTGTATTAAACCCATTAGATCAAATGATGCCATCACAAAGAAAATCTTATGATGAATGGATTACAGATGTAGATAGTAAAGCTATGCGCGGTGAGCAACCAATAAATGATTTTGAAGCGCAAGCTATAGAAAGATTAAATAAGTTTTATGGTGATTGGGAAGGTAATCTTAAAGACAGAGGTTTAATAGGTAGCAGTGGTCATTACAAAAAAGTAATTACAAACCGAGAATCACAAATAAAAATATTAGAAAAGCGTTTACAGTCTGCAAAAAATGCAACTTATCAAACAAATTTAAAAAACCAATTAGATAGATACAAAGCAGAAATTGAAGAAGCCAAGTTAAATTTAGAAGATCTTTCTAATATGGGTGATATTGTTCCACCGAATGAAGAAATATTTAGACCTAGATATTGGAACTATAATGCTATTAAAAATAATCGTGCAGAATTTGAACAAATACTAACACAACATTTTACTGCAAATCCTAACATTATTGTGCGCGGTGCAAACGGAAAGTATTCTAAGGTTGAGCTTTCATCTGATCCAAAAGCAGTTAAGGGTAGAGTAGATGAAATGATTAATGGAATGCTTAATGATACAGACCCACTTAATCCAGACAAAATGTATTATGGTATGGGTAAGTCTAAACACTTTAAGCATAGAACAGTAGATATACCTAATAAACTTGTACTAGATTTTATTGAAAGAAATCCAGCTAAAGTTATGAGAGCTTATACAATGCGTACTGCAGCACGTTATGAGTTTGATAAAATGTTTGATGGAAAATCTATTGATGATTTATTAGATGATACATTTAATGAAATGATGGATAAAGGTGTAAACATTAATAAAATACGCCAAGTGCAAAGAGATATGCGTCATTTATATGATCGTGTAGCAGGTAGCGTATTAAAAAATCCAAGTGCGCATTCGCAAAAAGGTGCTAGAATTATTAGAAATTTAGCACAATTAAATTACTTAGGCTCTGCTGGGTTAGCAACAATAACAGAGCCAGCTAAAATAATTATGGAGCATGGATTAGCCCCTACTATGCGTGGCTTGTTAAGCGTATTAGATAACAGTCAATTAAAACTTGGTGCTAAAGAAGTGCGTATGGCTGGTGAGGCTTTAGAAACTGTTAACAATAGCGCACATATGAGGATTGTAGAAGATTTAAATAACAATCCATTACAAGCAGATCTTTGGGATAAAGCTAATAATGCGTTTTTCTTATTAAATGGACTTACAGCAATCACTAGAGTTTTAAAAGATTTTGATGGCATGATGCGCAGTCATACATTAATTGATTATTCTGTGCGTTGGACTCAAGGCAAAGCAACTAAAATGGAGCAAGAGTATTTATTAAGATACAATATTGACCTTGAGGATGCGCGTAAAATTGCTAACTCACCTTGGCAAAAATCTAAGTCAGGTTTGTATATGGCAAATACTGATGCTTGGACTAATACTATTGAGTTTCCAGCAACAAAAGCAGATATAATTAGTGGACCAACAAATGCTTATGCTAAAGATGGTCGATACAGGCCAGCATTTTATACAGAAAAAAGTGGCAAAGGCGTTATACATATTGATGAAGAGTACATTGAAGATGTTATGTTTGCTGAACGTGGTTGGGAAAATCCAAGAGTAGAGGGCGTTAAGCCTATACCTAGTGGAATTATAAATACTCCCCAGGATTATGTTACATTTATTAAGATGCACGAAATTATGCATTCTAATAATTCTGCTAAATCTTTAGGTTTTGATAAACGTACAAAAGTTGGTTTAGCTAATTACGAAAATGCTATTAATGATATGGCTATTAAAGAAATAAATAACCAAACAAGAGTAGACCCTGCAACTGTTCAGACGTTTAGAAATGCTCTTAGCTCTGGCGTTATGAATACTATTCTTATGGGTACACCAGCAGATAAACCAATTATTACTGATGGTATTGTTTATATTCCTATGCGTGTAGCTGGTAAGTTTGGCATGAAAGAAGACTCTGCGTATAAAGGTTATGCGCGTATAGAAAATGGGTTGCTTGGATTACCATTTCAGTTTTACAGCTATGCTTTAGCATCAGTAAATAAAACTGTTGGTGCTTACGCTCATGGACAATTAAAAAGCCAATACACTGGAACAGCTATAGCATTAGGTTTAGGTTATATGGCATTGCAAATGAAAACACCTGATTGGGTAGAGATGACTTATCAAGATAAATTTGCTAGATCGTTAGATTACTCAGGTGTTATGCCATTATATTCAGATATGTTTTACACAAGCATGGCTACAACGCTAGCAATGGGTGGCCCAAATATAACTGGCGGTGCATTGCAGCCTAAATTTCCACAAAAGCCTAGCAAAGTAGAAGCAGCAACTGGACTTCTTGGTGCTGGTGCTAGCATTACATCTGATTTAATTAGCGGTATGTATGAAATGGTTACAGGCGATATAGGCGAAGGTACTAAAGATATAATAAGAAATTTACCATTTATGAGACTTTGGTTTTTAAAAGGTAAAGTTAATGAATTTACTAATATGCTTGAAGACGAGCTTGATGATCGCCCTAGAGGATTTAGTAGATACTAAATTGTGCAAATATTTTGTGCGTTGCGCTTCTGTGCAATCAATGGAAAAAAGACTACAGAGGTGACACATGACAATAAATATAGCTAACAATGACCCAAGAATAAACTACACGGCAACTGCTGGACAAACTGTGTTTACAGTTCCGTTTGAGTTCTTTGATAACACAGACATAAAAGTTTATATCGAGGGTACACTAAAAACAATTACCACGCATTATACAGTTTCTGGAGGAAATG
>Ga0213863_10003766_pt1 | contig 10350 bp, 9 predicted proteins | sample PICome_8_FD_160128 | JGI IMG/M metagenome (GOLD analysis project Ga0213863, IMG submission 160128) | Coastal seawater microbial communities near Pivers Island, North Carolina, United States - PICO497 | ecosystem: Environmental > Aquatic > Marine > Coastal | place: USA: North Carolina | collected... | reverse complement strand
TCAATGAGTCTTTATGTCCCCCCGAATGGTTCCCACAACGAGTCTTTATGTCCCCCCGAATGGTTCCTATATTCAAGGAGGCGAATTACGGGTTTTGTAAGAAACACAAATACAACCCTATATATATCGTGTCAATAGGATAGAAATGCACCTGATACAATATTATATAGAAATGATCGTTTCTAAGATTCATATTGGTAAATGTGCACGGTCAAGTACAATTTGTGTTTATTGTACCATGCGATCGCTCGAGTTTAGGAGCAACCGTTATTAATTTTTTTGTAAAAAACGAAACATACATATATATTATAATGTCAAGACGTAGACACGGATGTAGACGCGGGTATGGTGGCTATGGGTATGGTGGCTATCCATATGGTGGGTATGGTGGGTATGGGTATGGTGGTTTACTTGGATTATATGGGCGTTATAGTTCTCCTTTATTTTGGTAAAGAACATATAGAAATGGTAAAGAAAAATCAAGGTATAGAGTATAATACGAATGATAACTCTTTTTCCGATAGTGATTCTAATTGGGATATTGCAGGTTAGTAAAGCCTATGTATACACAGAAGATGCAGCCAAAATTTCATTAAATTTAGCTCAGGCTTCTTATTGTGTGAATAACACATTAGAATGGACATGTCCATCGTGTACTTCAGATAATATTTTAGTCCAAGTGATAGAGAATCGTGGATCCCAATCGATAATTGGAGTACACAAACCAACCAACGCAATCTTCGTTGCATTTCGCGGATCAGAAAATTTTCAAAATTGGATCAACAATATGAAGATATCCAAGACAATGCCTTATTCTTCATATCCCGACGTGGCAGTAGAAAAGGGATTTTATGAGTCATATACGTATATTTCAAGTGAAATTCAAGAGTGTGTTCTCAAATTGTCGGCGAACTACAATACAAACAATGTTATGATAACGGGTCATTCACTTGGCGGTGCATTAGCATACTTGTATGCGTTCGATGTTATGATAAACTTGCCGAAAACGCTCATTATTGATAGTGTTATTACGTTTGGTTCTCCTCGTGTTGGAAATAATTTGTTTGTTAACTTGTATAATTCTTATGTGATTCCTTCATTTCGCATAACACATTATTATGATATTGTTCCTCATGTTCCAGAAGAACTATTGGGATTCCAACACGTATCAGAAGAAGTGTGGTATAATGAGCAAAATACGGAGTATAAGATATGCGCAGATACAGAATCTGCGTCATGTTCGGATTCTTGTGCACCTTTGCATTGCACCAGCACATCAGATCATATAAATTATATGGGTATGAACATGGGATCGGGCAATTGTTAATGTGCCCGGCAATAAAATATATGAATTATCTATATAATGAATACTTTACAAAAGCGTTTTCTATTGTTTTTAGTAGGATGCATAGGCACGAGAGCTGCATTTGTCTATATTGCCAAGACAATCCGTCCCGAATACTTGCCTTATATGGGATATCTAGCCCTATTGCCGGCATTTGGTTTCTTATTTATTTATCTAACGAAAAGCCGTGAGACTGGAGCGGAGGTATTTGGCGATAAGATATGGTGGAACGATTTGCGACCCATACATAGTTTGTTGTATGGATTATTTGCATACAATGCAATAATGATGAATAGTTCCGCGTGGAAATATTTGTTGGTTGATGTATCGATCGGTTTCATTAGTTTTCTAATGCATCACTGGCCTGCGATACTTGCTGGCAAGTTGGTATAATCATTCCATCACAATATGAGGATGGCATGATTTGGTTTTGTATTTATAGGACAATTAATGAAACCGTCAGCATAGATTGGATCATAACAATAAGTTTGCTTAGATTGGATACTGGATAAATATCCCCATAGCCCAATAATGTAGATGTGGTGATTGAGAAGTACATACGATCAAAGATGCGCTGAAAGGTAGAAGTTTCAATTTTATCAACAGATAATTCGTCATCACTAACCTCTTGTTTCACAGTCTTTGTTGCTTTATCTAATTCGTTGTCAACCTGGGCATTATTGTCCGGTAGTGTATTTGCGAAATCAAAGAATGTTTCTTGTGGACCGCCAGACGTGGCCAATTTTTGTTCAACCTTCTTTTTAATAACCTCTTTTTTGATCGTTTCCCTTACTGCATTTACGCCCTTGAAATGTTTATCATCTAGAAACATGTAGATGATTGAAAAGAATGCACTAAACACAAGGAGAATAATTAATTTGCCGGTTTTGAAATGAGAACTTATCTTGTCAAATGGAAATAGTTGCATAGGTATAGTGTATTTGGAGATAAAAAGAGAAGATTATTTTGCTCGTATAATATAGTTAACTATGCAATATTTGGGATAATAATCTTTTTTGTCGTCACTGTCTTTATTGTTAGGAGTCACTATTGTAGCAGTACTGATATTTACACTAGTTGTGGTTGTGTTGTTGCCCGTCTGCGACCAACCCACTGTTTCTGCACCTCGTTTAGCGGCCGTTTTTACTTCATTAAACGTAAGTAATCCAGAATGTATTTAATTCAATAAGGTAAATAAATATATAAAAATATGTTATATATATATTAAAAATGTCGATTACATATCCAGAACCAAATGATATGCCTACCGTTCTTAGTTCAAATAATGCAACATATTGTAAACGCATCACTTCCTCTGGGAATAAAGAATATGAAATAAGGTCAAATCATTCTATTGGTTCAGATAATTTTTTGTTAGATTGTTTATTTGATGGTAATATAAGTAGCACTGATAACCCTGACCATAATAGATTATTATATGACCCTTCTACGCAAGGCACTGATTTAATATTATGGTTTAAACTACCTGATTCAATAAAATTAGAAAAGATACGTATGTTTAATCAAAGAAAAATAACAGCTTTTCAAGTATATCGAAATCCATCCAGCTTCACTGGTGGTGGCACTGAAATTGCTAATATTACAAATGCTGCAGGTTCAAGTGAGGTTTGGAAAGAATATACTATGACAGATACATCAACTGATTCAGATGAATTTCTAATAGTTGTTAATGGTTGGGTATCAGGGTCGCCATCATATTTACAAATCCGTGAAATAGAATTTATAGTTGCTGTTACAATATCTCCACCAACAGTATCTTTTCCAACAAGTCCAGTTGAAGAGGAGAACGCAACAGTAGGTGTAGTTCTTGGAAGTGGAGCATCGCAATGGGAATATAGTGTAAATAGTGGAGTAAATTGGACATCAGGAGGAACGAGTAATGGTTCGTTCACATTATCATCGGGAACATATGGTATGAATTCAATTCAAGTTCGTAATGGAGATGGAACAAACTTATCAACAGAAGAAAAAAATTCAAGTGAAATAGTAGTGCAAAAGAAATTTGTTCCAGCAGATGCATTGGCACAGACAAGTGGTTTAGAAACATATATAGAAAGTTTATCCGAGGTTCAAACATTAAAAGAAGTGCATGAATTAAAGTTTAATTCTAACCAAGAATATGGAGGAACAAATTTTTGGGCATATTATTCGTATGTAGCAGCTTCGAATAGCGTAATTGCATATAAAACAAAGTTATTTACTTTTTTTCCAGATACGAATGGTTGGACAGAGGTATTAGATAATAACGGAAATTCGATTGAATCTACAAGTCCAGCGAGTATAAGTAGTAATGGTTTATCTGCGGGTGAAGCAATAGGTTATACTGATATATTTTATGGATTTGTACCATTTCAAATGAATACATCAACTGCATCATTCGCGAGTTTGAAGACGATATATGATGGAAAAAATTATACAACAACAAATTTAAATGACCCAAATAGTAGTACAACATATAATTTAAGTCAAGTATATAATATATGGCATGATGAGAGAGATGTATTCGATACAGATTATAGTAATACAACAAGAGAGGCAGATGTATGGATATATGTATTGACAGATTATTCAGATGCAGAAGGAAATGTGTTATATGAAACAAGAAAAGTAAAATATACAATAACAAGAACTATAACAAATGGTAATGCAACGTATGCATATGCATGGACAATACCAACAGATGAAACAACAGCAGTAGCACCAACAATAAATAACACGCAACATGCAAATATACCAGAAGTATCAAATTACGTATTATCATATTTTAATTTTGATGCGTATATGATAACGAATAAACAATCAATTACAAGTTTAAAATCTGTATATAAAACATATTTTACAGATAATAAACAAATATCAGTTGTAAATGAAATATGGTATGATAAATTAAATTTAACACCAGAAGATACAACATATGATGTTTTATATAATGATACAAAATTAACAGAGAATAATATAGATTTAAAGCTATATGGTATAAAGGAAGATGTAGATGTAGATGGTTATTTAAGTAATACGTGTTGGACAAGAATAGATATAAGATATTTGAAAAATACTCGTGAATGGTCAATAATAGGAAATGATTTATATGTATTTGCACAGAATAGTGGTATAGCAGACAATCTTGGTAATTCTAATTTTCATCAAATATTATCAAATATTTTATATGATATGCCAGGAAAGGTAAGTGCATTAAAAACAACATATAATAATGTATATAGCACAACAGTAGGAACATTAATTAAGTTATGGTCATCTACCAGTGTAAAAAATATACTACCGTGTTTTATTTATTTTACAGTGCCAAATTATACATATTATACAACAGCTATATATGATAGAGTAATAAATGGATGGTCATTTAATAATGCAAATGAATCATTTAATAATCAATTAGCAATATCGTTAATACATTCGGAATTTACAATAGTAGAACTTGAAAATAAATTACAAGAAATAAAAACCCAATATGAAACAGTTTCAGATAACGTATTGGTAAATGCACATAATATATGGTATAATGATTCTACTGTGAACAATACAGTAATTAATGTAAAACTATATCATTCATATAATACTAATAACGAAACAAGTAAATTATATTTTGGAATCGTAGATTTGAGTTATAATATGGAATCAAATACTGAAAATTATTCAGTAGCAATAGAAACATTAAGTTCTAAAAATTATGATTATAATGGAAATGATTTGGTGGGATACACATCTATACCATCATATAATATAGACGTATCATTTAATATAGATGTATTAAATCCAATAATGATAAATAATATAAATGTAAGAAATCAATTCGATGCATCATTTGCAGAAATTGATTCAACAAAGAATATAGAAAAAATTCATACATTATGGTTAAATGGGGTAAATGATAATAATAATATAAATTATGTAAATTTATCAACAGATTTATGGATATATTATTCATATAGTAGTGGTAATAATACGTTATATGAATCCCAAAATATGAGTTATAATTTACAATTTAACGTATGGGATTTGAATGGAAATAATAATATTGAAACTGGAACTATAATATCATCGGGTTTAGAAAATACAGATTTATCTAATTATGTTAAAGTATATGAAAGTTTACCAGTTATTCCACCATTTTCAACTGCAACTGCAAAGTCGGTTAGTTCATTATCTGAATTAAAAAATGTATATGCAACATATCAATCTATTAATTCAAATGTTTTGGAAATTCTAAATATATGGTATAGAACAGCTGATTCACAGAATGCAATAGTAAAATGTATAGTATATTTATCAATTTCTTCATTTGATAATAATGAATTAATAAAAAATTATAAGACATTTATAATAAATTATGATAATACTTTATTTAATTGGGTAATACCGACAACATTTCAATCTGAAGATTCAACATTAAATGATAATAAAATAATAGAATTAATTACACCAGAATCTGTTTCAGAATATTTTATGTTTTATTCAGTGCCATCAGGACCAGTTATATCAACAACAAAAGATAATGTTTTAATAAATAATGAAGTGCATTTTGATTTTCCGATAGGTACAATATTAATGTGTTATAAGGAAAATATAACATTAGGAACAGCATTTTTATTATGTAATGGAGACCCATATGATAAACGTACTTATACAGACTTATATAATGTATTAAAATATAAATATGGAGGTTCAGGCAATTCGTTTAATGTTCCAGATTTACAAGATAGATTTCCATTAGGAGCAAATACAGTAGACGAAGAAGGATTAGGAACAACAGAAGATAAACATAGTAATGGAAGAGAAGGTGGTAGTTGGACAATAGATTCAGACCAATTTATACATAACCACGCTGCCCCGAATCATACATATATAAGCTCTTTAACTTGGCGAGGCGGGGATATGGACGATGAATCTCCATATTCTCCTGCACATTGGAGCGACCAAATACATACAACTGGAACTATTATTGATGATAGTACTACTGGTGTTCATAAGCCAAGATATTTTGCAGTGAAATATATGATTTATACAGGTAGAGGTAGAATCGGTTAGGTATATATTATATAATTAACTGCAAAATATGGTGGAAAATAATCTTTATGTGAGAGAGTTGTATTTGTAGATATAGTTTTGGTGGTGGTTCCAATACTAAATTGGTAATTATGGGCGCCATTACCAATTTCGGGATAATCCAGTACAGATACATCTTTTTTTATATTGTTCAGATCTACACTATGTGAGTGTGGTATACCATTAATTTTTGCCGAACCTCCAATATTAACACCGTTATTTGTTACATTACCAATATTATCTGCACCAATTGGTATACGATTATTAAAATTGGGAACATTAAAATAAGTATCAGTTGAGGGATATCCTAAAAATTCGGCTAATACAGGATAATCTGCAACTGCATATTGGTTTCCATTACATAATAATGCACCATCAGGTGAGGTGGAACCTGTCCATAATATAACAGTTCCAGTAAATGGAACTTTTGAATATTGATTTAAATTATCTGTTAATTTTAAATGATCATTCGTAATTTTTACCATATTATTAATATATTATATTATATTATTATATAAAAATGGTAAAGATTACGAATGAAAAAATAGAATTTTCGACTACTAATATTCAAACAGAGGTTTTTCCACATATAGGATCCATATTATTATGGGGGGGTGGAGATGATATTGATAAACTGACTTCAGATGGATATTTATTGTGTGATGGAATCGAATATGATATTAATAATTATCCAAAATTATTTGCAACTATTGGTAATAATTATGGAACTTCTGCAAGTGGTAAATTTAAAGTCCCAGATTTAAGGAGAAAGTTTCCGATAGGAACATCACCTAATATAAATATAGGTGCTACGGGTGGGTCTAAACAATTAGTTGCTGCACATTATCCGCATGGACATACATTATCTTTTCCTGAGCTGAAATATTTTAATAGACGCGGAGGTGAAACTGGAGGTGGTAGAAGAGGAGCAACTATAGGTTATAGCACGGCTTCGAAATCGTTAACTGTATCTCCGAATGAAACTGCCCCACAAAAGAATTATTATCCACGATATTGCATAGTTAATTATATTATTCGAGCTAAATAAAAATATTATTATATATATAAATGGATAGTAATATTGAGAAGTGGTTAACAAATAGGTGTAAGAATAATGAACTGTATGCAGAAGATAAAGAAAAATTAATGGAAATGTATAAAAATATACCAAAGTATAAATTTAGCGATATATTTAATAAAGACCCTAATTTTTATAAAATAAATAATATCCCATGCATAAGAACAAAATGTATAGATAATAGAACTTCTTTATGTTCAAAATCATGTATATTAATAAGCAGAGGAATAATAAAACATGAAAATAACATATATAAAGTATTGATATTAGAAAAAGATTATATTTTTAAAGATGTATATTGTATACAATTTTTAACAGAGATATATTTTCATAAATTAGCTTTTAATAATAATAATAATAATAATGTAATAATTCCTGAAATACAAGATTATGGGGAGTTAATTGATATGGAAGATAATAAAACAATATATTTTTATAAAATACCTTATTATGAAAAAAAATTAAATACAGATATAGATATTATATGTAGATTAGAAAATAATAATATTGTAATAGATAATAATGCTGAACATAGAGTATTATTAGATAGTTATAAAAAATATATGGAAGGATATAACGTATTATCATATTTACATGAAAAATATAATATAAATCATAATGATATTTGGTTTAATTCTGAAAAAGACAATTTAAAAGATTATATGGAAAATTATTCAAAAACACGTAATGCAAGCATAAAAGAATCTATACTTAAATTGCAAAAAAGTAATATGTATATAAGTAATAATAAATGTATAATTATTGATTTTGAATTTGCATGCAGATTTCACAATATATTTAAGGGAAGAAATACACATGAAAGAATGTTAGAATTAGATACAGAATAAAAGTTTATAATAATAAAAGCATTATTATACACCTTTGAATATTTAAGTTCGCACAAAATATAAGTGTTTTTCTTCTTTTACTATATGAATAAATACAAAAGTGATGATTATAAATTGAGTGCGGTTAAATACTACGTCAGTTATCGATGATGCAGTTTTCAAATTAAATGACGCAATATTATTATCATTAAAAAGTTTAAAATTATTTAACACGTAGCTATTTGGTAATTTAAACCATACTTGTAATAACCCTCTATCTATTGGATACGTAATTCGTTTACCTAAAAAATCGGAATTACTAGATGCAGTCGCGTAACCATCTAATAATCTATATATTGGAACTGCCCCATTCAGGTTATATCGTGGTGCGCTTATTTCAAAATTGGAGAAGAGTAATTGCATTTTCGTAGACGCATGTACGTCCACCTAATAAATGTATGGTGGTGGTGGAAGTATCCCTTCTTCGGAAGAACATGCGTTAGTTAGAATATTCAAAGCCGGGTGTTGTATCATTATTGGCACCACATTTTTTTTTGCAGCCGCGTTGGTGCGAAGACAGGGACTGTTTATTTTTTCCCACAAACTCATTACATAACTCACATTTAAAGATTCTATCTTTAACATATGCATATTTTGGTTCAAGATACCTATCCAGATTAGGCATAGTTAAATCATCAATTTGGATATTCATTTTCTTATTGAAATCTCGTAAGATAGTATGTAATGTTTCTTTATTCGTAATAAATGAACGATAATCGTCGTTAATCCCATCGAGAATGTCTTTGGAAATGTTGATGTTCTCGTCATTGATGTTGATATCTTTCAATTTATTTGATAAATTATCAATGATGTCAACTGCTAACCTAACCTTCTCGGGGTCATAATCACAATTCTGAATATATATTAGAATATTACCATTATTGATATCTATTTGAAAATTTTGTTTAAATGCGATCCCGCTATGTTGCGAAATAAAAATCCCGGACATATTCAAAGCTTCGATATCACGAATAAACTTAGATATTTCCTCCTTAGGGATATTGCAAGTATATTCCTTGTTCTCAATCATGATGTCGGGTTTATCTACTCTTTTCATAAGAAAATCACCAGCAGCCTTCTGTCCGGTAGTATTCGTAATTTCAGCATTGGTATAAAGGCTGTTTAATAGAGTGGACAATTGTTCTTCTCCAAACTTACCCTTGTGTGTAGATGATTTATATTTACCTAAGAATCCTTCAAGTTCTCCAAATAATTTGTCTTGTGTACTGACTGACGTTTGAGTTGTTTCTTTAATATGATTAATACTATTAGATAGTCGTTCTTCTGATGCAGACAATGTTGAATATAATGGTTGTTGTATATTCTGTATAACTGTACTTAGTTTGGTCTCAATATTGTTTAAAAACTCCGCCTGTGCATCCTTATTATTCACATTTTCAGTTAATTTATACGTATCATTGGTTATACTATTATGAAGTTCTTTAAGGTTCTCTTTAATTTGCATTTGAAGAGTATCTTGATTCTTTGGGATAACATCATTCAACATCAACGATGTTTTATCTACAAGGATAGAGTTGCTTTTATCAATGAGAGAACTAATTTTTTCATTGCTACTCAATGAATTTGTGTTAATGATTTGTGAGAAATCGTCGATATATTCTTTTTTCATATTATTCATTTGCAATACCATACCATTAGTGATATCATTAGTAAGATTGGAAACATTATGGTTCACTGTGTTCAATGAATTTGAAATGTTCTCAATCTTCTTTTGATTATCCATCATAAATGATAGCAATTGAGAATTAATATTACAATTCAAATCGTTTGTCATGTTGTTGAATATTGAATCCATAAAATCTATTAATAATAAATTGACATTTTCAAAGTTTACATTCGGATTTTTATTATAAAATTCATAAATTTTCTGATTAGACACTGCAATAGTGTAGTTATTATGTTCTTCAGTCATTATAAAGTATAATATGATATAA
>Ga0213863_10003765_pt1 | contig 10351 bp, 11 predicted proteins | sample PICome_8_FD_160128 | JGI IMG/M metagenome (GOLD analysis project Ga0213863, IMG submission 160128) | Coastal seawater microbial communities near Pivers Island, North Carolina, United States - PICO497 | ecosystem: Environmental > Aquatic > Marine > Coastal | place: USA: North Carolina... | reverse complement strand
AAGGGAGAACAAGCTAAAAGTATTAAAAACATATATCATAAGACGCCGTTATATTATGCGAAGGAAAACCCAAATATTACACCAGAAATGATAACAATATTGGCGGCAGGAACGGAGGGGGGAGAACAATAAACGATATTATATATTAGAAATTTTAAAGTAATAATTAAAAAATAATTTTTATATATGAGTTATTTTATATGAAAATTGAAATATAATAAAAACAAATCTATCTATATAACAAATACGCAGTGTATATGTCTACATTTAAATTAATTATAAAAGACCGAGAATATAAAAAATGGGAATGGACTTGCGGAGAAGAAGAAGAAGAGAAGGATAAAGGTATAATAAATACATTTGCAATACCACCTAGTGAAAAAAAATTATTTCATAATGATATTGTAGATCAAAGTGGTTCAATCGTTAAAAAATCTGGATACCGAGATAACGAAACTATACACGGAATTTTAATAACTAGTGGAAAAACATATGGACGCGCGAATATCATTAGTAAACACGGAAAATTATTATATAAATGCGTTCCTGATGATAAATCATTACCATACTTTTTAATTCCATATGAAGAAAAAAATATCGGATTTTCAAAGAATAAAAAAGATAAGTATATTACATTCCGGGTTAAAGAATGGGTGGATAAGCATCCAGTTGGAACATTAACCAATAATTTTGGGGATGTAGATAGAATAGAAAATTACACAACATACAAAATGTCGTGTGAAAATATTAATGATAGTTTACAGCAGTTTAATAAAATAATTGTAAGATCGTTGCGCGAAACAACGTTAGGGACAATACCTTATTACTGTGATGATAAGCCAATAGAAGATAGACGTGATCATCAAATTATATCAATTGATCCAATAGATTGTAAAGATATTGATGACGCAATTGGAGTTCGCATAGTAAACAGTGAAATCGTATTAAGTGTTTATATTTCAAATGTACCAATGATGATGGAATATTTAAATTTATGGGATTTCCTAACTGACCGCGTTTCAACCATTTATTTGCCTGATAAAAAAATTCCGATGATACCGTATATATTATCGGATAATGTATGTAGTTTAAAAGAAGGGGAAGATAGAGTTGCATTTGTATTAGATGTATTCATTGATATGTCAACATATGAAATTTTAAAAGTAAAACACAATACAGCCATTATAAAAGTTGAAAATAATTATCTATATGAAAGTAGGGAATTATTAAATTTGCCATTATATAAACAATTACAAAACACAGTTACTAAATTAAATGATCAATATAAAAATACGAAGTATTTAATAGATGATATTAAAAATAGCCACGATGTCGTTGAATATTGTATGTTATTAATGAACCATGAATGTGCAAAAATGTTATTAGGAAAATCAAGAGGAATATTTAGGTCAACTACTAAAAAAGAATCAAATGAAATTATTAAAGACAGTCCTTACCCAACATTAAATTATATTTTAAATAACATATCAGGACAATATTGCTCACGTAGTGACTTACAGCCACATTATATGATTGGAAATGGACTAGATTGCTATACGCATATTACATCGCCAATTAGGCGAATTGTAGATTGTGTTATGATGCTAGAATTACAGCAATCACATTTTAAATGGTCTGATGGTGCTGTAAAGTTTTTGAATAAATGGACAACGCCTGAAAGTATTGATACAATTAATAAAAAAACAAAGGTGATCCGAAAATTAGAAAATGAAATAAGGTTAATGGACCTATATGAAAATGAAGTATGTAAAAATGATAATAACAATAATATCTACTTTGGTTTAGTATTTGGCAAAACGCTTATTGAAAATAATGAAAATAAAAAGGACGCGAGACCGATGTATAAATATAAAGTATATATACAAACAATTAAGTTTTTATCCTATGTGATAACAGAAAGAGAATTGGTGGATTATACGATGGTTGATATTTCGGTACATCAATTTCTAGATGAAGCGAAAATGTGCAAAAAGATAAGATTACAATTGTTGTGATGTTATAAAAAAATACATAAGATTCCATAAAAATATACGAGTGTATAATTTTATGCTGAATATGGGGCTCGAACCCATGACATTTGGCGTACTTTGCAATAAAGTCACGATAGTGTCTGCTTATAAGACCAACGCTCTGCCAACTGAGCTAAATCAGCTAGTCCAAATTATAACTCGTAATTGCCCCAAGGCGGAATCGAACCGCCGCCAACACTTTGGAAAAGTGCCATGATACCATTTCACCATTGGGGCGAATTGTGGGATTGTGATATTTATATACTCTATATAGAGGTGTTTTTTTAAATTGTTTTTGCAATTAATATATAATATAAGGAATATAATAATATAAGGAATATAATAATATAAGGAATATAATAATATAAATATCCACCATTAAAGTATTTAAAGAATAATTACTTTATATTAATGGAGAGGAATAGAAATACATACCTTTCCATTAATTAGTTTCTAATTAATAAAAAATAATATAATCTTCGATGGCGCAATTGGTTAGCGCGTTCGGCTGTTAACCGAAAGGTTGCTGGTTCAAGTCCAGTTCGAAGAGTAGATTAATTTTTATTAATTATGTATATAAGTTATAAGAAATATAAAGGCCATCAAACAATAAATTAATATTTGCATTTATATTTATTGAGAGTTCTGCGTTTTGTGCGTTTTGTGTGTTTTGTGCGTTTTGTGCGTTTTTGTTTTTTATAATGGTATCCTCCTTTTGTTTTTTTGGTTGCGCACTTTATACCTAACACACTTGCCATCAAATCTATACATTTGGATACACTACGTATTCCACATTCTTCGCAATTTCCATAATCAATCATATATAAGTTGTCTTTGTCTTTTTTATCATTATAATAAAAATGTGCTTGTGGATCTTTAATATTTATTAATCCTGTTTTTGAAACAAACTTTTCAATATAATTACAAAATATGCTATCTGGTTTATCCCCAATAAATGTACGCTCCCATCCTTTTTTTTTTGATAAATACTCCATTATAATATAAAAATATGGCGTTTCATTCTTACTGTAAAATGAGTTTTCTTTTGGAACAAATCCAGACTGATTTATATAAATGTGAGGAGCTAGTCCATTTTCAGAAGCCCTTTGTTGATTTTCTATTTCTTTTTCACACTCTTTAATAAAATCAACATAGTTGTCGTCTGTATCATAACGAGGTCCATGTATAATTTTTACCAGTTTATTGGTGGATGGATTGACATATGTGAATGCAGATGCTCCTGCTTCAAAAAACTCATATGTATCATCTCGTTTTTTATCTTTAGGTATAATAACCCATTGTTGCTTACGCATACTATATCCAATGTATTTTAATATATTATCATCTGTAACGTTATTATTGCTCATTTAATTTATTATACTATACATTTTATTGTTATAATAAATTATTATTTTTGTAAAAGTGTTAATATTATATTTTGTTTATCTAGAATCTCTCTTAGAATTGTTGTTATATTGTTGTTATTGTTGTTATTTTTACCATTAATTGTATCTGTAACTCTATTTGTTTCCGTCACTGATGATGCGGGTTTTTTCTTTAAGAGTGCCATAAAATTATCAGGGTCTACTGTTTGTCGGGGTTCAATTAGAGAATGATCCGAAAAACTAACTTGTTTTTTTGGTGAGTTGCTGCTGCTGCTAGTGCTGCTGCTGCTGCTAGTGCTAGTGCTGATATTACCTTTGCCATTTAAATCAAGATTAATCTCATCTCCAATTTTTAATTTTATATTAGTATCATTGACTGAATTTGAATGATTCACATTTGATAATTCCAACCATTTTTTTGCCTCTTCGGTATTTTGTCCATTTAATAGGCCATTTAATTGTTCTTCTCTCATTGCAATTTGTTTTGCTAGCATAGAATCCATTTCACTTCCAATTGGTGTATCTAAATTATCAGAAAAATTAGGTTTGTCTGGAATTTTTACTTGTGTTAAACTCTCAAAATCATTTTGTTTTTTGTTTAATTCATCTTGAAACATTTGTTGACGTTGTTCTGATAAAGCGGACGCATTATAAATTTCAGGAACAGACTGTGACGTTGTAGATGTAGTTAATGGTTGGTGTACGGTTTTGTATTTATTTCCAGTCGTTATCATTTCACTAATAATTTTTTTATTCAAAATTACTAAACTATCAGATGATTCATTAATTTGTTCAGCAAGTAGACTTATTTTTTTATCAAAAATTTCTTTAATAAGATTAGATTTATCATCAGGAATACCTTCAAATGAACGATTATCGCACAGTAATTTCCACACTATTCTTTTATTTGAGTTTGATGTAACTTGATCGTATAAATTCGCAGTCATTTTTGCTTAGTATAATATAAAAAGTATCAATCTTATTTTTATATTATTTATAAATCTATAGTTATATACATTATAATTATAGTTTACATATCTGAATTAAAATATTTGTTACGTAATTTTTCCATTAATTCATCAGTTATTTTATTTTTTTTAAAAAAAGTATATTTGTGTATATCCTTTAATAACGTTACAATTAAATATAAGGAATACATACCACATTCAGTATTACTTTCTTGATGTACAAATGGCGCATTTAAATCATATTTTAACCTTATGCCGTTAGGGTATTTTTGGGTTTTAACTTGTAGTCCTTGTGATATAACCCTATTACAGAATTCCTTAACTTGTTTCGGTATTTCGGTTCCATTACTATCAAAAAAGAAGATGAACTTTTTATTTAAATCAATAAACAATGAAATCCAATGCGCACCACTTTTATTATGAGGATCAGTGTTAAAAATAATTCCAATTTTATTAATACCATCTTTAATGTAACTTAATAAATCAAATTTACATAAATCATCCCATACGCATTTATTTTCATAAATATGTGTGTCAAAATCAATTGGCGTTGGACCAATAAACCGAAAACAAGGATAGGTATGTTCGTATTGTTTCATTACTTTTTCAATATCATCACTATTTAACCAAGTATTTGGGTCTTCTTTCCATTTTGGTGGTGATTTTGGAGCAAATGTATATGATGTTAGTTTATCATTTAAATTATTTTCCATAAATTTTTGTTTTAACCAACAATATTCATTATAACATGCATTTTTCATTTTATTTTTTAAACTATTCCAAATATCTTTTGATTTTGTATCGGTAATTGGTGATGTCTTATGACGAGTATTCCATACATTTTTCATTTTAATAAGAGCATCCTTTGTATAGCAACTAAACTCCTCTATATTATCATCATAATTGCCTTTATTATCTGTGTTTTTTTTAACTCTTGGTGCACATTGTAATTTTTTAAAATTATTATTCTTTGTATGTTTTTTGCCCTTACTTTTTCTTTTATTACCGCCCTTTTTATTTCTTAATTTACGTGTTTTTTTGTGTGGGGGTTTTTTATTTTGATTATTACTATTTCTATTCTTCATTCTATTAATATTAATAGAGATAAATTATTCTTTTATTTGTATTAATTATATATCACTCACATCCTCATCTTTTTTCTTAACATTTTTTTTCAATCCCTTTGGCCTTACACCTTTTGTTTTTAGAATAGGGTTTTTTAAATCTATATCCAATTTAAGCGGTATTATTTTTTTTACATTATCTGAATTATTTGGTTCTGTTTTTTGAATAACATAATTATTTAAACTTGGTATTTCAACTGTTTTACGCATCATAATTGAATTTGCATCTTCTATAGTATCCCCAATAAGTGTCTGTATTGTGTCCATATCTAAAATATTATTATACTCCGTGTTATTATTTTCTTCATTTGTTGTTATGTGTTCTTTTTGAATAATATCTTGTTTATCAACTGTTTCAAAATAATGTATTGAGTTGTTTACAAATAATTCATATATACGTTTTAGTTCAGAACTACAGTTTGATGGTTCATCGTCTTTTAAAAAGTCTTTAAAGAGAGATACAATACGTTTTTTATAAAATTTAATATTTTCACTATTATTTATTTTGTCATTTTTACTATCAGAAATATATTTTTTTTGAATTTTAGTTAAATATGTTGGTTTTGTAAAGAAATTTAATGTTGCGTTTGTTCCTATATCAGAATGTATATTAAGTAATGTTGTTTTTTCATTATTTATATTTACATTTTCAGCGCCATTTACATTTTCAGCGCCATTTACATTTTCAGCGCCATTTACATTTTCAGCGCCATTTACATTTTCAGCGCCATTTACATTTTCAGCCATAACATTCTCCATTTTACATTATATAATAAATAAATTACATAATGTATCGTTATTATTATTAAATTAATTATATATATATTTACCTGTTTTAATAATAAAACACTGGTCTTGATATAAATGAAACATTATTACAAAATACTGTTAATATATTTAAAATGTAAAAATTATAATTAGATTTATCTATTGTATTTCTTTTACTTGTTGTCGGGTACAGTTATCAAATATATTTAAACCCAAATTTTCAGGGCAAGGATGAAATTCTTCAAAAGATTGTTTTTCAAATAGATAAGGAAATTTTTGTTGAAGTGTTGTGTCCATAACCGGTTTCAGTTTGCTTTCATACATATCACTATTTTTAGGTGGAATATAGACACCTTGCCCTGCACCACGCTGAAGAGCAAAAAATTGGTTACGTAATTGTGATTCTTTATTCACGTTGTTTGCAAATCCACTCCAAGGAGCTTGTGCACTTCCAGGATTAAATGTTTGCTCTACATTGTATGCTGGTTGTTTTTGTATAGGCACTGTTGGTATTTCTCGTCGGTCAATAAGCGGCATTGACGCATATTTTGTTGAAACAGGCCGAATACCAAAACTAGATTGTAATTGTTGACTGGGAATATTACGTTGTTCTATTCGCGAATTTAATTCTTCTGTTCTTTGATTTCCGGGTTTTATACGTTCCATATATGTATATAAATGATAAATATTATTATATCATTATATCATTATATCGCTTTTTAATGTTTTATTTTTTTAATGTTTTATTTTTTTAATGTTTTATTTTTCCTTGTATTTTTTCTTCGCGTATTAGTTGGTTTGTTTAATTTTAAAAAACTCTCTAAATTTGTATACAATCCTTTACTTTCAGCAATGTCATTCGCTTGTTTTTCCTCTGTTTTTTTTATTACATTGTAATTATATCGCCTCATAAATGATATTATTTGTGTTACAAAGTCGTCTCGGATAATCTGTTTTTTATTTAACGTAATGCGTTTATTTTTCAATAATACCTTATCATAATATCTGTTTGCCATATCATAAAAGCTTAAATTATATTTGTATGGTTTAATATGGATATATTTGACATTTTCTTTATCCATTAAGGGATGATATAAATCATCTATAAAGCATATTTCAGATGTTTCCGGAATATTTGTACAGCTAATTAAATCTTTAACGGATTTTTCATGACTCGTGCGTTTTGGTTCTACGATTTTGCCTTGAACTTTATAGGCACCAATAATACCATTAAACGTTTTATACCCCAATTTATAATTAAAATAATCGTTTATCATTTTCGTCCAACTTTTTGGACCTTGATTATTAGTGTATATATAACTTTCATCGCATAATTTTCTTTTCTTTTTATTATTAATCATATTTAATGTCCTGAATATTTCTGGGCGAAAAAACTCAGGGAACACGTCTAATACTTCAAAAAAAGAATCATTGGATAATTTCTTCCCATAAAAATCTTCTAATGCATCCCAAAAAATAGATACTTCAGTGAAATAACCAAGTGTCTCATCTAAATCAAATACAACCACTTTATATGGTTTGTTACTTTTTATAACCTTCATATTCGCGAGTGTTCTGTTAATATAGAGTGATATATTATTACGCATATAAATTAAGATTAATATCAATGATATAATTGAAAAAAACAAATATCGGTTTATACTGATTGTGTGATTAATGATATTTTTAAACATATAATATTATATATATAATTAATATACTATAACATCACCAAAATGCCTTTACGTAATAATAAACAGAATAAAACAATAAATTTACATAAAATGACAATTAAAGATTATAAAAATATTTTAAACTATTATGATATTGGCTATTCAACATTAACAAATAATGCTATAAAAAATAAAGTTCATTCTATATTAGCCAAAAAATTGTGTAGATGTATTAAAAAAGTTCAAGGTAAAAGTAAGAATAAAAATAAAAGTAATAGTAAAAACAACAAAAGCAAAAGTGAAGGCGAAGGTAGAGCAATTGGTATTTGTAAGAACAGTGTGATTACTAAAAAAAATATAAAAATATTTACATTCAACTGTAAAAAAGGTGCAAAATTAAATCCAAAAAAAGGCACTAGGAAGTTGAAGATTGTTAAAATAAAGTAATAATTTTTTATTATTTTTTACATAACGAATACGTTATAAATTCTATTATAACGTATTATTGGTATATAATATACTATTTCGGTTTGATGAAAATGTATAATAAAAAAGTTGCTATCCTGTTTTCCGTATTATTAACACTTATTATTTTTCAATTCTTATTACTTATTATTCAAGGTATAAAGGGATTTCGCAAATATTTTTTATTAAAAGAGAAAAATTTGTTAGAGAGATATGGTTCTGGAAGTTGGGTTGTTATTACTGGGGCTTCTAGTGGTCAAGGTTATGATATTGCCCTTTCTTTTGCTGAAAGAGGGTTTAATTTATTATTAATTGGTTCTAAGCGCACTGATAATACTACTGCCGTGATTAATGAAAAATACCCATCTGTAAAAACAAAGGTCATTTATAAGGATTTTAGAGATGCATTTAAGGATGATTTTTTTCAAGAAATACAAGAAGCATTTGATGTCATTGGTGATGATTTAGCAGTTCTAGTAAATAATGTCGGTCATCGGATTGGATGGAACCCTTATCATGAAATGGATCCGGCTTACATTAGGGATGTTATCGCAACTGGAACCATTGTCCAAAGTCGTTTAACGCATATGGTTATACCTACTTTCATAAAACGTCGTAAGGAACATAAAAAACGAAGCGGGTTAATCAATATTACAGCACAATGTATGCATCCTAATTTTTTATTTGGTTTAACGATGTCTAATGAAATTAGTGTCCCATACTTAAGTGTCTATGAGGCCGCAAATGCGTTTGGATTTTATCAAGGTAATTCCATTTATAAAGAATATCATTCTATCTTTGATATATTGAATATAACTCCTGGTGCAGTAGTAACAAATAATACCGAATGTTTAACAAATACAATGTTTAATGTTTCAAGTAACCATTTTGTTAAACAAATTATGAAAATGATTGGAAATGTACAAGGGACGTCTTGTGCTTATTGGGGTCATGCTTTATCAAACTATCTAATTAATTTTTTACCAATCATTAAAGATAGTTTGTTAAAGAAAACAGGTGAAACAATCGCAAAAGATTGTATGATGAAAAAATCAAGTTCCGATAAATCATATGTTATTAAATCAGTTGATAATTCTATCATTGAAAATAATCAAACAGAAATTATAAAGAAGAATAAAAATGATGGGAAAAAGAAAAATGATGGTAAAAAGAAAAATGATGGGAAAAAGAAAAATGATGGGAAAAAGAAAAGAGGGAATAAATATGAAAACAAAGAGAGATTATAATTTTTAAATTGTATTATTCCAGATATTTCATCGCCTTCAAAATAATTTTCTCTTGATTTGTTAGTTTTTGAAATAATATAACTTCCGATAATTTTATTTGAAAAATCATATTCATATTATTTTTACATCGTATATGAATATCGTCATTAATTTCTTTCATATCACATATAATACCGCCGTTTGTTAATTTTATATGCTCTGGATTTTTCAATGATATCCACCGAATATAACATCCGAATTTTAAATCTTTTATATCATCAATAAACCGGTATTCCTTTAGTTTTTTTTGAAAAATAATTAAATCTGCTCTTTTTAAATTTAATTGCTGTAATATCTTGTTTTTGTTTGTCGCAATGGTAGAAAAATCCAAATCAACAATATCTTCATTGTTTTCATTATTTAAAGCGCTTAATAGTTCATCTATCTCCATTACTGTTATGTATTGTGTATAATATAAAGTATAATATTTATATTATAATTATACGTTGTTTTTTTTGCGCCCTTTTTAATATGTAAATTAAGTTATAGTGGCGTCAAGAAAGGCAAACTGTCAGTAACAAATAATGCAACACCTTCATTTGTCCAACTAATAACAATCGGCAGAATAATAACTCCTTGATCTATAGCATTTTTCACTGCTTCTTGATATTCGGCGTTATATTTTGAAATTTCAAAATGCGAAATATCAGTT
>Ga0213863_10003763_pt1 | contig 10352 bp, 7 predicted proteins | sample PICome_8_FD_160128 | JGI IMG/M metagenome (GOLD analysis project Ga0213863, IMG submission 160128) | Coastal seawater microbial communities near Pivers Island, North Carolina, United States - PICO497 | ecosystem: Environmental > Aquatic > Marine > Coastal | place: USA: North Carolina | collected... | reverse complement strand
CATTGGTTCGGGTGGAAGTAAAGGTCTTAATACATTTAAAAAGAAACCACAAAACGAAAAGCTTGAAGTATCAGATGGTATGGGCGCATGGATAGATGATTTTAAACAATCAGATGCACCACAGTTTAAAGGTAAGAATGCAAAAGAACGTAGAGATATGGCAATTGCTGCATATCTTGATGCAAAAAAAGATAGTGAATAATATAGAAATTTTGGAGATTATTGATGCCGAGTAAAGCATTTAAATTAGCAGAGGCCATGGTTAGTAATCCTGTAATGAGTGATATTGTTACAGATACTACTGCAGTACCCGTATCAATAACTAATCAAATTGAAGTATCTACAGATCAAGGTGTAGCAAGTGTAGAAGATTTACCAAATACAGGAAATAGTGCTGGCGACATCCAGCTAGTAGAGGCTACAAATAGACTTTATGTCTGGAACGGATCTGGTTGGTATAATATTGCACTTATTAATACAACACCTGCGTGGGATTCTGGTGGTCAACCGGCAGCTTCATATGAATTAGATGCAGACAGCCCACAAACAGCTACATCAATTACTCTTGCTGCTACAGACCCAGAAGGTCTTCCTATTTCTTATACTTATGTTACTTCTGGTCAAATGGATTCAATAGCAACAGTTTCTCAGGATTCATCAGTATTTACTATTACCCCTAAAACTTCAACTCAAGTTCCAGATGGTGGTACCGGATCCATTACCTTTAGAGCAAGTGATGGTATTAATATTTTACCGCAAGTTTCTAGTTTTACTCTTACTTTTTCTTTTATTGTATCAGATAGTAATCACACAACTCTATTAGCGACTGCAACTGGTGGGTCAGATAATAATAACATCACAGATGCTTCAACTAATAACCATTCAATAACGGTAGGCGCTGATACTTACGCTGGCACTTTTAGCCCGTATCGTAGTGGCGGCTATAGTGTCCATTTAGATGACGGCGAAGAAATTTCTTTTCCCGACAGCCCCAACTACAACATATCTAACGGTTTATTTAGTATTGAAGCTTGGGTTAATCCTACTTCTTATGATTCTCCTTGGAGTGGCGTAATAAGCCAATTTTCTTCCTCTAGCAGAGGTTGGGGCTTGGCTTTTTCTTCAACACAAATAACTTTTCTAGGTAGCACTAATGGTGGTTCATCTACAAATGTCATTGGCAGCGTTACATCTAGTGTTCCGTTAAATCAGTGGACTCACTTATTAGTTACTAGAGATTCTAATACTATTCGTATTTTTAAAAATGGTGTGTTGATTAACAGTTTCACTGAATCTGGAACCTTTAATAATACAACTAATCCTCTACGAATAGGTGAGTTAAATTCTGCCGCAAGTGAAAATTTCAGGGGGTATATAAGGGATGCGAGAGTTGTAAAAGGCTCTATTCCTACAGAATATCAAACTTCTAGCACTACAAATGGTACTACTATTTTTACTGCACCTTCTGAACCATTAACAGCAGTTACAAACACTGTTCTTTTAACTTGCCACCTACCATATATATCAGATGGCTCTGCTAATGATGCAACACCTACGCTTTCAGGTAATGTTTCAGCAAAGCCATTCTCACCCTACGACTACTTAGAATACTCAGCAACTGATCACGGTGGGTCTGTGTATTTTGATGGTACGGGAGACTATTTAAGTATATCAAATCAAGGGATAAGTGGTGATCTAACATATGAAGGCTGGTTTTATCAAACGGTTGCACAGAGCGCTACTTATCGGACGCTTATAAGTTCAAGTACATATGCAAGTGGAGTACCTTTTAGAGTTTATACTAATAATACAAATATTCAAGTATGGACAAGTGGAAGTGGTGGTGCTGAAATAACAGAAACATTTAAATCATATACATGGTTTCATATAGCAATTGTAAGGTCTTCGGGCACTTGGACATTATATGTGAATGGAAAGTCTGCTGGTACGACTACCGTTGGGGGAACTTATGATTTTGCATCAACAACAGGCTGGAGCGTTGGAGGATCTCAAACGGGCTCGTATCCGTTTACTGGATATGCATCAGATGTAAAACTTACTAATTCTGCTGTCTATTCTTCTAACTTTACACCATCTACTTCTCCTCTATCTTCCTCTGGTACAGAACTACACATCAAAGGTACAGACGCTTCAATTATAGATAAATCTCAAACCACTAACATAAAGTTAGTTGGTGGCACTAATGGTACAACTACTCAGGCTAAGTTTGCTAATACTAGGTCTATGTATTTTGATGAATCTGGTGATCACATAGATGTCTCTGAAGGCTTTATTCCATTAAGAACTTCTGATTTCACTATAGAAACTTGGTTTTATCCGACAGCAAACCCTAGTAATCATGAAGGTATTTTTAGTAACGGAACTCATAACTCAGGAAATTGGCTTGCTTTATTATATCAAACAAACCGTAAAATACGATATGATATAGGAGGAGGAAGCTCCTCTAACATAAGCACAACAGCGGTATCACTAAATACCTGGTGTCACATTGCATTATGTAGATCAGGTGGCAATATAAGATTGTATATTAATGGAACTCAAGAACACACAGAGGCTAATTCTTCTGATTTAGATTATGAAACTGCTCGCATAGGCGATAGAATTGGTTTGACTGGATATGCATTAAACTCTGCTTACCTCCAAGACTTCCGCATCACTAAAGGTTTAGCTCGTTATACTGCCACCGATGAAACCAGTAACATCCCATCGGCACCACTAGAGGGTTAATCTATGATCAATTTCATTAGAAGGATAAAATTGTGAGTAATACTATAAATATTAGGTCATTAGTTAAGACAAATATAAAAGTTAGGGTTCTATAATGAAACAGTTTAAAACGTATAGAGAACAAGAGATTGATAATATTTGTGAAGAATGTAATCTTTATGAAGATTTAGAAATTACTGAAGCTGAATATCAAGGGCGCAAGGTTAAACTTAATGACCCTTCTCGTTCAAATGATGGTAAAAAGAAATTTTATGTTTATGTAAAAAATGAAAAAGGTAATATTGTAAAAGTAGGCTTTGGCGATCCAAATATGGAAATTAAAAGAGACGATCCTGCTAGACGAAAATCATTTAGAGCAAGACATAACTGTGATAATCCTGGACCAAAATGGAAAGCAAGATATTGGAGCTGCTATCAATGGAGAGCAGGCGCTAAGGTAGACAATTAAGGAATATTAAATGAGTAAGGCCAGTTTATTTTCCAAGCTTGCTTCAGGCAATGGAAATTTAATACCAGATTCAGATGAACATCGCGATCTAGGATCAGCGAATAATAAGTGGAAGGATCTGTATCTTTCTGGTAGCTCACTTATTCTTGGTAATGTTACACTTAAAGATTCGGGTGGAGTCCCTAGCTTTGAAAATCTAGGCGGAGCTAAAGTTAAGCTTGATATGTCCGCTATGACCACAGCTGATCTTGCTGAACATAATACTGCACTCTATTATACAGATTCAAGAGCAGATGCTAGAGCACAATTAAAAATAGATGATTTAGTTGATGCGGCTCCAGGAGCGCTTGATACGTTAAACGAATTAGCTGCTGCTCTTGGTGACGACGCTAATTTTAGTACAACTGTTACCAATTCTATAGCGACTAAATTGCCACTTGCCGGTGGAACTATGACTGGTGATATTGATATGGATAATAATACCATATCTAATGTTGATAGACTTACATTTAATGATCCAGGTCCAAATGAAGGCCTTTCATGGACTGGCGGTAGTTTATGGAAAATTTATGAATCACCTGATAATTTAACAACAAACTCAGCTGGAAACTTACAATTTGTAAGTGGAACTAGTGATCGTAGAATGACACTTAGTACAGCTGGTATGTTGGAGTTACCTTCAACAACAGGTGGTATTACAATTGCGGCTAATGCTAAAATAACCGCAGGTTCTGGTAATAAAATAGATTTTAATAATAGTTCTCTAAATAATGTAAATAAAATATTTATTGCAGATCCAGGTCCTAATGAAGGTATTGAGTGGTTAGGTGGTAATGCGTGGAGCATATATGAATCGCCAAATGACTTAACAACAAATAGCGGAGGAAATTTACAATTTGTAACTGGTTCACCAACATCTGGTATTTCAGCTACTAGAAGAATGACACTAGATACTTCAGGTGACTTATCTTTACTTAGTGGTAATTTTATAGGAAATGTTGAAGGTGATCTAATTACAGATGTTACAGTTACTGTAGCAAGTGGTACTAACGAATACGGAACTGGTAATAAATATTTCTTTGATGGAGCTGTTAGTCCGGTTCTTCATCTACAGCCTGGAAGAACATATAAGTTTGATCAATCCGATTCGTCTAACTCTGGGCATCCTCTTAGATTTTCCACTAACGCTAATAATAGCCCTTCAGCAACTTATAGTACTGGCGTAACAGTAAATGGAACACCTGGTAGCTCTGGTGCTTATACACAGATTGTAGTATCCTTTGCAACACCAAGATTACATTATTATTGCACTAATCATTCTGGTATGGGCGGATCTGGTCCAGATAATACAGCAAACTTTGATGGAGCATTTAGTTCTTTAACTGGTACTCCTACTACAATAGCAGGATATGGGATTACTGATGCCTTTGATGGAGCATATGGTTCTTTAACCGGAGTACCGTCTACATTTACTCCAGCTGCGCATAACCAAGCTTGGTCAACTATAACCAGCACACCAACTACTATTTCTGGATACGGTATTACGGATGCACAAGCAACTCTTGTGTCTGGTACAAATATTAAAACAGTAAACGGTACTTCATTACTTGGTTCCGGTAATATTACAATATCTGGTGGTTCTGGGGGATCTGGAACAGTAGACTCAGCACAGACCATATCTCTTGCAAGAGAATCCATATCAGTAACAACCGGAAGTGCTTCAGGTGGCGGTGCTTTATCATATAATAATTCTACTGGTGTTTTAACCTTCCAACCTTCCACAAACTCTGGTGGCGGAGGATCTGGAACAGTTGATTCTGCTGATATTATATCAATTGTTGATTCAGCTTATGTTCAGGCAAGACAAGCCGGTATTTCTACAAATATTACAGTAGACGGCGGTGTTGATACATTTAAATTTACCTCTGACTCTGGTCAATCCGTATTTACTGGAGCAGATAGTGCTGGAAATACTTTAGCCTTTGATCCTATAAATGTAAATGTTTATTTAAATGGTATTTTCTTACAAAAAGGTGCGGATTATACCACCACAGGAAACCATACTTTAACACTTACACCCGCTCTTGATATTGATCAAGATGTAATAATTCAAAATATAGATGTAAAAACATCTTCAGCTCTTGTTTCAGGTGGTGTTAATACATATGTATATACTGCCGATTCTGGTCAGACCGCATTTAGTGGTTCAGACGATAATTCAAATAGTTTACAATTTACTGGTGATAATTTAGCAGCATATTTAAATGGTGTTCTTTTATTAAAAACTGATGATTATAATCTATCAAACGAGAATACTTTAACTCTTACATTTGCAGCTGCTGCATCTGATGAAATATCTATTGTATCTTTTGATCCAACAAGCACAGATAATTTAGCAACTTACTTTGATTCGGACTATATCACAAATAGAGTTGGTGTGTCATATCCAGCTAGAGGTTCTGTATTAAATTATTTCTATACAGCTGACTCTGGTCAAACAGTATTTACTGGTGCAGATGATAATGGTTCCTCACTTATTATTGATCAAGATAATTCTAATATTATAGTATCGGTTAATGGTGTTCTTATTATAAATGGAACAGATTATACCACAACTGCATCCTCAAATACTCTTACTCTTATTGATTCTGCTTCAACTGGCGATCAAATAGCAATTAATACATTCTCAAATCTATATCGTTCTCCTGGTATAGATTCACAAGATATGCTAAACATTGTTGATTCTGCCTATATTACGGGTAGAATTAGTGAGATATATGTATCAACTGATATTGTTGATTCTGCTTATATTTCTGGAAGAATTGGTGAGATATATGCAGGTAATAGATCAATTGATACATTTAGATATGTATCAACAGAAGGTCAGACAACATATACCGGAAATGATGCAAACGGAAACACTTTAGCATTTTCTGATGGTGCTGTACAAGTACACTTAAATGGTATTCTTCTTACTAAATCACAAGATTACACAACATCTTCTGGTAATTCTGTAACACTTCTTGACTCAATTAATTCAGGTAATGAAGTATTAATTGAGAATTTTTCAAGTAAGTTTATTCTTGATTTAGATGGTATTGTTGATTCTGCTTATGTTGCAGCTAGAATACCAAATCATTCAGCAACTACTAATATTAATAAATTTAAATTTACTACAACCGCACCTCAGACAGTTTTTACTGGTAATGACGATGCTGGTAATAGTTTAGCATTTGATTCAAATAACATTGTAGTATTTATGAATGGTGTTAATTTATACCAGGGAGAAGATTTTACAACATCTGGTGGTAATACTATTACTCTCACCGAGGCTACGGATTCAGATTTTGAATTAGTAGTAAATAACTTTGATAAATATTTTACAACACAATTAAGTAGTATTGATTCTGCTTATGTTACGGCAAGAATACCTCAGTATGGTGCAACTGCTACTGTAGATAAGTATAGATTTGTGGCAACTACAAATCAAACAGTATTTAGTGGTGCAGATGCAGATGGTACAACACTTTCATATACTGCCGGTACTGTACAAGTATTTTTAAATGGTATTTTACTTACGCCAACCACAGATTATACTGCAACTAATGGTACATCTATAACTCTTGTAGATCCTGCTAATGCGGGATTTGAACTTCTTATTTATGATTATACAAAGCAGTTTAATATTAATGTTATTGATGCAAGTTTTGTGGATTCAGCTTATGTTCAGGCAAGACAAACTACTACTGATTTATCATCATACTCAACAACTTCTGCTATTGAATCAAGAATAGCAGCTTTTAATATTCTATTCGGAGGATAATATGACCGCACCCAATATAATTAGTATTACATCGATGGTTGGGAAAACAGCAGTACAAGCTGTTGGTATTTCTCCAACCGATATAGTGACAAATAGTGCAGCATCTAATAAAGTATATAAAATTAATGCATTATATGTAAGTAATGTAGACGGGATTAATGCAGCTACTGTAAATGTTGATATATATAGATCATCGGTTGCATATCATATAGCTAAAACAGTTTCAATTCCTGCCGATGCAACTCTTGATCTTATCACTAAATCTCTTTACCTTGAAGAAGGAGATTCTTTAAGATTAACAGCATCTGCAGCATCTGATCTTGAGGCTGTTTGTTCTTATGAGGAACTCACTTAATGGCAAAATATATTGGTTCATCACCAAGTATTACAAATTCTGGAGCTTCTGGTATTTTTAGTTTAAACCAGATTGTAGAACAGATAAATGAGTCTGTTTGGCCAGCTGCTGGTACAATTTCCGCTGATTATTTAGTAATCGGTGGGGGTGGTGGAGGAGGATGTGATAATGCTGGTGGCGGCGGTGCCGGTGGATTGGTTTGGGATAAAGATAAATTATTAAATATTGGCTCAACTATTAATATTCAAGTAGGAGCTGGGGGTGCAGGTGCGCCCGGTGGAGGGGGCAGTACAACAGCCGCAGGTAGTAATGGCGACAATTCTTTTTTACAATATGATACCGCAGACTCTGCTGATTTTATAACAGTAGGTCTTGGTGGCGGCGGAGGTGCATCTGGTCAAGGTGGTGGCCAAGTGGCTCAACAAGGCGGGTCTGGTGGTGGAGGTCAAGGAGAAAATGGCGGGGTTACCGGTGATACATCTGGTACTCTATACGGAGCAGCGGCATTACAACCTACAAGTATCTATGGAGGATACGGTAATTCTGGAGGCGATGCACAAAATGCTGGAGATACCGGTGGCGGCGGTGGTGGTGGCGCTGGATGTAAAGGTATCAATGGTGCTGGTCATGATAACAATACAGCTTGGGGCGGCGGCGGAGGCGGCGGTCTCATGGTAGATATTACAGGATCAAATTTACCTTATGCTGGAGGTGGAGGTGGCGGTAATGATAATAACCTCCAAAGTAGAATTTTAGGAGGAACAGAGGGTTCTGGTGCTGGAGGAAGATACACAGCTTCCGATAAAGATGCTTCCCCTAACGTTGGTTGTGGCGGCGGTGGTACTTCATATGATGGAGGTTGGTCAAGAGGAGGTAACGGCGGTTCTGGAATTGTTATCATAAGAACACTTGCAACCGCTTCAGCTACTACAGGATCACCTACTGTTGATTCAGATGGTCTAGGGTATAATGTTTATAGTTATACTGGTTCAGGGAGTATTACATTCTAATGGCTCATTTTGCAGAAATAGATGAAAATAATATAGTACGGCGTGTTGTTGTTATTAATAATAATATACTTTTAGATTCCGATGGTAATGAACAAGAATCACTAGGGGCAAATTTTTGCTTAGAAACTTTTGGCGGTACATGGAAACAAACAAGCTATAATAGCAATATAAGAAAAAACTTTGCATCACCTGGATATTCTTATAATAATTCAATAGATGCATTTGTTCCTCCAAAACAATTTAATTCGTGGGTATTAGATACAGAAATAGCAGAATATGTTGCACCTGTAGATATGCCTGATGATGGAAATGAATACATATGGAATGAAGAAACAACATCTTGGGATCAACAAGAATAAATAGTATAAACTAAAAGGTTATAAAGATGGCATCGAGAGCAAGAAATTTAGCAAACTTATTGGGGGGCGGTAGTGCAACAATACCCGTAGAATCAATACCAGAAGGTGTTGGTGGTGCTGCTCCTGTTGCTAATGACGCTGCATTGCCAGTTTCAGGCAATTCTACTGGAGACTTAAAATTTAATCAAGCTAGAAAAACTGTCCATGTTTGGGACGGTTCTGAATGGGATAGGATTTCTTCTGGTCCTCAAATAGGGCCTAGGTATACTACAACTCCTACGTCTGAAGTTAACCTTAGTACAAGTGGTGTTGCAAGTACTTTAACAGCAGTTGCGGTTGATGAATCTGGTTTTCCAATAACATATGATTGGGATGCGTATTCTGGATCAACAGTGTATAGTGCATCTAGTTTACCTCCACAGTTAACAGCTGTATCAGAAAGTAGCGGAGTATTTACTTTAACTCCCAGTACGAGTGACTCTGATGCTGGAACTGTAACATTTAGAACTAAAGCCTCTGACGGAGTTTTATTTACTCCTGCTATTACTACTCTTACTTTAACATTTGGATTAGAAAATATTACTGGATTTGTTGTAGATCAAACTAGTACAGGTAATTATAATCACACAGTGTGGAATGCTCTAATTTTAAATAGTAATGGATCTGTTTTTGAGGACTCTACTTTAAGGAGTGCTACCACTGTCGCTGGTTATACTCCAACATCAAATATACCAGAGTGGGGTAGTGGATTTGCTTCAAATACACATACTGATACTAGAGGTATTGGATTAATAAGAACCAACGCTACTACAGCAGGATTTACAGTACCAGATCCTTTTTATACTTATTACGCATCTGAAGGTACCGCGAATGATAATTTTTCTGTTCAGTGGACTAGCGGAGGAGTTACAGGTCAGAGATTTTACATAACTGGTTGGGATAAAAGTAATAATAACACTTATTTTAATGGAGGTCAGATAAAGTTTTATGTTAATGGAGTATTAGAGTCAAACTGGAGGTCGCTAACTGCGTTTGGATCAGGTAACTCTTCTGCTTTTTATATAGACTTAATGGCTTAATTATAGGAATAACAAATGGCAAGTAATGCAAGAAATTTATCAAAGTTATTAGGAACTTCAACTCAAGTTCCAACTACTGCTTTACCTCCAGCCATTGCAGATCTTGAAACAGTAGGTCAAACTTTATCTGGCGGAGAGATTGCTCCAAGCAGTATTAAATCAAATACACTTACACAGTCTTTTGATTCTAATCAAGCCGTTACATTTAATATGGCGGACAGTATTGATGCCGTAAGCCCGATTGTGTCTGTATTTAAAGAAGTTCCTGTAACCGGAGTGACTAGCAAGGGTCAGTGGGATGTTAATGCTAATGCAACAAATTATGAGTTTTATGATGAGAAACCCTATTCATCTTATGCTAGTTCAACATTAACACCAAGTGCTACTGGTGATGGTACTTTTACGAGTAGTAATCCTACAGTAACTAATTATGTTCACAGTAAACTTACAACTAATAATAGTGGGCTATCAAACAGCGGAAGTCCACTACACACTTTAGTAACAAATGCTGGAACAAATGATAATCAGGG
>Ga0213863_10003756_pt1 | contig 10367 bp, 7 predicted proteins | sample PICome_8_FD_160128 | JGI IMG/M metagenome (GOLD analysis project Ga0213863, IMG submission 160128) | Coastal seawater microbial communities near Pivers Island, North Carolina, United States - PICO497 | ecosystem: Environmental > Aquatic > Marine > Coastal | place: USA: North Carolina | collected... | reverse complement strand
GGAGATTATGCATCTTGCCGTCCTGACTTTATTTCAACAGGTGCCCCTACTCATTCGAGTAGATGGGTTGATATTGGTCTTGATTGGTATTAAGTTGAAAAAGTCAATATCAGTCAAACGGGGTATTAAAAAAAAGCCTATATTCACCAAAAAAAAGAAATTTACTGCTGACCCTAATACCTTTCTCCTAAAGATGCTATTGGATTCATATCCTAATTTCATATCTGGGAGTTTATTAGCTCAAACACTTGGTATTAGCAGGGTTGCAGTTTGGTCTCGAATCAACAAACTTCGGCTTCTAGGAATTGATATTGGGGCGGTTCCAAATGTAGGTTATAGGTTGGTCGCAGAACCAATCATATTAAATAAAAATTTAGTTTATGCATGGTTAGAACATATTAATTGCAAAAATTGTCAGTTATTCATTTATGATTCCATCAATAGCACAAATATTGAAACCGAAAAACTTCTGACAGAAAATACAAATAAATTACCAATTGTGGTGATCGCTGATAAACAAACAAATGGTAAGGGAAGATTTAATAAGAAATGGACAAGTCCGAGTGGTGGAAACCTATATTTATCGATTGGATTCAAACCAAATGTGGAAGTGTTAAAACTTAGGAAATTTACTTTATATCTTGGAATGCAACTCGTTAAACTGCTCAGAGATGAATTCAATACAGAGAAATTCATGGTGAAATGGCCTAATGACATTATTTTAAATGGAAAAAAAATTGGTGGGATTTTAACGGAAGCATCTATTGATTCTGAAAGAGTTAATTCTCTAATATTCGGTCTTGGTATAAATTTAAATCAAACCCCAAAATTAAACAGGGATAAAAACAAAATAAAGCCCGCATCAATCTCCGATGAATTAGGAATAAAACCTTCTTTGCATCCATTAACTGCCAGGGTCATTAAAGCAGTTGTTAAATCTTATAATAACTGCATCAATGAAAAAATTAATCCTAATTTCCTTTCCGAATGGAATGAATACGACTACTTAAATAACAAAGATATTAGCGTACTAAAAGGAGATGAATTTTCCAAAGGTAATTGCCAAGGTATTGATCATGATGGGAACCTTTTGCTACAATTCCCTAATGGATCTAAAAAATCATTTAACTCCGGTGAAATAGATCTTCTGCTATAAATCAAATGTACGATTTAATCTGCATAGATATTGGTAATTCAAGTATTCATTTAGGATACTTTGAAAATGGTGTATTAATCCAATCCAAGAATATACCTACACATGTTGTCCTAGATTTTCCCAGAGAAATTCTACCTCTAATCAATAAAGGTACTCCTATTTCTTATTGCAATGTGGTTCCTTGTATTGAAAAGGAAATACAAGTAATATTTAAAGAAAATAATAACTTTTTCTATCCTCTTTCACACCAATCCTATCCTCCCCTACCAATCTCTTACCCTAAACGGTCTGAAATTGGTTCCGATCGTATTGCCAATTCAATTGCTGCGTTTTCCAAATATAATGACTTTTCAATCGTTGTAGATATTGGTACTGCGACCACTTTTGATCTCATTAGCCCGCTTGAAGGTTATTGTGGCGGAATTATCGCACCAGGTCCACAAGGTTTCCTTGATTTCCTCCACAATGGCACTGCACTTTTACCAAAATTATCATTAAACGACCTCCCTTCATGTAAAAGTCAAAATGTTGGAAAAAGCACAGAGTCAGCAATGTTTCTTGGTGTATTAAATGGCTTCAATCCCATGGTACTTAATATTATTGAAGCCTTAAAAAGCGAAATCCCTAAACATTTGGATTCTGAGCCTAATATTATCTTGGTCGGTGGAGCCTCTAAATTATTAGACTCTAGTAATTTCATTTTGGACCCTTATCTTACTTTAAATGGTCTTGCGATTGCTTTTGATTATCATCTTGATCGTTCTACTAAATGAGTGCCGAAAAAAAACCTCTTCCTATTGTTGAAGTTATTAACCTTTCAAAAAAATATGGGATTATAGAAGCACTCAAGGGAATAAGCTTTTCCATTGGCAAAGGTGAGATAGTTGGTTTCTTAGGTCCTAATGGCGCAGGTAAGAGCACTACACTAAGAATTCTCTCAGGTTTGATTCCCGCAGATTCAGGGGAGGCAAAAGTTTGCGGAGTTGATCTTGCGGAGGAAGAAGGTGAAGTAAGGCAGCACATTGGATACCTTGCTGAAAACAATCCACTACCAGAAGAGTTTAGAGTCATAGAATATTTGAAATATCGGGCTAGTTTAAAAAACCTGAAAGGTAGCCGTAAGCGAGAAAGGATAAAAAGGGTCCTTGAAATTTGTGATTTAGAAAGGAAAGTTTCCGAACGAAAAATCGGTAATTTGTCTAAAGGCTTTCGTCAACGAGTTGGAATCGCTGATTCATTACTTGCGGAACCTAGGCTTATTATCCTTGATGAACCAACCATTGGCTTGGACCCAAGACAGTCTGCCATTACAAGAAAAATGATGGATCGATTAAGAGGAGAAGTTTCATTCATTTTATCGAGTCACATCCTTTCAGAAGTCGAGGCATGTTGTGACCGAATGATTATTTTAAGTCATGGCCAAATTGTTGCAGAAGGTACTCTCTCAGAATTACAAAAAAAATTCCTGCAATCTATCTCTTTTGAAATTGTTTCAAAGGCAACCAAGATTGAACTTCAGAGGTCGGTGAGAGAAGTGGACCCAGATTGTGAGTTACTGAACGAAGACCCAGTTGAGGTATCTGGTAAAAGAAGATTTACCTTTAATTGCCCAAAGGGGCAACAGGCTGTCGAACTGATTCTACGTAATTTATTGGAAAATAAGGATTTTGAAATCTCGGAATTCCAGATTTGCAGACCAGATTTAGAGACTATCTTCTTGCGTGCGACCAAACAAAACTGGAAAGAAAAAGATATGATTGGTAGAGGTAAATTTTCTGACATAAACTAGCTCCATAGTATTTTAATTTTTGTAAATGCAAGGATATTTAGTAGTTTTAAGATTCGAATTATTCGGTTTATTTGTTTCCCCAGCAACTTATGTAGCCAGTTTCTACTTCTTGGCGTTACTCGGTTTCGGTTTTCGGTTTTTCATTGAGACTTTTGTAAACACCGATTGGATTCTGCCACCGCTTTCCTCTTTAGTAGTTGGGTTGATGTTTGGATCCCCTGCCCTCATCCCATTCCTAACCATGAGATCTTTGGCTGAAGAAAAAAGACTTGGTACTCTTGAAACCCTCTTATCTGCACCAGTTACAAATTTTGCAGTTGTATTTGGTAAATGGACTGCATGTTATCTTTTTTTCGTCTTTATTTCAATGGCAGCATTTTGCTTTCCTCTAATCATTTATTTTTGGTTCCCAGAACAGTCTTCCACTCTTGGCTTTAGTAATCTTGAGCAATGGATTGGATGCTTTTTATACCTCTTAACCTTTGGAGCTAGTTTCAGTGCCATCGGAATATTCTCCAGTTCTATAACCAACAATCAGATGGTTGCTGGCATGCTTACCTTTACCCTGCTAACTCTGTATCTTTCAATAATGGCGGTCTCTTTTGGAGAGGTCAGCGATACGCAAATTTTTAGCGGCTTTTCACAATTCTTATGGTCTTGTATCGGTTCAATGTTTCATGGGCTCAACAAAATGCAAAATTTTTCGGTTGGACTGATCGAGATACAAACCATCTTACACCAAATTGTGGTCATGTTTTATTTTTTATTTCTTGCGAGTATACAAGTTGACCGAATGAGAAAGTGATGGACTTCAAAAAATCTAGAAGGAATCGGAAACTTGATTCCTGGATTATTATTGTCCTATTAAGCTCACTTGCCTTGAGCTTGAATTTCACCATTTCGAAAGTTAACTCCAACATCGACTTGACTCCAGATAAGAAATTTATTTTGTCCAGGGAGACCTTGGCTTTGCTCAACAAAATGGAGGATTCGATAGACATCGTAATCACCATTAAAAATAATAATGATTTACCAAAAATCGTACAAAAGTTGCTATCTGATCTAGATATTTTATTGCTTAAATTTAAGCAAGAATCGACTAAGCACCCTATCAATATATACAGGCTAAATCTTGATTCTCCCAAAAATATAACGGGTTCCCTTTTGGGATATAATATAAGTAATGAAAATGCGATTACTCTCTATTCTCCCCGAGGAACTCAAAAAACAATTTTTCGATTTGAAGATAAACAAGCAGCGAACCCCTACGACTTAACTCAGACTTTCAAGTCGAGAGACTCCCATGCCCGACAAGCGATCTGGCAGTCAGAACTTTACGAAGATTGGACAGAAACCGGCCGGGGAGTGCTCGAACCCAACTTTTTTAGGGGTGAACAAGTCTTAGTGGAAGCTATTTTGGAGGTTGCAGGACCAAAAGAAGAAAAAAAAGTCGTCTATTTTACTAGGGGACATGGCGAAGCAAGTCCAACGGATTTCGACTCTGAATCTGGATTTTCTGAATTTAGACGGATTTTTGAAGAATCTAACCTAAATGTTACCACCTTGGATCTAAGCTTAGTTGATACAGTTCCGAAAAATGCGAAAATGATAGTAATCGCACATCCAAAAGGAATTTTCCTCGATAAAGAAATCGCAAATTTAAGGAATTTTGTACTTAATGAAAATGGTTCCGTTTTACTATGCATCGACCCAGTAAGCGAGATTTCAGTTATAGACCGCCCCGTCTTTGGATTAAGAAACGTTTTGAAAGAATGGGGGATTCGATGCCATGATATGCTTGTTTATGACTCCAATACCCAAAACTACGATTATTTTAGCGGAGCTTACTACATTTCAACATACCCGACATCCAGACCACACCAAATTATTAAGCCACTTATGGAACAAGAATTTAGAATTTTTGGGAGTCGCTGTAGACCTGTTGAAAGCATTCAAAATAAGGGATCAATATTTCAATCATCGGAGTTACTTTATTCCTCACGTGATTCATGGGCCCTGTCTGGTTGGCCAAATAGAAAAAATCCACCACAAAAAAATAATTTGCTCGATATTGATGGACCTATTCCTGTAATTGCGATTTCAGAAACAAAGTTTAAAGCCAAAAAAAGTAAAATCGCAGTGGTGGGATGTTCAACAATTTTTTCAAATCAAAATTTAAAAAGGAACTCAGGGAACAAATATTTAGGCCGAAATATTGTTCGTTGGATAAATGAAAACAGTGCTTACCTCGACATTCCTCCAACAAAAATTAATCAATATACTCTATCGATGACTGATAAAGATTTTAAGAAAATGACCTATTTATCGATTCTTGTTCCGGCTTTTGTGGTAGCATTGGGCTTTTTCGTTAGCTGGCTGAGAAAAGAACTATAGTGAATAAAACAAAAATATTTCTTCTGTTAGCCAACTTGGCTGTAGGCTTGTTCATCTACTTTAGTTTTAATCCTGAAGAAGAAAATATTTATGATATTTCATCTCGAATGATAGAAACAATTCAGACTCTTGAAAGAATAGAAATATCTACTGGAGAAGTAGAAAAGGATCTAGTAATACAAAAAACGGAGGAGAATTGGATGTTGACCTCTCCGATCAATTGGAAAGCAGAAGGTTTGCTCATTTCAAATCTTACCACAAAACTCGTCCATTCAAATCCATTGTTTGTGATTGATTGCAAAGACTTAGAAGCAAGGGGTGAAATATTAGAAGACTACGGTTTAGACCAAAACTCAACTACAATTCGCCTACAGGGTAACAATAAAGAATTATCGATCAGACTAGGAAAAGAAACTAGGGATGAATCGAATATCTTCTTTGTTTTATCAGAAAACGGGAAAAATACCGAGGAAGCTATCTGGAAAATGTCAAAAGACATTGTAAACCTTTCTACACCTTCTTCTGTTTTTTGGAGTAAATCAACATATCTAAATACACCACTTTATGGTATCGACCAAATTAATATTACAGAATTACATGACCAAAATGAAAAACAAATCATTTTATCTAAAAACGAAGAGGAAGCATGGTATTTTGAAAAACCTTATGCAGAAGCAGCAAACAATGAACTCATTAATATCGCATTAAACAAAATTTTGTCATCAAGAATAGATAATTTTATAGAACTGAAAGAAATCAAAAGTGATCTCATACCGGTATTGATTTTTGAAATTAATGGATTGGGGTACTCGGAAAAAGTTCATCTACATGTTACAAATTCCTCGGATCTCCTATACTGTAAAAAAAGTAAATCCGATACATATTTTAGTACCGATATAGAAAACTTGAAAGTGATGCAGAACTGGCAAAGTAAATACAGAGAAAAGAAAATTTTTAAAAGTTCGAAAGATCATATCCTATCATTATTTATCAAATCTGGATCAAAAAGTTATACGATTCATAAAAATGAAATTAATGAGTGGATAATAGAACACAATTCATCAGGTGAAATTATAGGGTATGAAGGTGATCAACTCATTGTTGATGATTTTATTAATAAATTATATGATATACAAATAGAAGAAATTTTAGTTGAAGTAAATGATGTCAAAACATTTGATACAAAGAATGATTTAAATACATTTTCGTATAGTATCAAGTATATGGATAATAATATCACTAATATCACTATAATTAATGATAATTCGTCAGATAAATATTTTAAATCGTTTTTAAATGATTCAAATATTAAATCATATGTTAGTATTCCAGATAATAATATATTTTGTAAGAACAAGTATTATTTCAAAAATAAAATATTGAATACCTTAATTTCGAACAAAGATTCTATAAAGCTTACCTATATAGACCAAAACAGATCTGTTATGTTTCCGGATTCGAATTCAACTAATAATCTGTTGTTCAATTCCAAATTTCGTGTGAAGGAATACTTAAATGATCCGTTTCAAACAAGCGGAGTCTGGAACTCAGGTGACTGGAATCCTTGGGAATTCAAAATTGATTTAATTGACGATACCAATTCCTCGAATTTTGAATTACTTTTAAGTGAGAAGAAGGACTCAGGCGAATGGTTTGGTGGGATACCAGACCAGAATCAAACCTTCATACTAGACGAAAAGGTCAGTAATTTAATACAAACTAAATTCATTAATGTGGGAATTGTAGAATTAGATGAATAATGCATGAAACCACATGAAGCATACAATTCGATAAAGAAAAAAAAGAAACTTATTAATACAATCCTATTTATTGTTTTGGGATTTCAAGTTTTATTTAGTTTTCTCCTCGATGTAAACATTCCTATCCCTTCAATTGCTTCAAAAATTTTTGCCTCCATAATTTCCGATGGAAACACAATTCTAATTGAAAATTTAGAGTATAAATTTCCCAATAAATTTCGTGCTACTAAAATAGATTTTTCATCTACCGCAAATTATAGTTTTCAAGTAGATAATGCAGAGGTTGAATTAGATTTGATGAAAATCATCTTTGATGAATTGCATCTCATTAGAAAATTAAATATGGATCATATATCTCTCTCTACAAAGGGTTCTATTATACTAATTAATGATGTTAAATTATCATTAGAGAGATTCAATTATTTCCTGAAAACAAAAGTTTTTTTTAATAAAGTTACAATAGATATATTTGGTTTGATAAATACCAACTCTTTTAATGAATTAAAAAGATATTTTAATTTAAATCCCTTTAGCTCTGTCGAAAGGCTTGATGGCTCTCTTTCTATAGAACACCTATTCGATGAAAGGTTTAACTTTGATTTGCAAAGTGTTTTCACTCTTAACAACGAGTTAGAAATTAGTCTTTCTCAAGTTGAAAAATCAGCACAAAAAGAAATATTCCGTCAATTCATAGGTAAAATTAAGACCAAAGTAGTTGAAGAAAAATTAATAATTGAAAAAACTTTAGGTCTTCAAGATTTCAAATATGGAAATCCTAATAACTTTTTAAATATAAAAAGCATTGATCTTCAAACTCGTCTTATATTTGAGAATGGAATTGATACCCAGATCGAGCACAGTTCATCATTTAATTCCCCTAAAATTGAAGGCATTTTCTCAGGAGAACTACCGGATAGTTTTGTAAGCATAAATGGTTCTTTAGATGATTGTTATATATTTTTGTTCAATGATTCTGAGTACTGTGAAAGTTACCTATCGATTGATAAATCTAATAATGAATTTAGTTTTGTCGGAAACACCTCGATAGTGCCTGAAAATTGTAACCTATCACTCACCAATTCTAGGGGCACGAGGAAATTGATCCGTGGTGATTCGCTAAATCTGAAAATTAATTCAAGTATTTCTACTTTAAAACCTGAGCAATTATTCCAATTTGATGTAACAGCCAATAATTTTTCTGTTTTAGAATCTCCTTACGGGAATTTTTTGGGCGAAGGGACTGTTAATGAAAACCTAGATATATTTGTTCACTATGCTTATGGGGATTTTGGTTCAAGTATGGTAGAAGGAAATTTCACGCAAAGATGGAATCCGGCACATTATCAATTTGTTGTAGATGGATCGTGCCAACCAACTGACCTTAATCAATGGATGCCCAGTTGGTGGAAGGGCATTTGGGTAGATTTTAATTTCACCCAAGATATTCCCCTTGGATCCTTTGAGATAAAAGGAATATGGGGAGAAAACTCAACTGAAGCTCATACATCTGGAAAGGTTGATTCTAAAGATTTTTCTTTTCGTGATATGGAATTCAAAAATTCTGCCATCGAGGTATCCGTCGACTACAATAATACCCTTGTTAATTGCATTGAGTTAACGCATGAAGAAGGAACCATTTCGGGTTCCTTAAAATTCCCAAGAAGAAATTCGCAGTCACCGTATTTTCTGGAACTTGAATTCAATGGAGATTATCCGCTTGAAAAAGGAAGAAATGTTCTTGGGGAGACCATTAAATCCCAGATTTCAGAACTCAATGCTTCGTTAATAGATTGCGAAGTTAAGGGAAAAATAGGCCGACCAGATACTTCCAACCCTGATCATGAAATCGAAATTAAAATTTCTTCTGCTGAAGATTTTCAATTCAAAGGGGTAAAGATAGATGAGATAAAGGGATTATTATCTTACCGAAACAACTTAACATCTGGAAATTTTAATCAGTTAGATTTCGCTGGTGGGCGATCTTCTCTTTCGTTTGATATTAATAATTCAAACAATTCAGACACAATATCTGTTAACATGAACTTGAAAGACATTAACACTCAAAGGTTCATAAATTCTCTGAAACCGGCAACAAAAGTTTTTAATTCCCAAGATCTAAAAGTTCAAGAATCAGGTTCTGGTCTCGAATTTGAAGATAACAACGGTAGCTTTGATTTATCATTACAAGCGGTGGGTCCGCTTTCCAATCTACTTCAATTTAAAGGGTCTGGAATTTTAGAGCTAAAACAAAAGAATCTTAGCCAAATTGATATTTTCACTCCTTTATTATCCGTATTTGATAAGTTTACATTATCCGCTTTCGGTAAATTAAAACTCTTACCTCTCCTCCAAAATTTCAAACTACCATTTGTATCCGTTTCCTTTGAAACCTTAAACGCAGTCTTTACTATTGATCACGATAATATTCATTTTTCCCCTTTGGAACTTAACGGTGCAATTTCAAGTATTTCATCTAGAGGTGATCTAAATCTTTCAAACGGAGAACTAGACCTTACAGGTCGGATAAACCCAGCAGGTAATCTTCCTATACCTGGTTTAAAAGAGATCACTGATCCGTTTTCAAAAATAGTAGAATTCAAAGTCGCGGGACCATGGCATAACCCAAAGGTAGAATAGTCAAATTAAAGATAAAATCTAAAATCATGAGCTTCTTTTATCCTTTGCTATTCAGATTAAATCGATTATTAGATTAATAGAATCTCAAATTTTAAATATTTAAATGGAGGAAATTTACTTTGGACTTAAGCGAACTTAAAGGGATCATCTCTTTGATGCAAAAATCAGATCTTTCCGACTTGGAGATCGAGACCCAAGACCTAAAACTTAGACTTGGCAGACCAGGTTCTGGAGCAATCGTTAATCAAACTATCGCTCCACCAGTAAACCAAATTAGCCAGGCTCCGCAAATTAACGAAAAACCAGTCAAGGAAACTGTCGAAGATGACGAATCAAATTTTAAGTCGCCAATGGTAGGAACTTTTTACCGAAAACCATCCCCTGACGATGCGGCATTCGTACAAATTGGAGATCAGGTTAACAAAGGAGATGTACTCTGTATCATTGAAGCAATGAAAGTTATGAATGAGATTCAATCTGATGTCTCCGGTGAAATTGTCGATATTCGTGCTCAGGATGGTGACGGCGTTGAATATGGACAACCTCTTTTCAAAATCAAATAATTTGATTGGTCATAATGATTCGCAAAATATTAATAGCGAACAGAGGAGAACTTGCCCTCAGGATTCCT
>Ga0213863_10003753_pt1 | contig 10374 bp, 3 predicted proteins | sample PICome_8_FD_160128 | JGI IMG/M metagenome (GOLD analysis project Ga0213863, IMG submission 160128) | Coastal seawater microbial communities near Pivers Island, North Carolina, United States - PICO497 | ecosystem: Environmental > Aquatic > Marine > Coastal | place: USA: North Carolina | collected... | reverse complement strand
CTTATGTAACTAATAGTAATTATACAACGCTACTATCAACTCCAACTGCTCCTAACTCAACCGTGTATCGATATTTTAAATTTCTTCCACAGGAAATGAGAAGCGCCACCCCAGATGCTATGCAATATTCAGAGTTTGAGCTTACTGATGGTACTTCATATTATTCGCCAGATTCTGCATCACAGCTTTATAGAGCAGATGATACAGATGGTGATGACTATGTTGCTTCCCAAAGGGTAGCTGCTAGTATCGACGGAAGTACAAGTACAAAACTTTTTAATGGTAGTTGGGCAACTAAATATTATCTGTATGATATGGGCTCGTCCTTTAATACGGTTTTAACTGGATGGAGATATAAAACTGGTGATGATGTTGATGGTAGAGATCCAGTAAGCTGGACTTTATTAGGTAGCACAAACAATACAGATTGGGTGATTCTAGATCAAAGAACTCAAGAAACTATTACAACTACTAGACAAACTGCTACTCAGGACTTTTTATTTAATAGTAGCAATCAGATAATACAAAATCACGCTAACAGCAATTACCCTATTGCAGTAAATGGCGATGCCCACGCTGGTACTTTTAGCCCTTATCGTAGTGGAGGTTATAGTACGAAATTTGAGCCAAATTCATATTTTAATATTCTTAATCAACCAGCCATAGGGTCTGGTGATTGTAGTATAGAATGTTGGGTTAATGTGTCAACTTTAAGCCAATGGCATGGCATTATAAAAAGAGGGGGCAATAATCAAGCTGGTAATTTTCAATTTTATGTTAGAAATGATACAGAGGTATATTTGAATTGGAGTGGTTCGTCAGCTGGCACCGCTATCACCACTAGTGGTGCAAATATACAGCCAAACACTTGGTATTGGCTTCAAGTTATAAGAAGTTCAGGCACTGTCAACATATATGTTAATGGTGTATCAAAAGCAAGTTTTTCAGATAGTTCAAATATCAGTTCAACAACATATTATGATATAGGCGGTTGGACAAGTTATTATTCAGATGCTCTTATAAGAGATTTGAGAGTTTCTACAGTTGCAAGAAGTTCATCTACTGGACCTTCAGATAAATTAGAAGTAGACAGTGATACAACATTTTTAACTTGTAATTTGCCCTATGTAACATTTTCAACACCTTCTGCTGTCAATAACTATGTGCAGTATATATCTGGGCCCGTTTCTACAAAACCATTCTCTCCCTACGACTATCTCGAATACTCAACGACAGATCACGGTGGGTCTGTGTATTTTGATGGATCAAACGATGATCTTACAATTACAGATCATAGTGCTTTTGATTTAAGCACTGGAAATTGGACTGTTGAGTTTTGGTGGAACCCTAAAAGTGTAAACACAAATGAAGGCCCGATGTCTGTGGGCTATGGATCTGGTAGCACTCCAACAGGTTTAAAGTTTGCGTGGGAAAACGATAAACTGTACGCATTTTCTATGGACGGCTCAACTCTCCAGACGGGCCTTTACCACGATGCTACTGCTGCTAGTTTGGTTAATAGATGGAACCACGTTGCAGCGGTTTATAATGGGACAAACACGGATTTATATCTAAACGGTGTTGCTTCAGGCCGTGCGCAATCAACTAACTTTGGTGAAAATAGCTCTGACGATGTGAGAATTGGCTCTGTACGCCGTTTAAGCTCTATACATTATTCAGAATGCTCAATAAGTGATGTCAGAATTGTAAAAGGCACCGCCGTTTACTCTGGTAATTTCACTCCACCAACAGGCCCACTAACGACTACTGGTGGAACATACCCAAGTACGACTAATGTAAACACCAGCATCACTGCAAGTAATACTTCACTGCTCATCAAAGGTACAGACGCTTCTATCATAGATAAATCGCAAGGTTCTAACCTAAAGCTGGAAGGAAGTGTTGCTGGCTCAACTAACCAAGTAAGATCAGGAGCTTGGGTTAACACTAAAACTATGAAGTTTGATAGTGTAGATGATTTAATAAATTTAAATGGAGTATTGGATTTAAGCCAAGCCTGTACTTGGGAAGCTTGGGTTTATTTTGATAATCATCCTGATGCAAGCGGTTTTATGCATATGTTTCAATCAGCCTCATATTCAAGCACTGATCCACCCTTCGGAATCAGGTTTAAAACAACTGGTGGCATGAAAATAAATTTTGTTCTTTATACAACAAGTGGCAACCACGAAGTATCAAGTCCTAATGCTATAAGTCTTGATACTTGGTATCATTTAGCTTTTTCCAGAACGTCTTCTGGGGTTTATAACGTCTATATAGATGGCACTCGTTATTCTACTTTTACTGAATCTGCAACCTATCAAAGCGCTGGGGATGTGATGGTTATTGGTAATAGTGGTACAGGTAGCACGCCTGCAAGATATTTAGACGGCTACATGCAGGACATAAGAATTACTCAAGGTTTGGCTCGATACACCGCAGCCGATGAAACCAGCAACATCCCATCAGCACCACTAGAAGGATAATAGAACATGGCAGATTTCCCCTCATCTCCGTCACATGGAGACACTTATACTTCAGGAAACTTAACTTTTGTGTATAACAGCACAAAAGGTGTATGGAATGTTTCTACTCCTTTAGGCATTGATATCTCTGATCTTTCGGATACAAACGGTTTACTAAGTAGTGGTAGTGGCAGTGGGGTAACTGCTTACGCTAATACTGCAGTGTTTCCCTCTTCAGGTAATACAGTTGGAGACTTTGCATTTGCTAGCGATACTAAATCTATGTATAACTGGGATGGTTCTGAATGGGATAGACTTTTATCTGGTACTGATGGCTCTCCTGTTTGGGAAGACTCAGGTGCTTATCTATCAAGACCTAATACAACAGCCTTAAAATCTTTTGATACAATGCTTTCAAATGCCAATGCAGCAATAGATTTTACTGTAAGTGCAATAGATCCCGAAGGATTTCCTATTACATATGATTATGACCTTTTTCCATCATCACCTTCACAGCTTACTAGCGTAACTCAACCATCAGGAAATACTATAGGAAGATATTTAATTACTCCCAATATTTCTAGTTCTTCAGATAATCCTGGTAGTTTTAATATGAGAATAAGAGCATCAGATGGAGTAAGAACAATATCTGATGTAATTCGATTTGAATTAGAGTATGGCCCAGCAAATAGTTTTGCATCTCTTTATACTGCTGCTACAGGAGGTACAATAAGATACATTACTGGAGGTACTGACGAAACTAATGCTACTGATCTAACATCATTAGTAGAAAATACCGTAAATTCTGGAGATGTTGTATTTCTTCAGAAAGCAACAGGATCTAATTATGGACACTTTAAATACATAGGAAGTGCTGGTGACAATAATAATATGTGGGCTAATAAAGCATTTGCATTTGTTGGAGGTGGTTTAGAACCAGATAATATTTTTATATGGCACGATCACGATGGTAATGCCGCAACTAGAGATCACCCAATATTTATGGGGTCTAATTCTGGTGCTACAGGAACAGAAACTTATCAACAATTTGCATTTAATTTAACATATCATCGTCATCAGGGTACTGGTACTCAAACTAATTACACATCAACTTTAACTCAGTCTCCGGTGAATGGTGGTGGTACAATGTTAAATTGTATTATTGATTTAAATGTAGGTAGCGTAGCTTGGGTTTATGATAATACTAATAATAGTTCTTATTACAGATCATTTAAGCATTGTACATTCTTAAATTACGGAAGTTGGTTGGCCCCGTATTCCGGTGCTTCTACAGTAAGAGTTATTGATTGCGCATTCCAAGCCACGTACAACGGAAGTGGGGCCACATTCTTAGGAACTCAAGGGACAAATATTGATTTAGATGGATGGACTTATGATACTTACAGTAATGCAGGTGTAGATATTAAAGCAAATGATACTAATATAGCAAATGGCACTTATGGACATATGAAAGATTTAAATAGTGTTACAGCTTCTAATACACTATTTAATAATTATCAAAGTGCTAACTAAGGAACAAATAAATGGCAATTAATTTTCCAGACAGTCCAGTAGACGGGCAAGAAGCTATACTAGCTAATAATACTTGGATGTATAGTACTTCTAAGAGTGCTTGGTTACGTGTAAATAGAGGAGTAAGTGTCCCTTCAGGTGTAGACGTCTATGCAACTATTTCAGAATTACCCCTTAGTGGTGTTAGTGCAGGACAGCAAGCTTTTGTTGAGTCTTCTAATGCTTTATATATATCAAATGGCAGCGGTTGGTACTCTATATCTTTAGTAAATACTAATCCTACTATTACTGCAGTTCAAGATGCTTCAGCAGGTACTACACCGTTTACTTTGGCTACAGATGGAGCTGCTACAGTTATTACTATTACTGCTGCAGACCCTGAAGAAGTACCATTAACATACAACTATAGTGTTAGCTCTGGGTCTTTAAATGGTTCTACAGTTACTCAAGCTGATAATGTATTTACTATTACTCCACACGCTAGTAACTCCACTACATTTGATTTAACATTTACTGCTTCTGATGGTATAAATACAGCAACTTCTGGTGCTAATAGCTTTACACTTCAGATTTTTACTGGATATGAAGACACTAAATACACACGTATGCTCTTAACGGGATACGATACACACGATAATGATAATCATACTAATAACTCAGCTGGTAGTTCCTTATATCAGCCTACTACACAAAGTGGCCACTTTCCTGAACAAGGTACCTTTACACCGTACAGAAGAGGTGGTTATTCTACAGAATTTATGGGTTCTGGTGCTTTTATAGAACTTCCATCTAATTCTAATTTAGCACCAACAACTGGAGACTTTACTTTAGAATTTTGGATTTATATTGAAACGACTATACCTGCTTTTACAAAAATATGTACAGGATTGTCTAGTTCTTTAACTATTGAAACTCAAAGTACAAATAATAAGCTTTGGGTAACTAATTATGGCGGAACAATATTAGAAAGTAATACAGCATTAAGCCCCCATACATGGCACCACTTTGCTGCAGTTAGAAGTTCGGGAACTTTAACAATTTATCTCGACGGCACTAATGATGGATCTACATCTAATAGTACAAACTTTGGGCAAATCGATTATATTGGTGGTGCTGGTTCAAATCAAAGTTTTACTGGTTTATTAAGTGATTTTAGATTTGTAAAAGGAACTGCAATTATTCCAGCATCTGGAGGGCCAACAGAGAGATTAACAGCAGTCGCTAACACAAAATTATTAACGTGTCATTTACCATATATTGCTGATGGTAGTGGCACAATTACTAATGATGTAATGATGGAAGGTGTTACTAATGATGTTCGAACAGTACCAAGAGCGCCTTATGATGAATCTGCAGAATGGGATCCTTCTATAGAAGGTGGTAGCATAATGTTTGCGAATACAAATTATGTTAAACCCAATTTAATGTTTAATGCTTCAAGTTCAAACTCATGGGCAAACATGCCTTGGGGTGCAAATGATCATTCTGATGATTGGACTATGGAATATTGGATTTGGCCAGATAGGGTTTTATATAATCCTAGTGGCACATCTTATGAAGTCACTGTATTCGGGTTGAACGGAACTTTTTGGTTAGGATTAAAAGCTGGATCTGTAGCAAATGATCTTAGAGGTCAAGTACGTCTTGCATATAAAAACAATTTTGGTGTTATACAAGAAGTATTCTCAGATTCGACATATGGTGTTGTGAAAGAAAAAATGTGGTCTCATGTTGTTGTTACGAGAAATTCATCCAATGAAATGTGGATGGCGGTTAATGGTGTCTGGTCTCGAGGTAAGAATTCAAACGGAACTAATCATGTAGTCGCTAATATGCAGGCTGACGCAGGCATCTATTACTTTGGTAATAGCGGTTTTACATTTGGTAACAAAGTTCAAGGTTATATATGCGATTTTAGAGTAACATCAAAATGGTGGAATACTAATGGTGGTAGGAGTTTAAGTGCCGCAGCAGCAATACCGTATGCCACTAATTCCAGTTTCACTCCACCTACTTCTCCTTTGGATGGAACAAATAGTCAAGTTCTTTTATCTGGAAGAGATTTTGGATTTATAGATAAAACAGGTGCTCATGTTCTTAGTGGTTTTGGTAATGATGGCATACCTAAAGGCGATTCAACTATAGCAAAATTTCCGAATACTAAATCTATTAGATTTCAATCTAATAATTCTAATCATCCAATTATACAAATTCAAAGTCAAGGGCAATATGATTCTACAAACAATCTAAACGCAGGGACCGCTTCAGGTAACTATGTTGGTCATACTTTTGATTTATCCGCACCTTATTGGACTTTTGAAGGATGGTTTAACGAATATGAACAAGATCAAACGTATAACTTAATAATGTGCGAATGGACGCATAATGATACTGCAAAACAGGCTTGGGCGTTTTCTTCTAATCCGCAATATGGTTCAGGGAATAAGTTAGCGTTTAGATATTGGAATACAAGCGGAACAAATTCTGGTTGGTATGCCCCTGGGGCAACTAATTCAATAACCACAGATACTTGGTATCATGCTGCATGGGTCAATGATAACGGAACATTAAAAATATTTCTTGATGGTGTTTTGCAAGGATCCACATCTTTAAATGGTACGATAAGAACCACGGGCACTCCTATTAGTATTGGTGCTACAAACTATTATCCATATTACTATAGATTTAAAGGTAATATGCAAGATGTTAGAATGACAATTGGTAAAGCAAGATATACTTCTTCGTTTACGTTACCTACAACCCCGTTAAAAGGATAAAAAAATGCCAAGAAGAAGTACTAATGTTGCGCGCAGATTATCTAAGGCAATAAAGAATTATATAACAAACCTAATTGGAGAATAAATAATGAGTAATAATAGAAAACTAGGAGACCTAGCTAATGTGTTAGACGATGGCACAGAAGGACAGGTACTATCTTTTACCTCTAGTGGCTGTAGAAGTAAAAATATTTAAAGAAACAGGGACATAACCATAAAATAAAAAATTGACACCATAACTTTAGTAGGTTATAGTGTGTTATATTTAGGCGAAAGCTGCACGGAGAAAATAGTATGAGTAATGCAACTAACTTATCAAAACTAGCTAATCTGCTAGACGACGGAACCACAGGGCAAACCCTTGTTTCTGATGGGGCCAGTAATGTTGCTTTTGAAACTCTTAGCACTTCTAATGTGAGTGAGGGTACAAATTTATATTTTACAGATGAAAGAGTACAGACTAAACTAGGTTCTGTATCTGGAAACGTTGTTCCTGATACAAATGTTGCATACGACTTAGGAAGTGCTGCTTATGCGTTCAAAGACTTATATCTTAGCGGCAGCACAATAAACTTAGGATCCCTACAATTATCTGATAATGGTGGGTCCTTAGAGGTATCTCCTACTGGCGGTGGTAGCGCTGAGCCTTTTGCTACAGAAACTTATGTAACTACACAAGTTAATAATTTAATAGATGCAGCACCTGGAACGTTAGATACTCTTAATGAACTCGCATCGGCATTAGGCGACGATGCAAATTTTAGTACAACAGTTACAAATTCTATTGCGGCTAAAGCTAATACTTCATCTCTTGCAACAGTCGCGACTTCAGGGTCTTTCTCAGATCTAACAGGTAAGCCTACTACTATAGCTGGGTATGGTATTACAGATGCTGGTGGTGGTGGGAATGTTGTAGAATATACTTCTAGCCCTAATGCTTCAGTTAATGATGTTGTAATGTTGAATTCTAGTGGTACTGTAACACCTATTGCAGTAACAACATTCAAAACTAACAAAGATGTACCCCAGGCTCAGATTATTCCGAACAGTACAGGCTGGGTGTATAATCAAACAAATGGTGCCTACGATCAAAGTTCTGATAACGCTGTTTTGTTTCCTTTAGGTATATCTAATAAATATTTCTTTATGGGTAGAGATGACTCAAGTGGTACTGCAGAGCTGTCTGGAGTTATTGTTGATTGGACAGGCACAACAACCAACAGTGGGAGTTGGTCAACTTGGAATAATCCAGGCTGGACCTACGGTACAAAATATTCTGGCCAGTCTGGTTTTGGTGGTTTTGCTAGACCTGCATTTAGTAACAAAGAAAAACCTTTTGTTCTTCCTAGCCCTTTAGACGCTAATAAATTTTTACTTGTACAGAGACTTCATGATTCCGAAAAGGTAATTGCTCAAATAGGAACTATTACAGGTTCTACTGTAGCATGGTCTAATCATGCAGAGTTAGATATTGCTATTCATTACTCATCATATGTTAGACACCTCTACGATCCTGCTAATAGTTCTTCTGGAAACTATGCATTTTATACTGTAGTAAATTCAAATAGCTCGGGCAGAGTAAGAATTGTACGTGGTGTTTGGGATGGAAATACTACTATAACATTTGGGCCTGGCACTAGCAGTGGAGACCATAATGGTTGGCAATTTCCTTCTGATGCTATAGATCCAAGAAGTATTTCATTTTCAAAAATTACTGCAAACAGATGTACAGCCGTAAATAGGACTACAGGAGAGATTGCAATATATGATTTAAGTACTACTATTAATAGTACTACTAGTGCTGTTACAAAAGGTACTGCTCAACCGTTGTCTAGTTTTCAATGGGATGGCACAGATCTAGAAGCACACACATCTTGGAATTATAATAGAGATGAATTCGTTGTATGGTGGAGAACAGCTGGTAATACACAAGATAATAATAGTATTATGCAGAACTACGAAGTATCTAGTACCAACCCTGTCTATCCAATTGCAAAAGGTACAAACCTAAATCTAGCAAATCATATTCAATTTAAAAATGGGGATTTTGAGTTTATATCCGGCAGCGATACTATATTTACAACATATCTTCAAGAGTGGATTGGTTTGGGCGGTGAGCATAGCCATCGTGCAGTTATTTCTATAGATCCATCTAGTGGTAATTTAACTACATTAGATAAAGATATAGCATACTCACACGAGACTGGGGAGCCTGGCGTATTCTCTCTTGCAAATAACAATAACGCACAGTTTGAAGGTACAATATCAGTTGACCACTTTAGAAAAGGTCAAGCTGTTATGACAAACCCTCATTATAATAATTCTACTGTGTGGCAAGTTGCTGGTAGCCCGATTGTAGGAACCTATGTACAATCTAATATAGACGCTACAAAGATACATGGTATTGCCACAACTTCTGGAAGTTATCCTGATGTCACTGTAGAGGGCGGTATTCATACTGGGCTTTCTGGGCTTACCGCTGGTACTACTTATTTTGTTTTAGAAAATGGTACTATTTCTGCTACTGCTGATACACACAATGCAAGACTAGGTATTGCTATGACCAGCACATCTCTTGCGGTAGATCTTGTGAATGAACTAACGAGTACTAGTCTTGCAACTTATGCAACAAAAGCATATGTTGATACTGCTACTGCAAACCTAGTAGATTCTGCCCCAGCAACACTTGACACTCTTAATGAACTCGCAGCTGCACTAGGTGATGATGCAAACTTCAGCACAACAATCACTAACTCATTGGCGAATAAGGCAGACACTTCATCTCTTGCAACAGTTGCAACATCTGGTTCATATAATGATCTAACTAATCAACCAACTATTCCAACTATAGACACATCTGTAACTACAGTATCAAGCCCAACAGTAAACTTAGATTTGAACAATAGTAATTTCAAGATAGATTTAAACGGAAACTCTACGACAGTTACTACATCAAATAACCCATCAACAGGATTGCACGAATATACTTTTGAAATAAAAGGTAATGCATCTCAAGATACACACAATTTACAATCAAATCCAAGCAACGCAATTACTAATTGGAGGACGGCACAGCAATCTTCAATTACAGGGTTTACAGTTAGTGCCAGTCAGTATAATGCCTTTGCCGCATCACCAGACGGACAATACGCAGCTGCCTATCAGGCATACAGTAGTAGTAATAAACAACTCACTATCTTCAAAATGACAACGCCTGGAGATGTTACAACAGCAACCAGTCACTTAGTTATTAATAATATTTCAGTATCTGCTGGTGGTAGAACTGATCATCTTGGAATGCGTCCTAGTATATACTTTTTGAGTGACAATGTAACAATTAATATGTTTGGAAAAACATATAATGCAGAAACTGGTTCTAATAATAATAATGGCGCTGGCTCAAATTCTCCATTTTATGAGTTTGCAAATAAAGGTAACTGGACTCCAGATGGTTTGCGTTTTTATGCAATAACTGGCGATCCAAGCTTTAATCAAATCAAAAGATGGGATGCTACGGCACCATTCGATTGGTCAACTGCATCTTTAGTCAGTACTACTACAATGACATATCAAAGTAATTCGGTTATGGCCTATTACGG
>Ga0213863_10003752_pt1 | contig 10374 bp, 14 predicted proteins | sample PICome_8_FD_160128 | JGI IMG/M metagenome (GOLD analysis project Ga0213863, IMG submission 160128) | Coastal seawater microbial communities near Pivers Island, North Carolina, United States - PICO497 | ecosystem: Environmental > Aquatic > Marine > Coastal | place: USA: North Carolina... | reverse complement strand
TGGGCTTCGTGGTGTTATTGTTGTTGTTGGGCTTCGTGGTGTTGTTGGGCTTCACGTTGTTGTTGGGCTTGGAGTTGTTGGTGGGCTTCGTGGTGTTGTTGTTGGTGGGCTTCGCGTTGTTGGGCTTGGAGTTGGAGTTGTTAGTGGTGTTGGTGGGCTTGGAGTTGTTGGTGGGCTTGGCGGGCTTGGAGTTGAACAGTCCACCAGTTGGAAAGGCTGGACCTTGGACTCGCATAGGTCCGGTATTCACATAGTATCCAGTACCTTGATTTCCAGTCTTGAATGCGTACCCCTTTCTGGCACCCTCAAAAGTACTCGCGCGTATGAAGTTTCGTTGCTTGATAGCACTCACTTCACCATTAAGAAACTTTGGTCTTTTACCACGCATGAAAAACCCATTTTTTGGAAAAGATACATTAGGCGTGGACTCGATCTTACGAGCTGTGTTTATGTTCCGGTTTCCGTTTACGTTCAAGCTCGTGTTATTGAAGGTCTGGTTCGCGTTCGCGTTCACGTTCACGTTATTGAAGGTCTGGTTCGCGTTCACGTTATTGAAGGTCTGGTTCACATTCACTGCTGTGTTGTTGTTCACTGCTGTGTTGTTGTTCACCAACCCGTTCGAGTTGTTCCTGGTCTCAACTTTAACGGTACGTTTAGACCCAATCTTCACGGGTTCGTACACTCTCATGTACCTTAAACGCTTACCGATCGAATCGATCATCTGACTCTTGGTCATCTGTTCAATCTGTTTAAGACCAACCTTACGCGCAACTCGTTTAATATCCGAACGTTTCGAAGATGAACTAAAAAGCGTTTCATAATCGTTCGGTTTGAGTGGCGACTTTTTATCCACGAGGTACGTTTTATCGGAACTCATGATTAACGGTGGGAGTGGTAACTTCCCAGCCTTGATGTCGTCATACACCTGACATATCTCGCTTTTTGTCAGTTTAATTTCATGGCCTGTGTTGAGTTTAATCAACCGTTTCAGGTCACTGATGTTGGCGTCTGGATCACACACCTCGATCATATATGATAAACTGATAAAAAAAAGTATTATGTCGAAAATCCCATCGTGTACAAGCGTACCTTCTCCTCGTAATCCATGCTAAAATCAAACACGTCCGTGTCACCCACGTTCACTTCCACGATGTCTATGGGTATCTTGTATACTTTTCTATTTGAAAGAGCCGAACGAACTAAAACGTCGACAAACTGTTTCGGATTGTCGATCGTTTCTCTAAACATTCGATCCATGCTTATTTTTATACACGCAACCTCGTGTGGTTTTTTATCTAAAAATGGTGTGAGTGGAAACTCTTCCTTCATTCCTCCATCTACGTATAAGTTTCCATCATAATTACCACATGCGAATATGAACGGTACAGCCATACTCATACATACCGCATCTATCACCTTCATATCTGGGTGTGTATCTCTCGAGAAATAAACAGTTTCCGCTGTATTGAGACAATACGCTGACACGTAAATCTTCATATCCAGTTCTTCAAATGTTGGATCTGAACCACATATATCCACCAACTTTTTACGTATGGGACTCATGTCAACAAAACCAAATTTGTTAAAAAACGAACCGATACGTATTTTAACAAAAGTGGGGATATCGAGATCGAGTGAAGTTTCAAAAATTTCGTCCATCGACATCCCCACAGCTAAAAAGAGTGCTAAAATTGCACCTGCGGATGATCCGGATATTTCCTTCACGTCCGTGAGACGAGTTTCTCGCGCCTTGAGTGCACCTATGAGTGAAAATATACCCATAGAGGCTGGACCAAGGACGAGGTACTTCATCTTCCTACTTAGTAGAATTGAGGAAATTGACGACGCAAAAGCGCAAACACGATCGCGAACACGATCGAATGCGTCAGAGCAGCGGAGATGCTGGTCTGTCCCGACTGGAAGACACCACCCGAACCGGGGGGGAGGGTAAGAAGAAGACCGGGGCTGAGCGCCAGGAACAGGGAGGTGGTCACGAGAAGGTCGGTCTTGGTGAGCACGAGACCCATCGCACGCGCGACGAGAGAGTACACGAGGAAGAAGACCAGAGCGTGGAAAAAAATCGCCATCTGGTTGGTCTTGCCGTTCATGAACTTGACATTCTTGCCCGCGGTGGTGACGAGCACACCGGGGCTGAGCGCGAGAAAAAGGGCGGCGGGGACGGCAACTTTTTGAGAAGTGAGATCTGGGAGCATTTAATATATACACATATAATTTTTAGCAAAGTAGGCAAAATGGTGAAATGTGGCACCCCTGAGTATAACTTCATGAAGACCGTTATCATTCACGATACGTCTAATATGACGCCAGATATGACCGAGTCTATCTTCAAACCATCGCGTCTGCTCCTGATATTCCCATGTTACCCTATCGTGATCAGAATCGTGTTCCCTGAAACAAAATTCAACAAAGTCATTAAAGTCCCCTGTATGCTGGATATGTGCGTCATACATCAGTGCCCTGATGGTATTCCACATGTACTGGAGTTCATCTGAGTATTCGACTTCCCAGTCTTCGATATTCAGAGGAGTGTCATCGATAAAATCATCATCATCACTGGCGTAATTATCAAATCCAGTGGTGGCTTCGTATACGTATTGGCTCCAAACCATAGTTAGTTACTTATCTTCCTTCTCGGGCTTTTCTTTTATACCGGTTAACGAGATGGAAGTAGATTCCTTCGTTTTAAGTCCATCTTTGATTGCATTTAGGGCTCCCTCGACCTTAGCCTCGTCTCCACCAAAAAACTTGAGGAGGCCCTCCTGAATAGCATCCTTACTCATACCAGACTTCCTGACAGACTTACGAATGCTAATCTTACCCTTCCTGAGGTTGATGGTATCGATACCCTGGTCAACCATGTGCTTCTTAACTACCTCCTTGAGGCGCTTCTCCTCTGTGTTGAGGATCTTGATATCAGATTTAGCCTCGGCTAATTGCTTTGTGAGCTCTACCAGCTTAGATACGTTCTCGGAGAGATCAGGTGCGACAGAAGTCATTTATATGTATATACGGCTAATCTTTAAGCGCAAAGACCGCGCTGCATGAGATCGGGAACGATAGTGGAGTTGTTCCAGACGTATGGGTCCTTGGGGTTGGGGGGATCCTTGCGAATCTGCTGGTTCGCGTTACGGAGGGCACCACCGACAGTCTCGGGGAAGCCGATCTGCTTACGGGGCTCGAGGAAGTTCTGACCCTTGAGGATGTCCTCTGGGGCAAACTGACCAAAGTCCTCGGCGGACGCCACCTCACGGGGGAGGAGGGAAGAGGCGAGACCAGTACCCTTGTTCATGCCACCGGCTGGGGCCGCGGTAGGACCGGGGGCGGGGCCAACAGCGGTTGGCGCCATGGCGAAGGGAGAATACTCACGCTCGACGATGGCATACCCAGACTTGGAGTTCATAGAAAAAAGGAGGAAGATGAGAGCAGCGACGGCGACTAACATCACGATGTTCTGGTTGCGACCCTTCATTATCTTATATATATGTATAACAATTTTTTTTATTGGTCATCCTCGTCGACAAAAGCGTATTCCTCTGGGTAAGTGTCGAGGATCGGATCATCATGGACCCTGACCTGAACAACATTCCATGTGGGACCGAATGCCTTCTTGGCAAACCAGAGACCGGCAAATTCGAGAATGACATCACAAATCTTTCCAGACTGGATGGTGTCAAAGTCGATGCACTCCTGCTGTGCGTTGAAGACCTTGGTCGCCTCGAGACGATCACACGTCATCGCGGTACCATCGAGACTCGACGTGTAGGCACCCTTGATCACACCTTCTGAGAGCTTCTTACCGAACCACGACTCACAATTCTCGAGAGCAGCCTCGAGGTTACGGGTATCGATCTCCTCAATCTTCGCCCCGGACGAGACGTCCATGACGATCTCTCCTGACACATCGGAAATCTTGACCGTGTTGAGCTGAGTGAGACACTTGCGCTTGTCATCGTTGAGTGCCTTCACAAAGTAGAGACCATCTTCACCTTTCACGGGGGCGTTGTAGATCATTTTATGGTTGATATACGTTTCATTTCTTTAAACCAACAAATGGTATAGCCGCAGACTTATCGAGTAAAGCCTTGGGTACCCAATTGTTTCTCCTGGGATTATACCCATAGAGCGTTTTTGATGTATTTATATTTTTGGGGAGTGGTTTGGCGTTCTCGGGGCGTAACGAAAATTCATTTTTGATGTACGCTGAGTTCTTGACGTTTCGCCATTTGAGCTTTTCCACGTTAAAACGTTTGTTTCCCGAGGACTTCTTGTATCCTTCTACGTTTGTATTTTTCACGACGGGTTTGAGACCGTACACGATTTGCTTAGAAAGACGCTCGGACATGGGTTTCGTCGTGAACTTGTTGTACTTGAACGGATCTATCTTTGAAGCCTTCTGAATCGAAACCTTCGCGGGCCTGGAGACGACCCTCTTCTTGGTCACGATCTTAGAACTCACCTTTTTGAAAACCTCGTCCATCGTGTTGGAAGCTTTCACGCGTGCATCTATGAGCTGCGCCAAACGTACGAGTCTCTGACGATCCTTCTCCTTCTTCTCAGGTCGAAGGCGGAGTTTCTGCATGAGATATATATCTTCGATCAAAAACTCTTTACTCGCGACCAATAAACGCTTATCGTTGATCAATTTACCCGAGTTATGTTCGCGATACACGAGACCCTTACGTTTCGTGAGTGCGACTTCGTATCCAAACTCTTTGGGACGCATGAATGGAATGTCGAGTATACCACCCAACGTGACGTCTTCGATCTTTCCCGACTTTGGAGAAAAGTATCGAATGTTTAAATCGAGTGCGAAAAGTTCCACATCTATGAAAATATCACCCTTACTCGGTGCGTTACCGTTAGACGCCTTCTTCTTCTTGATGAGCGTGTACCGTCGAGTCACGTATGGACCCGTGTTCTTGAATCCTATACCCAAAAACTTTGTCAGTTTATTATCCGCACCCATCACACGGTTCTTAATGCGCGTGTTGAGACGCTTGGCGAGTTCGCCCAACCTGTTCCATAACAACAACTTTACAGCCTGAAGTTTACCAAAGTACTTATCGTTCATGGGAATACGAGGTACAAACTTAGCATCTATATCACTCGTGACGATACGGTCCTTGTAGTCCACGTATAAATTGAACGCTTCCCCACCACTCACTATGAGGTCCCCAGCGTTACCCATGTACGTGGTGAGTTCGCCTATCGTCTTGAGTATGATGTCACGAATAGAATCCGTCACGAGAACGTACACCATCTTTTCAAATGATTTGTTCGAATGCGCGTCGACCAAACGTTTACGGAACTTTCCAAGGTCTCGCTGAAGATTACGTTCGTAATACTTCTTCAGTTTGGCATCCCTGAAAAATACATTTTCCTCCCTGAACTTATTGATGACAGATTCCGGGTACACTTGATCGTCCATTATTATATCGGGATATAATAATATGGTGTGCCCAAATATTTATGGCGAGTGTCGGTGTTACACTTACAAAGGTGACACGGAACAATTCTGTGCGAAGCGAAGAGGACCACACGTCGTGTCTTGTGATCCAGAGTGTTGTGTAGGTGGTTGTGTCGACGATGGGTCTCGACCGGCGTACAGGGTGATCGAACGTCCGGTGGTACAGGGGTCCGTGGTTTATATGTGGATCTTATTAATTTTGGGGGTAATCATAAGCTTAAAGATTACTTTCGTAAGATAGATATAATGTCTCTCGAAACCATTCAGACCGAACTCGCCGCGCTCCGCACCGATGTCAAGAGCCTCACCAAGCTCATTCGCAAGATGAAGACTGCCCAGGATGATCCTGACGGTGAGAAGGCCAAGGCGCGTGCTGCCAACAACGGATTCAACCGTAAGCAGGATGTGACGCCTAAGTTGAGGACTTTCCTTGGACTTCCCGAAGGTGAACTCATCTCTCGTTCCGAGGTGACCAAGTTCATTAACAAGTACATCACCGAAAAGGGTCTCAAGCACCCCGACAACGGTCGTCAGATTATCCTCGACGACGTTCTTCGTGATCTCCTCGCGCCTCCCGCGGACGTTCAGGTGACCTACCTTAACCTTCAGAAGTACCTCAGCCCCCACTACATCAAGAAGGAGGCTTAAAAAAATAACACAAAACATAATAAAACATGGTGACTTTCCTTACCAAAGAAGTTGCCGAACAACTTGTTGATACAAAAATCAAAAATCTTGATTTGTATCAAAGAGCTTTTACACATAAATCTGCTCTCAAAGAGTATGAACAATTTACAGAATCATTTGAAACACTTGAATTTATTGGTGACTCCGTCCTCGGGTTTGTCATCACTAAGTTTTTGTTTGATCGTTTCGAAGAACGCCAAGAAGGGTTTCTGACCAAAGCACGTACCAAACTTGTACGTGGTGAAACCCTCGCAGGAATTGCTAAAAAACTGGGACTCGAAAAGTATGTCATCATGGATGAGAAGGGTATCAGAAACGGATGGGTTAACAACCCCAAGATTTTGGAGGATGTTTTTGAAGCTCTGATCGGAGCCATTTATCTAGACGTCGGTCTCCTTCATGCGAAAGAGTTTATTTTGAGAATTTACCAAAACCCAGATATGATTGATATGAACTCCATCATGATCGACGATAACTTCAAGGACAAATTAATGAGATATTGCCAAATCAATAATTGGCAACTCCCGGAATATCGCGTAGCGGGACATCACGAAGGCATTTTTTACATAGATATTTACATCAATAATCTATTTTGTTCTAGGGGTGCAGCAAAAAGTAAGAAGCAAGCTGAACAGAACAGTGCCCAGATATATTTTCAAGTGATGGATGGGCTTAAAAATTACAACCTTAATTAACTTAACATGCATCCGAATGTCAAAAGGCTTTTGGACCTTGAATTCGATGAACAGAGAAGCGAGGCTTGGTTAAAACTGCGTGGTCAGATGCTGACCGCCTCAGACGCTGCGACGGCCATATCAAAAAATAAGTACCAAACACCTGACGATCTCATCCGCAAAAAGTGTGGATTGGGTGAACCTTTTCTAGGCAATGAGGCCACCGCGTGGGGCACCAAAATGGAACCGATCGCATGTGAAATGTTTGAACAGAAGTATGGTTTGAAAGTGTATGAACTCGGTCTGATTCCACACCCAGACCATCCGTGGCTCGGAGGAAGTCCAGATGGGCTTACAGAGAATAACTGTTTAGTTGAGATTAAATGTCCTCTGCGCCGTCGTATAGAAAGAGGGGTCGTACCCCTATGCTACGAAGCGCAAATTCAGGTCTGCATGGAAATTATGGACGTAGAGAGCTGTTATTTTGTACAATATGCACCATTTGATATTACTTTTCCAGCACCGGAGGTGTTTGACGTCACCATCGTTCCCCGTGATCGTGAATGGTTCAAGAAATACCTCCCCGTGATGGACGAGTTTTGGAAGAGGGTTCTCTACTTTAGGGAGCACCTGGATGAGTGTCCAAAGGAGAAGGAAAAGGTAAAGAGACCTCGCAAGAAGAAGGAGCTATCCCCGGCTGTTTGTGAAGTGGAAATGCTTCCAGAAGAAGACGAGTACTATGAGGATTGAATTCTTTCTATCATAGCAAGTTTGTTTCAAAAATAATTGTAAGTTCAAGTGTAGTAGTCTCGAGTTTGGAAACCTAAGTGTACCATCACCTATGTAAAAATCAAGTTGAAAACATGTCTATCGAAGAACAATATAACCGTGCAAAGGATAATTTCAATGGTAGGCTATTCGCGCCTTACCAAAGAGAAGGGGTTTTGTACCTCTTGACCATGGAAAACCAAACATCAGGACCGAAGGGATTTATGTTAGCCGATGATATGGGTATGGGCAAAAGTGCACAATTGATTGCTACAATGTTGGGAAACCCTAAAAAAAATACTCTGATCGTCGTTCCCAAGAGTATCATTACACAATGGGTAAATGAAATTGCAAAGTTTGCTCCACAACTCCATGTCCACGTCTTTGATGGTCCAAACCGTACTCTCAAAGAGGCTGACGTTGTGATCATGCCTTATTCCCTGTTATCAACCCATGAAGAGACACCCATTCACAAGAAATCTTGGGACCGAATCATTCTTGACGAGGCTCATGAGATCAGAAACAAAAAATCAAAACTTTTCAAGAGTGTGTGTCGTCTCAAATCTGATATCAGAGGTGTTGTCACCGGTACTCCCGTCTTTAACTCGATGGAAGACTTTGTTTCCTTGTGTGCATTCTTGGGTCTGTCGAAGGTTGTTGTTCAGGGTATGACGCAGAAGATCAAGGACATCTACATCCTTCGACGTACCAAAGAAGACTTGGCTCAGATCAACGAGCGTCTTCGTTTGCCACCATGTCACTTTGAAAATGTGGAGTTGGATATGTTTCCAGATGAGAAGCAGTTGTACGAGATTGTGTTCCTCGAGGCTCAGGATACGATTCGTGAGGCGTTCAGACACGCCCAAAGTCTCAACGCGAAGAACATGGTGATCTTGGAGTGCCTCCTTCGCGCGCGTCAGGCGATGATATGGCCTCAGATGTACTTGGATGGTGTCGCCAAACAAACTGGAACACAAGCAGAGGAATGGGTTGGGAGGTCCAACAAGATGGAGACCCTGTTCCGTATGATCGATGGTCACCCCGATGAAAAGACTTTGGTGTTTTGTCAGTTCAGGGGTGAGATGAACTATATCCAAAGTCAGATGAAATGCCAAGTTTTCAGAATCGATGGATCAGTCCCCAAGGAGGAGAGGGACAATCAAATTGAGGGTTTCAAGAAAGCTCCACCGGGGGCTGTGTTCATCATCCAAATTCGAAGTGGAGGACAAGGTCTCAACCTTCAAGAGGCGACTCGAGTGTACATCACGGCACCTTCATGGAACCCCGCCACGGAACTTCAGGCTATCGGTAGGGCGCATCGAACGGGTCAGACCAAACCTGTCTACGTGAAAAAGTTGATATACAAGGAGTGTCCCCGTTTCGTGAGTGTCGAAGAAGAAATTCTCGCGCTCCAAGGTCACAAATCTCTCGTGTGTTCAAAAGTTCTCAACGATGAGAGGGTTGAAAGACAAATACCAGTAAAGAGAACGAGTGAAAAGATTTCCATTTTGGACATCAAGAAAATTTTCCGCGCGTAATATAAATGACTGTTGGTTCTCGCGCTGAAGTGTTTCACGGTACCGCTGATCAGACCTCTGGTGGTCTCATGAAGAAGGATCTCAAGATGAAGGATGGGCGTATCATCTCGAAGGCTGCGAGTAAGGCTTCCAAGAAGTCTCTCAAGAGCAACCCCAAGTTCAAGGCGTTCATCGAAGTGGCGAAGAAGAAGGAGGATTGCTTTTGCCTCGTTCCCAAGGAGGGTACCAAGGCGTACAAAAAAATAATCAAGGATAATAAGTAAGCATGACTCTCGCGAAATGGGACGAGTCTGTCCGCGTAGCTAAGATCAAATTAGGTTTGGACCCAAAGAAATTTACCAGGGTGCAGGGTAAATTACTTAAGGAGGCTCAGGCTGTGTATAGTATTTTACTTTTAAATGATAAATTGAAATCCTTTTAGATTTTGAGGTTCATAGACGATGAGCTGATGAAGTTTCCAGGTACAACCAAACTTCCTGTTCAAGAAATAGACGCTGTTGAGTTCAACGATGGCGTGCCCACTATTCCTTGCGTAGAGACCGTTGGTTGCCTCGTCTCGAATTGGATTTTTATCCGCATCAAAGACGTTCGCCTTAATCTGATCCTCCATAGTCGTGTCAACCTTGATCCGAAACTTTGGTTCTCGACCGGGTGATTCCTTGACGTTCGAGTTAAACATGGGAAGAAGATCCTCCTTGGTCATCTGAGATCCAAAAATAGATTCACTCTGTTCGACGACGGCATCGATAATCGTACCTTCAAGTTGCCTCAACGTCTCGTAGAACTTCTTCATGTAGCTCTCTTCTTCGTCGTACCCTTTGATGGCAAAATCGACGTTGTACTTGGTGGGTCCAACTTCGGGTGTGAACCCAGACACACCGAATGGCATGTACATGCGTGGAAGTTGAACACGGAGGGGTGTACCCTGCTTTGTCGAGATGACGATTTTTCGGTTATTATATTCATTAATTTGAATATTTTCGAGTGCTTTGTCCATGTTCTAACCGTATAGCCCATGAAAACTTTAAGCAGAACACGCCACACAATCAGGCTCGAGACTGAACTGGATTGGTCGAGCCTTCGCCTTGGAACGGAGATAATACATACCCGTTTTGAGACCCGCCTTCCACGCATACATGTGCATCGAAGAAAGCTTTGAAAGGGTAGGACTTTCTACGAACAGATTCATAGATTGTGTTTGATCGATAAAACGACCCCG